>Ga0326511_10001993_pt1 | contig 16792 bp, 6 predicted proteins | sample 0_2496_0518_D_FD_203701 | JGI IMG/M metagenome (GOLD analysis project Ga0326511, IMG submission 203701) | Bovine rumen microbial communities from UC Davis, California, United States - 0_2496_0518 | ecosystem: Host-associated > Mammals > Digestive system > Stomach > Rumen | place: USA: California...
ACCTTCGACCTCTACTATTTCGACCAAACCGGCGGCAACAACGGCAAGGAATGGAAGAACTGGAAGAACGAAGGAGGCGACGGCTACCATTTCAACCTTGAGGCAGGCAAAGGCTACCTTTATGCCAATAGCGGGGATGTCACGCTGATGTTCGCGGGCACGCCTTACGATGGAGATGGCGTAGTCAATTTGACCTATTCAACCACCAACCCTAACGCAACAATGCACGGCTGGAACTTTATCGGCAACCCGTTCGCCGAAACCGCCAACCTGCCTTCCGGCCTTTCCTACTACACCCTGAACGACACCCGCTCCGAACTCATAGCAGGCAATGCAAGCACCATCGGAGCCATGGAAGCCATCTTTGTGAAGGCCACTGGTACGGGGCAATCCGTACAGTTCACTAAGCAAAGCCGTGGCGGCGTTTCGAGAGGCTCAACGGCCGCTGTCAACGCTATTTTGTCGCTCAACCTGACCGACAACCATAATCGTCTCATCGACCGCGCCATTGTCCGCTTCGATGAAGGCCAACCCCTGCCCAAATTCCAAATCCGTGAAACCAGCACGAAGGTCTATATCCCGCAGGATGGGAAGGAATATGCCATCGTTTCCATTGGCAACACGGGCGAAATGCCCGTCAATTTCAAGGCCAAGGAAAACGGCACCTACACGATTACTGTGAATGTTGACAACGTGGAATTGGCCTATCTGCACCTGATTGACAACATGACGGGCGCGGATGTGGACTTGCTGACTTCGCCAAACTCCACCTTCACCGCCAAGACGACGGATTATGAGAGCCGCTTCAAGTTGGTGTTCTCCGCAGACGAGGACGTCTGCGAACCCAATGAGGCGTTTGCCTTCATCAGCAACGGCAACATCATCGTCAACGGCGAAGGCACCCTCCAAGTCTTCGATGTTCTTGGCCATCAACTCGTCACCAAACAACTCTCAACCCTAAACTCTCAACTCTCAACTCTAAACTATAAATCGGGCGTGTATGTGTTGCGCCTCATCAATGGAGAGAATGTGAGGACACAGAAAATTGTAATTGAATAGCCGTGTGTTTTGAATCCCCCCTGCCCCCCTTTGCAAAGGGGGAAGGGGGATTTGAAGACCCGAACTAAAGAAAACCATCCGCCAAATTTTGGCGGATTTTTCTGTTTTGGGCATGGAAAAAAGATTTTTTTTTACTTTTGCAGCCTTATATTAAAAATTATTGCAAATGAATACCAACATCACAGAAAAAGACGGGAAATACATCGTTTCCCTCGAAGGCGAACTTGATACCGCCCATGCTCTTGAAGTCGAACAAGCCATGCAACCCCTCCATGAACTGAGCGGGAAAGACATCACCATCGACTGCACCCATTTGGACTACATCGCCTCCAGCGGCTTGCGCATCCTCTTGGCCTTGCTGAAAAGTGCCAAAAGCAAGGGCAACAAAGTGGTTTTGAAGAACCTGAACGACGAAATCAAGGAAGTTTTCAAAATGACGGGCTTTATCGACCTGTTCGATATAGAATAAACAAAACCAACGACTTATGAAGCATTATTTCAACCAACCTGCAAAGTGGTTTTGCATGGTTTTGGCTTTGCTGTTTTCTTTTGGATTGAAAGCACAGGAAGCCGACAATCAATTCAGTTTGGATGCCCAATTGGTTACCCGTGGCGAGTTGCGTGCCGGTGGTTTCAAGGCCGACAGCCTCGACAAATACCGCAGGACACAATTCATTTTGGGCAAATACCGCGTCACGGCGGACTACAAACGCTCGTGGTTGGAGGTGAAGCTGTCGCCCCAGTTTGCCGGCATTTGGGGACAAGGTGGCGCCAACATCAGCCTCTACGAAGGCTGGGCCAACATGCAAGCGAAAAACGGCCTGTTCGTGAAGATTGGCCGTCAGGAGCTGGACTATGACAACGAGCGTATCATCGGCAACGACGACTGGACGATGACCGCGCCCACCCATGACGTGTTGAAATTGGGCTATGATGGCGAAAGCCACAAGGTACATTTGATGGCGGCCTACAACCAAGACCCTGACAACATGGATAGCGGAATCCAGTATTATTCGGGTGGGCTGCAACCTTATAAGACCATGCAAACCCTTTGGTATCACTATGATACGCCCAAGAAAATGTTTGGCATTTCGTTGTTAGGCATGAACATTGGGATGCAAAGCCTCAAGGAAAAGGAATCTGATGTCACCTATTACCAACAGTTGGTGGGCACTTATATGGCCTTCCGTCCCAAATATTGGTCGTTGGAAGGCGAGTTTTACTACCAATTGGGTAAGGAAGAACACGGCTTGCCCATCGATGCTTTCATGGGTAGCGTGAAGGCCACCGTGAGGCCAAGCGATAAATACAACATCTTTGCCGGCTACGACTATTTGAGCGGCGACAAGTTTTTTTCCGTGCCGCCTGAGGGACACTTTGGCATGGTTCAACACGACAAGATAAGAGGTTTCAATGCCATCTTCGGCTCTCACCACGAGTTTTACGGCGCAATGGACTTCTTCTATATGAAAAACTATTACCATGGTTTTACCCCAGGTCTCCAAAACCTCTATTTAGGGGGCAATGTAAATCCTGTCGATGGCTTGAATCTCAATGCGGCTTACCATTACTATGCCATCGCGACCGACCTCGATTATTTGGACAGCAAGACTTTAGGGCACGAAGTTGATTTTTCGGCATCCTACGCTTTCAATAAGGCCGTTTCGGTTTCGGCGGGTTATACTTACATGCATGGCACGGAAACCATGGTCATACTCCAGCAAATCCAAGAAGTCACAGAACAACGTAATTTGCATTGGGGCTGGCTCATGCTCTCCGTCAAACCCACATTGTTTAGCACCATTTGGCAAGACAAGAGATAATTCCGGTGAACGGAAGCCTGGACGGGAATAAACAATCCGTCTTTTTCACCAAACAATTTGTCTTTTGGGCTAACCATTTGTCCAAAAGACAATAACCATTTGTCTGAGCTATTTTTCATGTATGATATTTGCAGTATTTTTGCAGTTAAAAATAAACACAAATACTAATCTCAAATACTTAAACAATATGGCTGAAGAAAACAAAAAACGTGACGGTTTCGGATCGAAGCTCGGTATCATTGCAGCAGCAGCAGGCTCTGCTGTCGGATTGGGTAACATTTGTCGTTTCCCTTGTGAATTAGGTGAAAACGGAGGCGCGGCTTTCCTGTTGGTATATTTGGCCGTGGTCATTTTGTTGGGCATCCCCGTGATGCTCTCCGAATTGGTCATAGGCCGCCGCTCGCAGAGCAATACGGTGGGTGCTTTCAAGAAGTTGGCACCCAAATCCAAGTGGCCTATCATTGGCTATTTGGGTGTCTTGTGCTCTTTGCTTATCTTCGCTTCCTATTCCGTCGTGGCGGGCTGGACGCTCGAATACATTTTCAAGGCAGCTACCAACTCATTCAAAGGTGAAAACCTTGCTCTCATCGAGCAAGACTTCATGACCTTCCACAATACGGGCTGGCTCAATGTGCTGTTGCAGGCCGTCTTCATCTTCCTGACGGGTTTTGTGGTCTTCAAGGGTGTGCAGAACGGCATTGAGAAGTATTCCAAGATACTGATGCCCATGCTGTTGGTGATTTTGGTTGTTCTTGCCATTCGTTCCATCACCCTGCCCGGTGCCAAAGAAGGCTTGACCTTCCTTTTCCACCCCGACTTCTCGAAGATTACGGGCGATACGCTCATTGATGCCATGGGACAGGGTTTCTTCTCGTTGAGTCTCGGCATGGGTGCGCTGATTACCTACGGTTCGTATGTGAACAAAAACGACAACTTGACCAGCACCGCCTTCTCGGTGATGATTTCCGATACCGTCGTTGCCCTCCTTGCCGGCATAGTCATTTTCCCCGCTGCGTTCACGTTTGGCGTCAAGCCTGAAGCGGGCATGGATTTGGTGTTCAGCACGCTGCCCATGCTGTTCAACCAGATGACGGGCGGCTATTGGTTCTGCCTCATTTTCTTCATTCTGCTCGCCATTGCAGGACTGACCTCCACCATTGCGATGCTTGAAGTGGTGGTGGCCTATCTCTCCGAGGAACTGCACTGGAGCCGCAAAAAGGCAACGGTGATCGCCAGTGCTGCGACGATGTTGATCGGTGTCTTTGCCTCGTTGAGCCTTATGGAACACACGCCACTTAAAATCGACGGATTCGCATTCAACGATTTCCTCGATTTCGTCACTTCCAACATTATGCTGCCCGTGGGAGGCCTGTTGACCGTCATCTTCTTGGGCTGGCGCTTGGGCAAGTCCGAGTTCTTTGACGAGGTGACCAACGAAGGTCGGCAGAAGTCTCCTCTGAAGCACATCATCTTCTTCATCATCCGTTATTTGGCACCTTTGGCTGTGGCTGTCATCTTGATTGCCGGGTTGATTAAATAAGCTGAAAAACAACATATTAAAGATAATTCACTATGAAGCTGAAAAGACTGATTCTGGTTGCCTTGCTTTTGGCAACGACGGGCACGGTTCTCGTGACCGCCTGCAAGAAAGACCCTATCGCGTTTACCTACGAACTCATTCTGCGTGGCGCGAATGTCCCTCATGCGCTTGTGCTCGACAAATTCACCTCTCCCATTGCCTCCGTCAGTTGCGCGGCTGAATGGCTCACCGCCACTGCCAGCGAAGAGACGGTGAGCGGCTACCCCGTTTTGGTAGTGGTCAGCAGTAATCAAACGAACCAACTCGTAGAAGCCGTTGTCAAGGTCAAGTCGGAAAGCGGCGAATTGGCCGAAGTGAGGGTGCGCCAAGGCGTTCATGTCTTGGGCGATGCCTATCTTGGCGAAAACATGGAGTTCATCACCAATTGGGAGAACTGCGACACCGTGAGAGTCAATGGCGTAGCCGACCCCGTGGCGACCCCGTGGATGGACTACAGCCAAAGCAACATCCCCAACGAAATACGCCATCAATGCAAGAAAGAGGAGGGATGGGAGATGGCGTTCTGCTCGCTCAACAATACCGCCACGCCCCAGATTTGCTATTTCGCACTTTATAACAAATGGAGCGGCATCCTTCGCGTGTTCCACTACATCGCGGACCCCACTGGCTATGGCAACGAGATGGTCTATGCAGTTTGGATGGGCCTTGATAATTCGCAAAACAACGCCCCCTATTACAACAGCCTCGAGTACGGCATACCTTCTAACCATGAAATGGGCACTTCGCTGACATGGCGTGCCGATTTTATAGGAGGGCTACGCGGCATGACCCAAACACAGTCGTTTATGACATGGATTACACCTTACCAGTACTTCGATGGCGGCGGTCTGTATTCGGGATGGTATTGCTTCGATGTTGACTTGACCGGCTATATACCTACCGGCACCCAGTGGCGCGATGTGCAAGATGGCACCAAGTTGACCATCGCTCCAGTGATTTCCACCAGTCAAAGTATTACGCTGCGTGGCTCATTGGTGGGTGATGTCGGTGGCACTTTCGAAAACCCGGAAATGGTCACGCACGGTGGCGGCAACGCCATGAGCGGTATCTGCGGTATCCTCAACCAGATAACAGAGTCTACCAGCAGCAGCATTGCTTCAGGCGCCAACTACGCCATTGCCATGAAGTATGCAACTGGCCTCGCTGAATACCTCACCCCTCTCAAATACTATGGCGGTTTCGCTACCAGCATCGCCTCCTGTCTTTTAGGCATCACTGGCGAAGACCAGCCATCCAGCTACGAGAATATCCCCGGCAAAATCGACATGAAGCTCGATGCCCAAATCGATCTCTCCGGCACCATCCACAGCTATACTTCAACCGATCAGGCCATCTTTTACGTCACTCTCGACAACATCGACAGTTCCAACGGCGACGACGGCCACATGGGACGCGGCGTTTGGAGCCTCGCCGATGACCCGGTGGTGTATATCGACAAGGACGACCTGATTGCGGATTACGACCACTTCACCATCATGGACAACATGGACGGCAGCGGATACACGGCCAGCGATTTCGAAAGCTACGGCGTGCGCTACATGTGGTTCTTCGACCCCACCAGCGTCAAAGTAAACATCAACAAAGACCTCTTCCCTGATGTCACCGAAGTGAATGTGACCACCACCTGTGGCATCTACACGGGCCGCGAAGCGGGCAACTCCGACATCTTCCGCCAATTCCTCACCTTGGATGAACGCCCCACGTTCACCCTCAACTCCGACTCCACGAACAAAGTCATGCGCCTCGGCCCCGACTCGTCGCCCGCCATCCGTCAGGCTACCCGAGACAGCCTTCTCATCACGGGCAACCCTGAGATTGAGACCACCGACAACTGCGAAGTGGTGACGCAGGACGGGTGCAACTACCGCTACTACGGCTATAATGCCCAAGCAGCCAACAAGACGGTGATGGTTGACCCGCAGGTTTACTTGGCCTATAACGGAAGCGCCATCGAAATGCCCAAAGCCCCTGAGTTTGTGGTTACAGTCAACGTCGTCTTCGAGTCGAATGGCAACACCATGTTATACAGCAAGTGCTTCGTGCCCAAAATCCAGCTCATCGACCGCGCCACCACGCTCCAAAAGCGCGACGAGTTGCAACAATACCACGACAACAGCCAAAGCGGACAGCCCACTGGCTCCGTGGCCAACGCATCCAGCATACCGGTCTATAGTCCCGACGGCGACCGCCTCATCAAGCGCACCCTCGTCAGACTCGGCCTAATCGAATGAATCAGAAATCTTAATTAGATGGGTAAATTTAGTTTGCATAAAAAACGCGAAACTCGGGATGCGCTTTGCGTCACTGCGAGGCACGAAGCAGTCCAGACAATCAACTTAAACCCTGGATTGCTTCGTCGTTCCTCCTCGCAATGACGCGAAGCGGCAAAAGTCTTGTTGTCAAAATAAATGCAGTTTAATTATGAACAATTACTTAAATCCTAACAACAATGAAACACCTTATTAAATACACCTCCGTCATCCTATTGATGACCCTTGCCGTTGCCTCGTTCCAATCCTGCAAAAAACAGGAACCGCCCAAGACAATTGAAATCAAGACATTCGATGACCTCAAGTATTTCCAAAACTGCATCATCCGTGTCGATAGTTTGGGCAACTTCATGTATCGTGCCTACGGCGAGCCACTAAATGCCAACGACACCGCTCACCTGTTCATCGGCGTTGACTCGTTAGCCCAAGCGGAGCGGTTTTTCCGCCAATGGATAGCCCCCGATGTTGAGATTAGCGAAGACCACGGCAACCTCATTTGCCCGCTCACCGACAAAGACGGCAATGCCCAAGGCACCGTTTATTTCAGGCCGGCGAGCAGCAACGGTAATATTGCAGAGGTGTCGGCGTCCGACGATACGCGCCTGCTTTACTTCCGCAAAGTCACCTTCATGCACAACAGCGTTTGGCCATTGGCCGCTCCAGAGTCAAAATGGCATAAGTTCGATATCGTTCATAATTTGACCCTCCCCGCAAGCATAAATGATCACCTTCGAGATGAAGACAAATCCCTCAACTGGGTATGCGTGCGTGAGTCTGGCAACGGTGTCCCACCCGTGTTCTGCACGGTGACAAATGGTATATACGGTAATCTTGATAAGTATGGTGATGAAGATATAGATTTCAATAGTATTAGGATAACATGGTTTTGTCCGGGTATGAGCGGGGCTCAAAACATCGGCAAAATGTTGCAACCCGACTGGGATCTCTTCCGTGCTGTGTTCCAAGAAGCCACTGGGAACGACAACCTCGGCAATGCACTCTGGGTTAACGAAGTACATTGTCCCTTTCCATACTTGGAGGTCTTTTATTCACTCTTTTTCTACAGTAGCAACTATACCTACGGCGAAACTCAGACAGCTGCCCAATTCCTACTCAGAATCGAGTGGGTGGATGACGAAGACATCTACGATGGCGCCACCATCCCGGATCATGGCTGAGACAGCTTCCAATACTTGAACGACAAAGTGCAAAAAATAGTCATCAGATAACAAAACTGATTGTCAACACCGCCAATTATTTTATTTTTGTGCCATGAATATGCCAAAGAACATGAACATGACAGCACCATTAACCCAATCACAAGTCGGCATTTTTGCGGAATGTATGCAAAATCCCGAAAGCGACTTGTACCAACCTTTGAATCTTCTTACCTTTGGAAAAGATATTGATTTAAAACGACTTAAATCGGCTATTCTCAAGGCATTGGAGGCGCATCCTTACGCCAATTGTCGCGTGAGAGTGAACGAGGAAGGTGTCGCCGAACAATACATCGAGGAAGCGCCTTTTGACATCCAGATAGAGGAAATCACGGACATCGAAGCCGAAAAACCGCATCTTTTCAAGAAGATGGCCCTGGATGGTAGCCAACTGCTCTATTTCAAGCTAATGAGTGGACCCGAGGCCAACTATCTCTATTTCCAGTTCCACCACATCATTTTCGATGGGGCTTCGCTGCGGGTCCTGTTGCGCGACATCGATTGCGCCTATCAAGGAAAAAAAGTCGATATCGAGCCGATTTCGTCCATTGATTACGCCCTTAAGGAGTTTGAGCAACGCCAAGGTGAACTATGGAAAAACGACCAACAATGGTATCGGGAGCACTACGTTTGCGACGATGTGGACACCCTCTTGCAACCCGACCTTGACGAGAAAGAGTTTCGTAGCCATACCATCTTCAGACCGTTGAAGGTGGATGCGGCCGCCATCAACCGTTTCTGCAAGGAAAACAAAGTCAATTTGAGCAGTTTCTTCACCTCGGCATACGCCCTACTGATGTCACGTTACACGGGCGACGAACAGGTGCTGTTCTCCACCATTTGGCACGGTCGCAGTGACTTCCATCTGACCCGAAGCTTCGGAATGTTTGTGAGCACAGTGCCTGCCTTCTTCACCGTCAAAGACGACATGACGGCGGGTGATTTGTTCAAGCAAGGCGACCTCGACACAGAAGCACGCAAGCATAGCCTCTACTCCTACGCCGACTTCTGCAGCGAGCAAGGTATTGAAACACACCAAATGTTTGTGTATCAAGGAAAACTATTCAGTGACTTAAAGTTGGATAATAAGCCTGTAGCTATTGAACAATTGACCGACAACAGCACCAGCAATCCACTTGAAGTTCAGGTTTTCCAAACGGAAGAACAATACATAGCCATACTTTCGCACTACGCACACCTTTATTCAGAGGCTTTCGTCGAGCAGTTGATGCAGAGTTATGAAACTGTTATCAGCCAAATGATGGATTTGGACAAACCCTTGAAGGAAATCCACGTCATTTCGGAGGAGCAACAACGCCTTTTGGACAGTTTCAACAACACCGATTCCGACTATGACGACAGCCAAACCATTGTGTCGCTGTTCCAAAAACAAGCCCAACTTCACGTCGATAAGGTTGCCGTTGTTTTCAAGGACAAACAATTCACTTACAAGGAGTTGGATGAGTTGAGCGACCGCATTGCCAAGTTGGTCGCCTCCAAGGGCTTGGGTGCCGAGGATGTGGTTTCCATCCTGATTCCGCGATCGGAGTGGATGGCCATTGCCTCTTTGGGCGTTCTGAAGGCCGGTTGCGCCTACCAGCCTTTGGACCCTTCCTATCCCAAAGAGCGTTTGGAGTTTATGTTGACCGACTCCGCCACCAAACTGCTCATCGCCGACGAGGAATTGTTGCCGCTGGTCGATACTTATCAAGGCGAAATAGTCTTGACCAAAGACCTTGTCCAAAGCATTGACACACAGGTTGAAATCACGCCTCCAACGCCCCACAGTCTGATGACGATGATTTACACTTCCGGCACAACGGGCGTTCCTAAAGGTTGTCAAATAGAGCATCGTAACGTGGTGGCTTTCTGTCACATGCATCAGCATTGCCACGACATCACGGAACAGAGTTGCATAGCCGCATACGCCAGTTTTGGCTTCGATGCTTCCATTGAGGAACTGTTTGGCGCGCTCACCATCGGTGCCGAGTTGCACATCATCCCCGAGGAAATGCGCCTTGACCTGATGGCATTGAACGACTACTTCGAGGCCAACGGCATCACCCATTCCTTCATGACCACGCAGGTGGCTTACCAATTTGCGACCAACTTTGAATGTAAGTCGTTGCAACGCCTGCTGACGGGTGGAGAGAAACTGCCCTCGATGAGTCCGCCCAAGAATTATGTGGTGGCCAACGGCTATGGCCCGTCGGAGGCCATCTGCTATGTGACCAACTTTGACGTGACCGAAGAACGCAAGAACATCCCGATTGGCAAGGCGCAACGCAATGTGAAGTGCTATATCGTCGATAAATTCGGCCATAGGCTTCCCGTGGGTGCTGCCGGTGAGTTGTGGGTGGCCACGCCACAGGTGACTCGCGGCTACCTCAACCGTCCCGAAAAGACCGCCGAGGTGTATATTCCCAATCCTTTCGACAAGGGCGAGAAATACGACCGTGTCTATCGTTCGGGTGACATTGTGCGCTACCTGCCTTCGGGCGACATTGAGTTTGTGGGCCGCAAAGACGGTCAGGTGAAAATCCGTGGCTTCCGCATCGAGCTTAAGGAGGTGGAAAGTGTGATTCGCCAATTCCCTGGCATCAAGGATGTGACGGTGCAGGCTTTTGACGAACCTAATGGCGGCAAGTTCATCGCCGCTTACATCGTTTCCGATGAAACCATTGACATTAAGGCACTTAATAACTTCATTATGGACGAAAAACCGCCCTATATGGTGCCAGCTGTGACGATGCAGATTGAGCGCATCCCGCTGAACCAGAACCAAAAGGTGGACAAGAAAGCCCTGCCGAAACCCGAGCAACAGTTGAGTGTTGAGGGTTTAGAGTTGAGAGATGTGCCGATGAATGTGCTTGAGCAGGAAATACATGGCATCATCGCAGAAATCATTGGAAACAAAGACTTTGGCGTGACCACAGTGTTAGGCTTTGCCGGCCTCACCTCCATCATGGCTATCAAATTGGCGATTCAAATCAACAAGCGTTTTGGCGTGACGTTGGACTCCAAGTCTTTGGCCAAAACGGGTACCATCCAAAGCATCGAAAACGAAATTTTGACCAAGATATTAAGTGGAGAAGTCGGAAAAACAGAGGTTGCCGAGGAAGTACACGCCGACATGAGCAACATTCCTTTGTCATACGCGCAGATGGGCGTTTATGTGGAGTGCATGAAGCAGCCCGAGTCCACCTTATATAATATCCCCTCGTTGGTGCGTTTCCCTAAAGATACCGACACTACCCTGCTCGCGCAGTCCGTGGAGACCGTCATCAAGGCGCATCCGCAGATGAGGGCGCATTTCGGGAGCGCGGGTTCGGAAATCATCCAAATCGTTGATTTTGAACAACCTATTGAAGTTGCACAAAGCCAACGCAGCGAGGCGGAAATGGAACACTACAAGCGCGAGTTCGTCAAGCCGTTCAACTTGAGGCAAGGCCCGCTCTACCGCATGGAGATTGTCACCACCGAGCAATGGGTTTACCTTTTGCACGATGTGCATCACCTCGTCTTCGACGGTGGCTCTTTCGACCTGTTTATGAACCAGTTGTGCGACTTGATGAACGGCAAGGAAATTGAAGCCGAGGCCTATAGCTACGCCGATTTCGTCGCCGCCGAGAAAGCCGCCGAAAGCAACGCAGAGCACGCCGCCGCCAAGGACTTCTTCCAAGAACGATTAGGCAACGTGGAGGGCGTGACGGAAATTCCGTCAGACCTGACCAATCCGAAGGAGCAAGGCATCATTGAAACGGTCATCGGCAGGTTGGATTTCGATGCGGTGGAGCGTTTCTGCCGTCAGCACAACCTTTCGCCTGCACACCTCACTTTGGCCGCTACATTCTACGTACTTTCGCGCTTCACCAACAACGAACAACTTTGCATCACCACCCTCAGCAACGGGCGCTCCGACCTCCGAATCAGCAACACCATCGGTATGTTTGTCAATACTTTGGCATTGAGTGCCGAGATTGGCGAACAAAGCGTGATGGAGTTCCTGAACGAGACCAGCAAAAACTTCGATGAGACTTTGCGGCACGAGTATTATCCCTTCGCGCAGATTGCCAACGACTACGACCTCTCGGCTGAAATCATGTTCGCCTACCAAGTGGGTGTGGTCAGCAATTATGTTTGCAAAGGTCAAACGCTTGAGGTTGAGAACCTTGAGTTGGATGTGCCGAAGTTCCGCATCGCTTTCTACATCATTAATGACGAAACGGGAACGCCTTGCGTCTGCATACAATACGATAACGGTCGCTACAGCCGCGAGCTGATGCAATGCTTGGCAAAGTCTGTCAGCAATGCGGCCAATGCTTTCATCCGTCAGCCGGAGATGAAGTTGCAGCAAGTGTCGCTGTTGGATGCCGAACAAATCGCCATCCTCGACAGTTTCAACCAGACCGAGGTGCCCTACGACACGACGCAGACCATCGTTTCGCTGTTCCGCCGTCAGGTGGAATTGACGCCCGACAACATGGCGGTGGTCTATCACGACAACAAATACACCTACCGCGAAGTGGACGACATTACGGAGCGCATGGCTGCCTATATCGTTGCGAAAGGTCTTGGAAAAGAGGATGTTGTCTCGATTCTCATTCCACGTTGCGAATGGATGCCCATCGCCGCACTCGGTGTGCTGAAGGCAGGTTGTGCCTATCAGCCTCTCGACCCGAGTTATCCTGCAGAGCGTCTGAACTTCATGATTAAAGACGCCTCCGCCAAACTGCTCATCGCCGATGAGTCGTTGCGCGACATCGTGAACGAATACGAGGGCGAAGTGCTGTTGACGAAAGACATCAAGCAGTTGCCGGCAGTCAGCCAACCTGTGGATGTCACCGTCAATCCATCCGACTTGTTCATTTTGCTATACACCTCTGGCTCAACGGGTTTGCCCAAGGGTTGCCAGTTGGAGCATGGCAACTTGGCCGCTTTCTGCCATTGGTACAAGCGCCGTTTTGAACTGAAGGCCGAGCATCATGTGTCGTGCTACGCCAGTTACGGCTTCGACTGCTGCATGATGGACCTCTACCCTGCCCTGACTTGCGGCGCCTGTGTCTATATCATCGGCGACGACATCCGCCTGACCTTGCCGGAGGTGAACGATTACTTCAACGAGAACCATATCACCCACTCGTTCATGACCACACAGGTGGCCTACCAATTTGCCACCAACATGGACAACCACTCGCTGCAACACTTGATTGCGGCAGGAGAAAAATTGGCTTCGTTGGTGCCGCCGAAGAACTTCAAGATGCACAACGGCTATGGCCCGACGGAGGGCACCATCCTCATCACGGAGTATGAGGTGGACAAGGAACTGAAGGACATTCCTGTGGGTAAGCCGCTTGATAATTCACGCCTCTATGTCGTTGACAAACAATTCAATCGCTTGCCTCCTGGAGCAATGGGTGAGTTGTGGATCAGCGGTCCACATGTTACGAGAAGTTACCTCAACCGTCCCGAAAAGACCGCCGAGGTCTATATAGACAACCCGTTCAGCGACGACCCACGCTTTGCCCGTATTTATCGCACTGGCGACATCGTCCGCTATCTGCCCGATGGCAACATCCAGTTTGCGGGCCGCAAGGACGGACAGGTGAAGATTCGTGGTTTCCGCATTGAGTTGAAGGAGGTTGAGGCCGTGATTCGCCAATTCCCAGGCATCAAGGATGTCACCGTGCAAGCCTTTGAATATGAGAACGGTGGCAAGTACATTGCTGCCTACATCGTCAGCGACCAGAAGGTGGACATCAAGGAACTGAACGCCTTCATCGGACAGCAGAAACCGCCTTACATGATTCCTGCGGCCACCATGCAGATCGAAAGCATCCCGCTGAACCAGAACCAAAAGGTGAACCGTAAGGCCCTGCCCGCTCCTGTCATCCAGGCCGCCGACCACGAATATGTGGAGCCTGCCAACGAAGTCGAGAGACTGTTCTGCAAGATCTTCAGCGACATTTTGTCGATGGACAAGATTGGCGCGACCGACAACTTCTTCGAGTTGGGTGGCACTTCGCTCATGGTGACCCGTGTCATCATCGAGGCCGACAAGGCCGGCCATCATATCGCCTACGGCGACGTGTTCGCCAACCCGACACCGCGAATGTTGGCCAACTTCCTCTCCGGTGGTGTCGTTGACGAGGATGAAGAGGCACGCAAGTACAACTACGGCCCCATCGAAAAAGTCCTGCAAGGCAACACACTTGACGCATTCCGCAATGGCGAAAGGCAACCTATTGGCAACGCGCTTGTTACGGGAGCCACGGGCTTCTTGGGCATCCACATTCTCAAGGAACTCATCGACCGCGATGATGTGCCTGTCATTTGGTGCATGGTGAGGGCCGAGAACGAAGAAAAGGCCGAGCGTCGCCTGAAAGGAATGCTGTATTACTACTTCAGCAACAATTATAACGAGTTGTTTGGCAGCCGTTTGCGTGTCATCAACGGCGATGTGACCCAAGAAATCAAGGTGGATGGCAAAGTCGATACCGTCTTCAACTGCGCTGCCGTGGTGAAACACTTCTCCAAGGGCACTGAGATTGAGGATGTCAACGTGGGTGGCGCGGCGCACTGCGTCCAGTTCTGCCTGTTGAACAACGCCCGACTGATTCATGTTTCCACCTATAGCACCGCTGGCATGTCCATCAATGGGATGCCGCCGGAAAATACGGTTTACACCGAGCAGAAACTCTATTTCGGTCAGAGCCTCAATAACCAATATATCCATTCCAAGTTCCTATCCGAGCGCGTTGTGCTTGATGCCGTGGCCTTGCACAAGTTGAACGCCAAGGTGATGCGTGTGGGCAATCTTGCGCCGCGTTCCACTGACGGTGAGTTCCAAATCAACTTCAATACGAACAGTGCGATGGGGCGCATCCGTGTCTATCAGATGTTGGGCTGCTATCCATACGAATTGACCAGTGCCCCGATGGAGTTCTCACCCATCAACGAGGTCGCAAAGGCCATCGTGCTACTATCCGAAACGCCGCAAGAGTGTTGTCTGTTCCATCCCTACAACGACCACTATGTGCATTTCGGTGATGTGTTGGCAGAGTTGGCGAAAATCGGCGAGGCACCGCGTCAGGTGGAGGCCGAGGCCTTCGGCGAGGCTTTGGAAGCCGCAAAGCAAGACCCCGAAAAGGCCAAGCGTCTCTCCAGCCTGATTGCCTACCAAGACATGGCGCACGGACAAAAAGCCGTGATGATTCCCGCCGACAACCAATATACTTCACAAGTGCTGTACCGCCTCGGGTTCCGTTGGTCGAGCACCTCGTGGGACTATGTGGACCAGATGCTGGACGCCATCGCTGGGTTTGGATATTTTGAACTGTAAAAGATAAGGCAGCCCTCAAACGAAGGCTGCCTTTCATATTCAGGTTAGACGATTGTTGTAGGGTTAGTATTCGTTGACCACCCAGTTCCATGGGATACCGTCGCTACTATTCGGGGTCCAGAAGGATGCATCCTTGGCCTTGGTGAATGTGGGGTGGCCGCCTTCAGGGGTTACAGTGGACACTCCGTTGAGCCAGTTTGTGGTGCAGTCAGTGCCATTGATGGTGGTGGCTAAGCAGGTCAATTGGTAGAGGTTACCGCATCCGTCAAACATATTAAAATAGCAGCTGTCGACTAATTTCGTGGCGGGCAGCACGAGGGGCGTCGCCCACATTACCTCGTTGCATCCTTTGAACATGTTCGAATAGCATCCAGGGGCCAATGTCAAGGCGGGCAACTCGGCGGGGCCGCCCGACAGCTTGGTGCACCCGGCAAACATGCCGGAATAGCAGTTTTTGCTCAGCGTCGTGGCGGGCAGCAGCAGACCGCTTACATCGATGATAGAGGTGCCTCCAGGATAATCTTTTCCAGCGAAAAGGCCTGCGAAAGAAGCACCTACCATTGAGGTGGCCCTCGCAAAGTTATTCTCGTCCACTAAACTCATGATGTTGCCAGACAACATCGCATCGTTAGTGCTGACAATATTGGTAGAACTATAGTCTTTGATGCTGGTGCCGTTGCCGTAGAAAGACACTTTGTCGTTTTGGTTGACATCGATGCTGATCTCGCTCTCGCCGTTTATGGTTTGCTTGCCATAGCTGTTATAATTATTGTCGACGATCCACTCGAATTTCTCGTACTGCATTCCCTCCGGCGGATTGATCACACGGATTGTACCCCCCTCAGGGAACATCATCATCATCGTCAGCGGGGTGCCGGCCTCCTTAGCCGTCAACTCAAAACTGACAGCATTCTCGCCATGCAGAAAATCATTTTTATGGACAGGAGGAATGGTAATATTTTTTTCAATGTAACCCGTGGCATTAACGTTGACGGTCACTGAGTCTTCATTGGGAAGCAGGATGGCCCAGCGGCGTGTGGGACTTTCGGTGTACAGTGTGATGTTGCCCTCGTGGGTGGGGGTAAAGGTGTGGTTGGCAAAGTCAATATTCACCCGGTTGTTTATTCCCTCGATCCTAAGGGCCCATTCCTTGAGAATCCTGTTGGTGGTGAACTCCACCAAGGCGCATTGGTTCTCCAATGTGGTGGAATAAGTGGTGCTGCTATTGGAATAAGGAGTCGTCGACTTGCCGTACGACAGGATAGGGAGTCTTTCACTCTGTACGGAGATGTCAACGCCGTCCAAAGTAGTTTGAAAGAGCGTGGGTTTATTAAAGGTTATATTATCCAAGTTCGTGCCACCAAAGAAGTAGAAATGAAGGGAATCCACGGTGCTCATGGGGTTTTCGTCATTATATGCCAAATCACCGGTGAAAGTACCATTGCTGTAGGTGAGGACACCTCTATACTTGCCGCCATTGC
>Ga0326511_10001994_pt1 | contig 16787 bp, 28 predicted proteins | sample 0_2496_0518_D_FD_203701 | JGI IMG/M metagenome (GOLD analysis project Ga0326511, IMG submission 203701) | Bovine rumen microbial communities from UC Davis, California, United States - 0_2496_0518 | ecosystem: Host-associated > Mammals > Digestive system > Stomach > Rumen | place: USA...
GTTGTTTCTCAAGGAACTCTTCATAATTTGTGCAAGTTTTGTTCAGGTTTTGTTCATGTTGTTTAGCAAATGCATACTGCAATAATTTGGCATAGTCCTTTAAGTTTCCATTGAAGAAAAAGTATGGCTCTAAATAGCATCGTTCCCTTTGTACTTCTCCTTTTTGACATTCATGTATTGGAGTGTGCCATTCGGTTATTGCCATATTATCATCCTTATTTAATCTTGTTGTATCTTATTTTTCTCTAATGAATGGGTTATCGTATTATGTTGAAATAAACGTTAATCAAGATGGTTATAATAGTTAATCCGACACCAATAATTGCTAACAAGCTAGATATTCGGTTGTGGTTATCGAGGGTGGTTTGTTTTTGTAGTGCGAGTTCGGTTTCGATGGCTTTGAGTCTTAATTCGAGGTCGGTGTCCCCTTGCCGTGATTGTATCAATAATTGATTGACATTCTCATTAAGCTTGTCTAGTTTGTTTTCCATCTTATCCATCTTAGTGTATAGTTCATCGATTCGTTTGTCTTTGAAATCCGCACGGGTTTCTAGTTCGGTTATTTTCCGTGATTGGGCTTGTATTTGTTCTTCGTGTAGGCATTCGACTCCACTCATCCTATCCTCCTAACTATCTTTTTATTTTATGGTTCTGTTATTATACACTCAAAGCAAGTCAAAAAAGGATTAATGGGTTAGTTTTATTTTCGTAGCCGTAGGCGGTGCAATTCTTTCTGGATCGCCTCATACTCTGACTCATCGGTTTCATGCCTATGCGGTCCAAGTGTGCCTGTGCCTTTTTTTCTTGCCCAACAGTATACTTTGTTTTTCGTGTACCATCGACTAAAATATACTCGTGATTTGAGTCTGCGGGCTTCCTGACTACACTCAGGTGAACAGTATCTTTGGTTGTTCGTTGTTTTTTTGTATGGTTTTCCGCATAGTTGGCAGTAGTGAGTGGTCATATTAAAAATAGGGTTAAAAGTATTATCTTTTTATGTGGTGTAAAAAAAAGAGGGAGGCACCTGCGCTTTTTTCGAGGCCCATAAAAAAAGGTTATGGTTGCTGAAGCCCCCAAAGGTACTCCCCCTGTTTTTTTACTATATTATGATATAGTTGCATATTTTTTATATCGCTGATTCCTTAAACAATGGTTCTCTTTTTTTGGAAATGGTATGGTTTGGGTTTAAACCAAAAGTGTTCCATACCAGTTATAGATAAAACTTGTTTTTCACCATTTGGATGATACTAAACCCCTTTATTGTGTTTCAAATCCTTATAGGAGGGACTTAAATGAATACTATATTGCACAAATGATTGAAGACTGTTGTTATATTTTTTGGCTATAGAAAATGGTAAAACTATTTGGTATATACTTTGCTTTGCGACGATTTGACTTTAATTACTTGGAACTTGTACTATGAATTGTGGTATAAAAGAAAAAGAAAGGATTATCAGGGAAGAGTTTTAGTATTATTGTTTTGGGAAGTATCATCCAAAAAATTTGATTAGGTGAAAATGTTAATCTCTCCCCGTTTTTTATCCTTTTTTTCCTCCTATACTATTAATAATTCTAGACGGTTTAACCCCTGAGCCGAAGCCGTTGCAATTCTCGTTGTATTCGCTCATACTCCGCCTCTTCATCGGTTAACCTGTGTTGTGTTAGGTTGCCGGTTCCAGGACGAAAGGCTGAAGCATCAATGATTTGTTTATTCCTTATCTGATTATATCGTCTTCGTGCATACTCGCATTTCTGTTCACGATGCCTGTTACGGCTGCAAGTCTTACTGCAGTATTTTTGGTTGGGATACCGTGGAATGAATCTTGTTCCGCAGTATCCGCATTTCATTCCCGTTCCAACCTGTTCTCGTATAATTTGATACATATCCTTAAATCGTCAAGGTCAGACTTTATCCTCTTGTCAAGGTTTGGATCGTCTCCTCCTTTTGGTAATTGTTGGTAGAAGTTTTGTATGAATCTTTCCAGGTCATTGATTGTATCGTTTATGATATTGATGTTTCGTTTGGTTTTCATCTTATCCTCTTCTCTTTGAGTAATCGTTCCTGTTCCTGGATTAGTTCCTGGCGGAAGTTAAGTAACTCTGTTTTTCGCTCGTCAAGTGATTGTACTCTTTTGTCAATCATTAATATTGATTGTTGTACTTCCCTTAACATATTCTCTAATTGGTTCGGCATTATTATCAGCTTCTTAATATTTTTCTTATCTTGGCGATTAGGTGTTCATATTCATTCAGTTTTCTGTCTTGTCTGTTAAGCTCATCAATTATTCGGTGGGCTTCCTTGTCGGTTAATCTTGCAAGGTAATTCCCCTCTTTTTTGATTAACCGGTTCTGTATGTCATAAGTGTATCTGCCATTCATCATAACTGTCTCCAATATATCCCTTGACTGGTTAAGCATTTACTTAGGTAGCCGGGGCTTACATTTAATTCCGCAGCTACTTCTTTAAGTTTCCTGCCTTGATCGTGTTGTTCTTTCCACCAGCTTCTTGGTATTTTTTGTATTTCGTCTTTGTTTTGGCTGTGTCTTAGGTTTGGCCATCCGTATTCTTTGCGGGCTTGTTCTACCAGGTCTTTTAGTAGTACTTTTTTTGCTTCTGTCAATTTCACCATCTCTTGTTTTTGTTTAGTTCTTTCTCGAGCTTGTCTGTTGTATCATGTACAAGCCATAAGCGGATATGGTAGTTGCTTATGTGTTGGCATTTGGGGCATTGTACATAATACTTCTTTTTGAATAGGTAATGTAGGAATGCGGATAATTCACTTATGGTTATGGCATTCCCACAGTAATTACATTTCAGCTTCTGCATTGGTCTCTCTCTTCATCTGTTAATGTGTTCCAGTGTTCAAAGTCACAACAATCGTGGATTAGTGTTTTGTGTCCTGTGTGTCCTTTGTGGCAGTATTCGCCATTATTGTCTTGGTCAAGGTATATGCAATTATCACAATCACTCATCATTCCACCTCTCATCTTCTTTTACAAAATCCCACATTTCACTAAAAGCATTGCCACTCATCTCATCTTTTAAATAGTCTTGGAAATAATTATATAATCTTTCCAATTGTTTATCTTTTGATTTGATGGTGGCTTGTTGCTCACAAATTTTTGCAATATCCTTACTGTGTCGCTCTATCCAATCAGATATTTGTTCATTTTTCTTTTTCAGTTCTCTTTCTTGACTCTCAATTAGCCATTCGTTCGCAGTCAATCCATTACGATGTGTCAGAAGCCCATAGCCACCATTAATCTTTTCCAATCTTCTTTTAAGAGTAATGATGGTGGCTTGTTGCTCATTCAACAATCTTATTAAACCTAAAAAATTACTCATGCTACCATAATGATAAACATTACCAGTTTCAACATCGGTTACAATAATCTCACCAATCTCATTAGTGCTTACAACAAACTTATCACTCATCAAACATCACCACTACCTTTTTGCCATCGTATATACTCTATTGCTAAATCTTTACTAACAATGAAAGCATTTAACCGTTTTATCCTCCCTTGTAACTTTTGGTTCTCTTCTCTTAATTTTTGGTTCTCAATTTCAAGGTCAACTTCACCGAATAACTGGTCATCAGTCAAGGTTCAAGCCTCCTTATACTTTATTATGCAATGCCTGCACCATTTACAGTACCCTTCTCCAAATATACAATAATCAGCTTCACTCATAGTATCTTTGCCTCGTAATCTTTGATTAAATCTTCCAACTCATCCACCAAATCAATAAACGCAGTATCAAAGTCTTCCGTATGGTAATCCAATGGCAAATCCAACATTAACTGGCTATGCCCAACTCGTAGATTACTCAAACTTAACTTGATATAACTAATATCCTTAAGGCATTTACTCTTATCCTCTTCCTGTACTATTTCCAACATCCTAGTAATCTCCTAAACTTGTCTGTATTGATCGCCTATCCTTTTTGCAATAATAACGTGGTGTAGCTTTGTTTAGGCATCCGGTTTTTCGGATGTCGCACATATGACAACTAACCACACCATCTTGCTCATCATTCAATCTTACATACTCTCGCCAATCATAGCCCCGCTCGGGCTTCTTGTATGGCTTGTACCCCTTATATTCTTTGCTGTTGAAATCATCACTACTTTCACATAAAACAATCATTTTATTTTCAATCCTCCACTTTATGAAGCCACTCATATAGATTAGTCGCAGTCTTATGCCCTACCCCTTTCACTCGTTCAAAATCCTCAACAGTAGCCTCAAGCAAATCACTCGGACTCCCTAATTCTAGAGTTTCCTTAATCCTCTCTGCCTTTTTAAGGGACACATTACCAGACCCACACAACATATGAATAATAATATCCGTACCCTTAACTGCTCGTTTAGTTCCACCATAATATTTTGGATGGCTGCACTTGATTGCCTGCAACAGCATCTCGTCAAAAGCTTGTGTCTCGCTCATCGAATGTATGATGTTGGAGTAGCATCTTAATCTCCTGAGTCCTCCATAATATCTTTTGTAACAGTTGGCTCTCCATGCAGCATAATCCCCGTCCCAGTGATTGTAAATCCGTGGGAGGTGGAACATATGCTCGATGTAATGGCTGATGTCTCCTACGATTATTAGGAAACTGTAAGGGTAGTGTTTGGTTTGGTTTGCCACTTCTTCGAATACTGATTTGTCTCTGATGCTGCTCATCAGGTCTGCGATTGTCTTGTACTCGAAGACGGTTTCATTATTGAATAGGTAGTCCCCGTAGTCTAGTTGTGCTATAATTGCGGGGTAGCCTAATTCTTTGTAATGTTTTTGGGCTCTGTCTTTGCGGGTTCCGAGGGAGTATTTCTCCCCCTGCTCCCTACTATCAATAATAATCTCCATATGTTACTCCTCTTCCCATAAGCTCTCAAATGAATAATATTTAATATAAGATGAGGTATCAAAAGAAGTGAGAGTAAGATTTGTTTCTTTTTCAAATTCATGCAATGATGGTAAATTTAATCTAGTGGTAGAAACAAGGATAATTTTTTCATTACTCTTAATGAGTCCACAGTTAATAGGGAATATTAATTTTTCTACACTGCTCCACATTAAGTGTTTTTTTTCAGGGCTAAGCACTTTATATTCTCCGAATACGGCGAGGCCTAAAAATTGTTCCCATTCTTCAATAGTCCAATAAGGAAAAAAACCTTTATTCAACTTCTCTTGCAATACTTTATTAAACTCTTTAAAGCAGGGACCGATATCATGTAACTCATCAACAGGGTAATAAGTTACACTTTCTCCCTCATATTCAATGGTTAAATCCCCTTCATGCCTTCTAAAAATTCCATCTCCGATTTTTATACTAATATCATTTAAAACCATAAGTTCACCTCATAATTTTTTAATAAGTATCTTCCCAATTTTTTTGATTTCATATTCTATTCGTGTAGTATCTGCCACAACAGGCACTTCTAAATTACTTATATCTTTACGAGTATTCAGTAATTGTACATTTAATGCTCTTATTTCACTAATTAAATTCTGTGCTGTTTCTTCTGAAATATTCATTTCAAACCCTCCGTAAATATTCCATGTATTCCTTTAGGGCTTCGTCTCCTACTGGTATCCCATTCGCAATTATCTCCTGGTCAATCAAGGGACTTATACCCTTCGCTTCTCTCAACTCCATCACCAACCTTTTAGCATCATAATCCAAATCTTGAGTGTTCTCAAAATCCCATGGATAATAAGTTCCATCAGGCAAACCAGGGAACCCATACAATGTATTATCCTCCTTTATATGCCAATGGTATCTTGGATTAATCTCATTGTAACGCTCCTTCATATCCCCATACCTGCACCTTTGACAATAATGTTCAAAAGATTTGCAGTTGGATCTATAGTTGTGGCTTGTTACGTGTTTGAGTATGTTTTTGACTTCATTGGTTGGTAATGGTTCTTTGAAGTATTGGTTTAGTTTTTCAGCTTCTTCTTCCATCAGTGTTAGTGGTTCGTGTTTGTTGAACCTTCTTAGATGGTTGAGTGCTTTGAATAGGTTTTGATTTCTGTTTCCTTCATTTGTTTCATAGATGTATTGTTTTATGCAGGGTATTTTGTGTATCATTTTTTGCGGTACCTCTTGGCACTTTTGTCATTTTTTGCGGTACTTCTTGGTACTTTAACCGGTTTTTGCGGTACCTACGTGGTACCTCCTGGCACCTTTAAGGCACTTGTGCGGCACTTCCGAACTCCACGGAGGAAGCTCCAATTGAGTATTGCAAGGCTCTCCATCGTTTTCGGTGTTTTCTTGATTAACCATTTCCAGGAGGGGGGTATACGGCACTCCGTACATGAGGGAGAGCTCCCCCACATACTCCTCAATAACGGCACTTTCAAAAAGTATTGGGTTGCTCTTTATAGGCTCCGTCTGGACAAGGGCATACACGTTCTTATTGCCCCGTGGCATCTTCCCAATAGGTTCTATGAATCCGTGATTGGTAAGGCTGCCTATGATTTCTCCCACAGGAAGTCCCTTAAGGTTGCTGTTTTTATTGACTTTGGACTTCACGATACTGACATTGAAGATTTCCTTGCATTGTTTAATGTTAGGTATCTCTCCTCTTTCGTATCGTTCAAACTCGCTTGCATAATCTTCTTCGCTAGGCCTATATGGTTCGAACCAGTTAGTCATATGATTGAAAACTTTTATGGAAGACTTGCTCACTCCATGCCCTGGATTGAATAGGTCAGCGATTAACTGGTTATCCGCTCGGGTGCTTATAAGATAAGTTTTCCCATCCCGTACTATGCGTTGGCGGTAATCATAATTGAGTAATGTGACTGTTTTCACGAGTGCTGGGAAAGTGCTTAAGCCCCTTTTGTAATACTCGGCTTCTTCAAACCAATCATACAAGCAAGGGTCATAAGGGTTAATGATTTCAACCTCACGGCTCCTGGCTTCAACATAATTCACATAATCATGAAACATACCAATCTCCTCATTAATGATGCGGGCCCTTTCTTCTTTAATCAATCCTTGATTATATTTAAAGAATTTCTGCACTTGCTCGTTTGTAGCTTCCGGGGTCACATCTATCCCACGTGATAATATCTGGTCATCTAAACCCTCACTATCCACACTGGTTATACAGGCACTACAATACCCGCGGACTTGGAAGAAATCCACTTCCCTACGCCCAGTATCCGGGTTAGCAGTATCACTTGTTTTCTCAACTTCAACTATACCCTCCGTGGTTAATTCCTTGTAACGATCCAAAGTGTCGGCCCATTTCTCATAATCTGATTTGCCTCCCATGTCTTTCATTCGCATTATCTTGCCGTCAAGGTAATCTATGCCTTCGGTTTCGGTTTTACGATGTAATGCGGATTCGCTTATACGGCCGTTACGGAAAGCCTCAGGGGGCATTATCTCATGAGCACATTCTTCTATTACGCTTTTACCTTCCCCGGCTTTTCCCATACTGAAAAACCATATTGGTTTGATATGGAAGTAGGTGCTGAGGTGGCAGATTACTCCTACGAGTGTGTTTCTGGCTTCGCCCCCGCTCAACCATTCTGCGGCATAATAAAGGAATGTGGTTATGTCGGCTTCCTTTGTTTCTATGAAGTTGCAGAAGTCTCCAGCCCTTGTTTCCAGTTTTTCCAATCTTTCCTTTTGTTCTTTTAATTCTTGTTCATGTTGGTTTCGGTTCTTGTTCAGGATGTACTGTTCAAGAGCATTTTCGATATTCTCCAAGCAAGCCATCAGTTTTTTACTAATATTGGGTCTGCTAACTACTTGGGTGACATCATCCACGGTTATGGTGACATTGCCTTCTAATTCTTTGATTAGTTCTTTCACTAAGCTGCTGTTAGTGTTTAGTTGCCCAGGCCTTGTCTTGCTATTATTCCTGTAGATTATCTCGCCGTCCTTGATTAGTTTGTACCGGTAATCTGTTTTGCCTTTCTGCTCCACGGATAGGAAGTATTGGAATATTGGAAGTTCCTGTGCTGGTATCTCTGTCAACTTTTTCACCTCCGATTAACATTTATTCTTATAAAAAAAAGAAAAGGGTTTTAGTGGTTAAAGTTTGATGTTAACCACTTTAAAGGTCATGTAACTTGGGAAGTCTTTCCTTGCTGGGACTTCGATCGCCTTGATAGTGCAGACCTTTGCAGAATCAAGGAATCTGCGGTACTCATCAAGGTCTGCTTTACCTATACGGTTGTGTTTCTTGCTCCAGCCAGGTTCTTCAAGGTCTTTGATACTGGCAAGGAATGCGTAAAGTTTGCTTTTGTGGTGGATGTTCTTTTGGATGTCTCCATCACTTTTTAATGTGATTGGGATTTCGAGTCTTTCTTCCATTTCTTCATCCACAAGGGTTAAGGTTACACGGTGTTGTGGTTTTGGGTTGTCTTCCCATTGTACTGTCTGGACATCTGAGAGTACAGGGAATCCTGTCCATGTTTCACCGTCTTCTAGGTTGGAGAGTGTTACTTTCAGGTAGTCGTACCATTCATCGTTGAAGTCGTTTTCTTCCACCATTTCACCCTCAAGGCTTGGGAAGAAGGTTTTAACCTCCTTCTCCTTCTTCTTCCTTGGTTGTTCTACTACTCTTTCAGTGTATTGTTCTAATCCTCTGCTCATTCTTCTGCCTCCATTTCAATAATCTTAGTGTCTTTTTTCAGTTTGTTTCTTGCTCTTTCCATTTTTGCCTCGTGGGCTGCTTGTTTTTCAATTGTCATCATCTCTTCGTATGGTGTGGCTTCGTATCCTGCGATTTCCACTATCCAGCTCAGGCACATCCGGTAGGCTTTCCCCATAGCTCGTGTTTGACTCATGCTGTAAACGGCGAAGGCGTCGCGTTGTTTATTGTTTTTGTGTGCGATGGCTTCGGCGGTTGCAAGGGTTTGATCGCCTCTTTTGATGCTGACTCTTGCTTTGTAGCCTGAGAGTTTCCCTACCTTGATTTCTTCCACTGATTCGGTGACTGGTGCTAGGCCGAGCATGAATCCGAGTGTGTTCCAGCCGCTTGCGGTTACGTATTTTTTGCCGTTGTTTCCGATTGGTAGTGCGAGTTTTTGTTTTTCTATTACATCGTTTAGGCTGTCTGCGATGTGGGTCGCTAGTTTTACCCGTGTGTTGAAGCTGTAGTCTGGGTTCATTACGTCGATGTCTCTGAGGGTTGGTTCGACGATTGCGAGTTCTGTGGTTTCTTCTGTTTCGAATGCCATAGTATTTACTCCTTGATTGCATCATAAATTCTTAGTAGTGTTTCGTATTCCACGATTAAAGTGTTGAGTTCTCTTTTTTCTTGTACGAGTTGAGAGTCAATGTAAGCCTTTCTCATACTCTCGTTACTGATTTTTTGTAATCCTTGTGATTTTCTTTCTTCGTTCACCTTGTCCCAATTGGTTTCAAGCAATAGGGTGTTTTTGTCAATGTCTACTTTTTGTTTATAGACGTCTAGGTTTTTCTTTGCTCCTTCTATTTCTTTGATTAGCATCATGTTGACGTCGATGCCTTTTTGTCTCCATAGTCCGATGCAGTTGTATACTGTGTCGGTGTATCTGAGTGGTTTCATTTCTTCAAAAGGGTTCTCTTCTTGTTTAGTTGCCATTCTTGGTCCTCCATATGTTGAATTGTTCGAGTTTGGTTTGTTCATCTGGCAGGTCGAATACGAGTACTTTGCAATCGCCTGCCTTTGTGAATGTTGTGTAGAAACCATTTTTTTGGAAGGATTTCATATCCTCCAATGCAATGGCTTCGAGTAGTTCGTCCGCTAACTTTCCAATACTAGTCATCATGCTCCTCCATGGTCTCGATTACCATAGTGTACATTGGCTTATCATACAAGTCTGACTCGTACGGCTTGATGCTGATATTTTGTACTTTCTTGGCACCGAATACACCTATTCGGTTAATCTCTTTCAAGATGCCATGCCAGTCAGTACGGATTTTCTCTTCTTTCTTGATAGTTCTCATAAAAAGTGTCCCCCCATTATGCTAAGTGGGTTGAGTATATTGATTGCGGTGTAATCCAGAACAATATTGCTATGAACCCAATTGCTGCAAGGAGTATCAGGGTTAGGAACCCAATCAAGACAAGTGTCCTGTGGATATCATGTTGTACACGGTCTAGTCTTGCCTTGCCACTATAACACATATAACAATATGCAAGGAAGTTTTGCAGTCCATTCTTCATAGTTTCACCTCTTCGCCTAACAGTCTGCTTATCTGAGCCTCCAAATAAGCCTCATCATTTAAGTAACAATCCACAAGGTAATCCTCTTCATCTTTTGGATCGTACCATGGGATTTCATCAGGAGCCTCGACAGTATGGATTGCTCCAAGTTCAAGGTAGGTTTCGTAATCCATTATTCACACACTCCAAATATGTAGGCTTTATGATTGTGGAATTCGACTTCTACTGTCTTGCCAAGCCGGAGTTGGCTTCGTTTAACAGTTCTGCCGAGGTAGGCTTCGTAGCATTTACCACGAGCACCGACACACCAGATACTGTCTGGATTAATGGCATATAGTTTCTGTTTAACCATTGTTTTCACCTTCTTTGGCGAAGCTTAAAATTCGTTTTTCAAGAGCTAGTGCTCTTATTATTTTCTCGCCGTTGGTTAGTTCACCATTCGGCAAGATTATGATGGTTTCGTTTTCGATTTTCATCATTTTTCACCTTTTTCCAATGTTTTTTTTGTGCAAAGTTTGCAAGCATTTTAAGTCTTGCTTGTATTATAGTTTGTCGGCATACTATATAAATGTTGCGACTTTTTGTTATACTCTGTCGCAAACTTTATTATAGATAAAAAGTATAATTATATATAACAAAATAGATAATAAAGGATATGATAATATTGAGACAACATTCAAAGATAAATAAGGCAAACACCACTAGTAACAGTTTAAGGACCGGTATTCCTAAGGCTATTGCTGATGTGTTAGAAGTAGATACGACCGACGAATTAACATGGACAGTTAATGTCATAGATAATCAAAAAGTGGTAACAGTTAAAAAGAGAGAATAGCGACAAATATATATGCAATCATGTTAAAAAATAGTATCATGGTTGCTGAAGAAAAAAATACAATGGTTGAAATTAAGATGGTTTGGTTAATCTAAGAATTTTCCCTTTTTCCAATAATTTTTTTTGTGCAAAGAAAAAAATACAATTTCAAAGGAAAATACTTCTTTTTATAAACTAACTTTTTTTTATGCTATTATTCTCTATTCTATACTACTGCTTTGGCAGCCATACCCCTACTAATTTTTATTTTCTATAACTTGTAACCTAATTCTTCAAGTATCTTTCTCACCTCCAAACGTGCCGCCTCCTTAACATTAGCCTGTAATTCATCATACCGTCTTTGCAATTCTGCAAATTCATTCGTTGTGTCCCTCTTCTCTTCAAGAATAAACAACCGGTGCATATTCAAAGCATACTTCCTTTTCATATCCAGGGGATTGTCAAGGAAATAGGCTCGATGCACTTGGGTTTTACCTCTGCCTTGCAAAGTATCAATTAAATTGACTGGCAAAGCATTCTCGCCCTGCGATAATTGGCTCGCATGAAACTTACGGAGCATATGTGGCCTGAACCGACGATTATGACCAACCTTCCCCAAACCCAATTTATCATTTAGGTGTATGAATTTCTGTGTCAGGTAAAGGTGGCCAATACCAAATAAGCGACTATCATTCGTTAGGCTTCTTTCACAGCCACATAGGTAATCGATTAAGGCTCTTGTGCTTTCAGGTGTGCTGAAAGTGTAATAGTCCTTACCTGTTTTTTGTCTGTGGATTTTCCAACAAGGCACAATATCCTGGTTTGGATCCAACTCTTCCAGGACTTCATTTATTGATTTGGAATTATGGTATTCCCGTGTAGCATTGATGAAGTCTTGTACTCGTAGGTTTGTGGTTTCTGCTCGTGCCGTTCCACTGCTTGCCATGAATAGTATGATGGCTCTCATCTGGGAGTCGGTATTGTTGACTGCTCTTCGGATTATGTCCCTGGTTGGTAAATCCTCGTACCTTATTTGAGTGTTGGGCTTGTTGCGTGTGCTGACACTTGGCAGGGCTTGTAACTCGATTTCGTAGTATCGGTAGATTGTTAGTATCCTTGCCAGGTATGTTTTTGTTGTGGCCTTGTACTCGTATTTTTGGAGTAGGTATGCTCGGAAACCTATCAATCGTCGTCTTATTGTTCGGTGTTTCCATCTTACTCCGGTTTCTTCTTCCTGTTCTGCTTCTTGTATTAACTCGTACATGCTCATTTGGTTGTAGGTGGTGTATTGTCTCATGGCACATTCGTAGTTTTTTATCGAGGACAGGGTTAGGTTTTTGGATTGTCTTATTTCTTGAAGTATTTTTTTGTCTTCAATAATCATAGGCATTCCTTATGTTTGTCTGTCTGTTTTTTTATAAAATAAGTGAGAGCATTTGATAAGTATTCGGGTAAAGTTAGTGTAAATGGGTAGTTATTAAATATGTAAGTTTTGTTTTATCCTAACTTTATCCTCTTTTTTTTTATCAAATGTGGTATGGGATATCTAATTTTTTGTTGTTTTTTGGTTATAAAATGGGATGTTGGTAATAAAAAAAGGAGTTAAAGTAATAAAAATAGTTGATTGTTCTTTATCTTCAAACTCCCACGTAAGAAGATAAAAGAACAAACATTAAACCAAAAATAAGTGAATTACTTATTAAAAAAAGAGTGTAAGCAATCAATATTAAAAAAGTAATTTCACTTAAACTTATTTTTGGGAATACTAGTATATAAGGCTTCTGATACTGTTTAGACACTAGTAAGCACTTATACACTACTTTTTAGGAGTTTTTAGCATTCAGCATCCTCGTTGGTGTCTTCTTCGACTGGTGGCACTGGCTCGATGTACTCCTCGTTCAAGATGATTGGTTGTCTGATTTCACCGACCTGTGCCGGCTCCTCAAAGGTTGGAGCATTATCAAGGAAGCTTAAAGTATTTGGATACTTCGCATCAACATAAGCAATAATCAATCCCACAATTGCAAGTATGATGCTTATTACTTGGTCTTGGGTTTGTGTGTCCGCTATGATGTAGGGCAAGACGGTCAAAAGTATCATTTTCACGATTGTACTAATATTTCCAGTATGATTAGACATAAAAATTTTCACCTCATTGTATGTAGTTTCCATTCTCATCCGTAAAGACAATATCACTCTTATTAATAATATTCTCCTTATGGTTTCTTTCATTGATTTTTGCTTGATATTCAATCACGAGTTTATGATCGCCCAGGCAATCATATAATCGGTTGGCTATTTTTTGGTTTAAGATTATTTTTTGTATTGTCATAAGCATCATTTCTTGGTTATTAAACAGATACTTGGTTGGTTGCCAGGAGTATTTGCGATGTATTTTGCGTATTCGTTGTAGGTTCTTTTTTCGATGTATCCGCAGTAACTTGTGGTTCCGCATTTGTTGCCGAGACTGTTTAGGACATACACGGTCTTGTTTGTGTGGTCGATTTTATGGATTACTTCATAATGTCCATAAGTCAGGCGGTATTTGCTATGCAGTATGCAATCAGTATCCTTTTGGCTTATTAGTTTTCCAAGGGCTTTAAACCTTGCATTAGTGTTTTCGCCAAGGCTACTGAAATTAATCCACTTCGCCTGTAGTTTGCCATTACTTGCCTTGCTTATTGCAGTAAGTATGCCTTGATGGTCGGTACCGCTGGTTGTGGTTCCTGCCCAAGCGGCAAGTTTGTTCTCATTGTATTTGGTTATGCCAAACTTCCTTAACACTTGGTGGACACTATGGACTCCACAGTAATAACTGGTGCATTGTCCTAGGTTGTTGCAGCCAGTATTAAGGTAGTGTGGGCTACTGGTGTAAACTTCTATGTTTGCATTACTTGATGTAGATTTAGTATTATCTTTTTTTGTTTTTGATGTTGCCTTTGCAGTATTTGTAAATTCTGATGAATTAAACAAGCAGTAATTAGGCAAAGCCTTATTTTCCTTGTAATAGTTTGCAATTTTAGCAAGGCAATAAGTGAAGAGTTCATACCCTACCTTTGTACCATTCGCCTTGGTAACAATATAGGATGGCACTTGCTTATGCTCCCTGCAATAACTGTTAAATCGTTTAATCATGTCAAGGTAATCATCTCGCATGACTTTCAAATCAACCGCCCAACTAACAAAGTTACTTGGCTTCTTAACCACAACAAGACCAACACTGTCTTTATTCAAGTTTGCTATTGCTCTGCTTATCAAGTAGGCGACCGTGTATGGTGTGTATTGGTTGCCTTGTATTGTGCAGTATTTTGGAAGCTTCTTGTTTTTTTCTATGAATGTTTTGATTTCTTTTGCTTCATTGATTATGTTTTTTGTTTTTATGGTTGTGATTTTTATTCACCTTCTTAAATGGTGTAGAAGCATTATAATGCTTCTGCTTTAATCTCTTTCACATAACATACACTATTGGTAGAACCAGATTCACATTGTAGGAATATTCCCATCTGTTTATTGCTTACTGATAATGTACTGCTTAAACTGGTTAGTTCTGTTCCTCCACTATCGTAAAGTTTTCCAGAAAGACTTGAACCATTTACTGTCATTTCTATCTTATACCAAGTATCCCCTGCTAAAGAAGAGACTGAACCACTTTTATAAGTACCATCAGAACTAACCTTAAATTGTTTATATGATAATTTCTTACCATAGACTTCCATCCAAACCGCTTGACTGTAACTTGTAGTGTCGCTACGATTATCCAAGCAGAACCCTATACCATTTAAGGATTTGTTCTGTCCTTTTATATTTGCAGTAATAGTATACTCATCTTCATCATTAAGTGTTGGTATTGGAATCATAGCGAAATACTTCCCAGTACCAACAAGTTTGTATGCATTTTCTGTACTGTCATATGTCATTGTGATTGCAGCATTTGTCCCTCTTATTAATACACTTGAACCATAATTGGATAAACCAGTTGCACTTGAACAAGCATCGTAGAATAAGTATGATTGTGCTGTAACTGTACAAGTTGCGGTTGCTCCTTGATAAGTCGCAGTGAAAACAGTCGAAGCACTAATACCAGTCACAGTAACTGATGCCACACCACTACTATTAGTAGTAGCCGTGTAAGTGCTACTATCCGTGCCTGTTATGGTGATTGATGCACCAGTCTTAGCCACATTATCCTCCAACAAAGTACACTCCAAAGTAGCAGACCCACCAGTAGCAACATAACTAGACTGACTAAATGCAATACTATAACTATGATTGACAGTCACACTCACACTATTACTTGCACTATCTTGGTAAGTAGCAGAGAAGCTTAAACTTCCAACAATTGAAGTGGTATAAGTGTAGGTTGCCACACCATTCGCATCAGTCTCATCAGCACCTAAGGTTGTTTCGCCTAATTTGAATGTAACTTCCGCCGCCTCGACAGGAGTATTATCATCCAAGACAGTAGCAGTTAATAAGACATTATCACCAACATTGCAAGTAGAACTACTTGAAGTCAAAGCAATGCTTATTCCACCTTCCACTTCGAACTGGAACACAGTCATTTCGGCTCCATCTACCATATCCGTAGTCACTGTCAATTCACTATTTACAAGGGTGAAATCATCACCCGTTTTCATATTAACTATATTGCCATAAGCCCTAACCCTGTTTGGGCTAATAAAAACTTTCTCAACCATATTTTAATTCACACTCCATCATACTCTTTTTTTTTAGAAGAAACCATTAGGATAATTCGGACCTTGATAACTATGAGTAGTCCCAGGAACATTACCATATTTTGGGTTATTCAGGTGGTGACCCCAAGGCGCACGATACTTCAACACAGGGTCCACATACCGCCACTTACCCGTGCTAATAGTGGTAATCTTACCCAAAACATGACCATTAATACCACGACTAGTATGCACATACTCCAACCGTAATGTCTCCGTGCAACCAGCCGCATCCATCAAAGTAAACATGAACCGTGTACTATCACAACAATTAGCAGCCTTCACCTTAGCCACATAAGTGGGTGAACGCTTGAAATTCGCATAATTCTCATAATCAAGGTTCTTCTTGTTACCACACCAAGCGGCTATCTTCTTCGCCGCCGCCAAACCTGTACTATTACCAACAATATTCTTAGCCAACTGGACCAGGTTCTTATTGATCGTGTAACTAGATGTTCTGGTTTTACTGGATTCGACATTCTTGGCTTTGACGGTCTTTGTTATTGTGTCGTAGTACATTTTCCCTTTTTTAAGGGTGTAGGCTTCGGTTTTCTTACTGATTACTGGTTTCTTGTACATTTTCAACTTTTTAGGGTTGGAGCCGTGGTTTGCACCAGTAATAGTTGAGAAGTCTGCATCGCATTTTTTGCAGAATATGTGTCCTTCGGCTGAGCCTCCTTCTCGTTTGCCTGTGGCTGGGAATTTTCCCCAGTTCGCAGACTCATTACCTGCCCAGAAAATACTCCAATACAATTCTTTACTGCCACAGAATGGACATTTTCGTTTGAATACTGTCTTGTAGAATTTGTAACCATATTTTGCCAGTTCACCACTAGCACTTGGTCGACCAATGGCCATCAAGTATTTGCCATCAGGACTTACTCCATACTTGCTGTAATACCTTTTTACACTCTTTGTAGACTTACTTGTCTTTTTAGTGGTTTTCTGCTTCAAATTCGCAGGGGTCTTCTTTTTAGTGTCAACTGGCTTCGGCGGAGTCTCCACAGTACCAGACACATTGACCTGGACAGTATTTGTGGCTTCTTCGTACTCCTCATCACCAC
>Ga0326511_10001995_pt1 | contig 16787 bp, 17 predicted proteins | sample 0_2496_0518_D_FD_203701 | JGI IMG/M metagenome (GOLD analysis project Ga0326511, IMG submission 203701) | Bovine rumen microbial communities from UC Davis, California, United States - 0_2496_0518 | ecosystem: Host-associated > Mammals > Digestive system > Stomach > Rumen | place: USA...
GTGATATCTCCCCCCGAAGGAATCAAACATTTTTAGGTGAACACATGAACGCAAGACAGAAAGATAAATACAAAAAGAGTCCGGACACTCTCATGAAGGCTATTCTGTCTATGCAGAAGAAGCTGGAAGACAATGAAAAAAGATTTCTTGAAGAGCCGCTCCGCGTATGGGTCGAGAACGCGAACGGCATTGACGTGCCAAAGCCCAATCCATTCGTTCAGGAATACCGTGCGCTTGTCCGTGACTTCTCGGCGGCGATCAAAGCATACAAAGAGATCACTGCCGAGACCGAAAGCGCAGAGGTCAGCTCGCTCGACAGCATTCGTGCCCGGTTTAAGGTGGCGAAATGATGGGAAGGACCAAACCGCGGATTTGGACGCCTCCCCTGCGGGAGCTGACACCTGACACATCGCTTGGCTTCGCATGTGTAGAATATGCACGGACCGTACTGCATAAGACTCTCTATCCGTGGCAGGAATGGGCGCTGATCCATGCGCTGGAGATTACAGGGAATCTTGGAGGCGACTGGCTCTTCCGCTTCCGGACGGTCCTTTTCCTGATCAGCAGGCAGAATGGCAAGACGGTCCTCTCCGAAGTGATCGCGAGCTTCTTTCTCAATGTGCTCTGCGTCGACTCTATCTTCGGCACTTCCCTCAGCCTGGATAAAGCCGAGGAGGTGTGGGAGGCAGTCGTGCAGGACCAGGAGAGCGTGCCGGAGCTGTCGGCGGAGCTCCAGCGGGTCGGAAGAACGAACGGTTCGAAGAAGCTCGTCCTCACGGGCCTGAGGCAGTACAAGGTCGGAGCTCCTACGCGCCGTGCAGGCCGTGGTGACTCGAATGATCTTGTCATGCTCGACGAGATCCGCGAACAGCGTGACTGGGAGACATGGTCGGCCTCTGTGGCATCGACCAACGCCAAGCCTAACGGAATGGTCGTGTGCTTTTCCAATGCAGGGGATCCCGACAGCATCGTGCTCAGGGAGCTGAGGAGCAAGGCGATCGCGCTGATCAGCGGCACAGGATCCTCTGACGACTTCGGCGGGGACGTTGATGCGTCGACTCTCGGACTGTTCGAGTGGTCAGCTGAGGACGGTGCGGCCACTGACGACATCGAGGCACTTGCGCAGGCGAACCCGGCGCTTGGTTACGGCTTTCTCACGGAGCGTGCGCTTATGTCCAACCGCGGTACGTTCCCTGAGTCCAAATTCCGCTCAGAGTGCATGTGTCAGCAGGTCGATACGATCCTTCCGTCGCCGTTCCCGGATGGATCCTGGAGCGCATGCCTTGATCTGCAGTCCGCGATCGCACCGGAGTCGGAGCTCTATTACGGACTCGACTTGTCCTCAGACAGACGCTGGGCGTCTGTAGCAGTCTGCGGGATGCGCGAGGATGGCAACTATCACATCGAGGTTGTCGCGCGACGTGTCGGCACGGCCTGGTGCGAGGAGTGGTTCCGGTCACGCGCCTTTAAGCATCCGATGAATCTGGCATTTCAGTCCAGGGGGGCTCCGGTGTCGGGACTCGCGGAGCAGATTTGTACACTTAAGGGTGTGAACCGGATACCGATCGAAGGAGGCGACCTTACCGCAGGATGGGGTCGCTTTTATGATGCTGTCACGGCAAACGGCGGGATCCGAATCTATCACCTGCAGCAGCCGGTGCTGGAGCTTCCGGCAAAAACGATGCAGCTCCGTAATATTGGCGGGGGAATCGAACTCCCGGACCGGACAAAGAGCCCGGATGATATTGCACCGCTGTTTGCCTGCTTTATGGCATTCGCGGCGGCAACGAAAATACAGAAAGAAGAAAAGAAGATCTACGCTTCGGCTTATGCGCAGGGAGCGACCGTAACTTTCATTTGATTTAGGCTGTATATGGCTCAGATAGTGATTGCAACACGAAAGCGGTAATGCCTTGACCGTTTAAATGGGCTTTAGAAAACGGCTATGATGCAAATGCTCCATTTGGGCAATGTACTATCGACAGAATCGACGTGAACGGAAATTACGAGCCGTCAAATTGCCGCTGGATAACAATGGCGGCTCAGCAGAAAAATAAGAGATAATTTGTTTAATGGAGGCGGAAAGATATGCCGAATCTATTAGCGAGATGGCGGGCAGCATTCCGCCCGCAAGTTTATATTTACGGCCTCGGGTCAGACGCACCGACCAGTGTGCTCAATTATACGGCCTCGAAGCTGTACCAGTCCCAGGACAACCTCAAAGCGGTCGTGGACTTTCTGGCGGCGAGTATCGCGCAGCTCCCGCTGAACGTGTACAAGCGGAACGATGAGACAGATCGCGAGCGTGACCGCGTTAGTCCTGCTGCGCGTCTTCTGTGGCGCCCCAACAGCGCCATGACCGAGTTCGAGTTCATTCGGGCGCTGATGACGGAGTATTTTGTATTTGGGACGGTGTATGTGCTTGTGCTTCCCGATGCGGACAGTCGGAGCGGGTGGCAAATGTGGCCGGTCCCCAGCGAGTGGGTGATTGAAACTGAGAGCAGGAACGCATACATGGCTGAGTCGATCACTGTTGTGGCGAAGAACTCAGGGGCTCCTGTTAAGATTCCGAGCACTGACTTTGTGCAGTTCAAAACATACTCTCCCGGAAATCCCGGCGGGTACGTGTCGCCGATCAGCGCGCTGAGACAGACTCTCGAGGAGCAGATCCAGGCGGGCCGCTTCAGACGCCAGCTGTGGAGCTCCTCCGGAAGACTGAACGCGCAGATCCTCCGCCCGGCGAACGTCCAGCCGTGGGACGATGAGCAGCGCAAACGCTTTGTCGATGCTTTCCGCGAATCGTGGGGGGCCGGTGGAAGCAAGGCCGGCAGCATCCCGCTGCTCGAGGACGGAATGGAGATCAAGCCGTTCACTACGAGCTTCAAAGAGTCCCAGTGGATGGAATCCGTGAAGCTGTCGAGAGAAGCCTGCGCGGCTGCCTACGGCGTCAATCCGTCACTTATCTGGCACACGGACACGCAGACCTATGCGAGCTCTAAGGATAACGCCAGGGCGCTATATGCAGAATGTCTCGGCCCTGTACTGCAGATGCTCCAGCAGAGGATCAATTCGTTCCTGTTGCCGATGGTCGGCGCGGATCCTGATCTCACCTACGTCGAGTTTGACCTCACAGAGAAGCTCAAAGGCTCCTTCGAGGAGCGCGCGAGCATCCTGCAGGCTGCTGTCGGCGGACCGTGGATGACCAGGAACGAAGCAAGGGCAGACAACAACCTGCCTCCTGTTGATGGCGGAGACGAGCTGATCGTGCCGCTCAATGTGGTCGAGGGCGGGCAGTCTAGCCCGCAGGACACGCACATGGAAGAGCAGGAGCCGATGGCAATCGAAGAAAACGCGGCGCCAAAGATGCGCACGAAAGCAGAAGCCGAGAAGCTCAGAATTAAGGCGCGTTCGACTCAGGAAGAGGACGAGAAGATGGCAGACGTCCTCAAAGCCTTCTGGAAGCGGCAGGCGGCGGCGGTCCTCCCGAAGATTGGCGCAAAGAGCGCCAGATGGTGGAACGAGGAGCGGTGGAACAAAGAGCTTGCAGACGATATAGAGCCAGTAATCGACGCGGTGGCAGATGCGCACGGCGAAGAGGTTGCGAAAGCAATCGGGTCGGAGTATCGCACGGAACAGACGCGGAAATACCTGCGGACGCTCGCAGAGGGGCGGGCAAAGGCGATCAACGAGTCGACATATCAGAAGCTGCAGGACACCATTGACGCTGAGGACGAGGAGAACACGCCCGCGCATGTCTTTGAGGTGCGCGAGAGCAAAGACAGCGAGACGTTTGGGCGGTCGCTGGCGATCGGCGTCGCTGGATGGGCCGCCACGCACGAGGCCCCGCAGCAGGCAGAGCAGCAGGGCTTTCACAAAACGGTCGAAAAACGGTGGGTAACTGGATTCAATCCGCGCCCTGAGCATGCAGCTATGAACGGAGAGACGGTCCCGATCGATGCAGAATTCTCGAATGGTTGTCATTGGCCCGGAGATGAAAACGGTGATCCGGATACGACCTGCGGGTGCAACTGCTCGACCGAGGTCATCATCACGGTCGAATAAGGAGGAGGATATGCATAAATACAAAGAATTCGCGCTCCGGAAGTCGTCAGATGACGCAGGAGAGATCAGCGGATATTTTTCCACATATGACAGGATCCCGGACAGCTACGGCGATGTGGTCGCGCGGGGAGCGTTTACAGAGACGATCCAGAAGCGTAAAGAGAGCGGTCATCCCTTCCCGCTCTGCTGGAACCATGACCTGAATCAGATCATCGGATTCGTGGATCCCGCTGACATAGAAGACACTGAAAAAGGCCCGCTCATGAAAAAAGCGAGCTTTTTTAATACCCAGCTCGCACAGGAGAAGCGCGAGCTCGTCAAGAGCGGCGTGATCTATCAGTTTTCGTTCGCTTATGACGTGCTTGAAGCCGGCCCGGTCGAACTGGAAGACGGCGTCAAGGCGTACGAGCTCAGGAAGCTCGACCTGTTCGAGATCTCGATCGTCCCGATCCCTGCGAACCCGAGGGCAGAGGTCACGGACATTAAAAGCGAGCTCGCGACGGCTACGGTCAAGATCGTGCCGGAGGTCGATGTGGAGGCTCTCAAGAAGGCGATGGCAGAAATGCCCCTGGAAATCTTGGATGTCAAGGCAGGTGCACGCAATAGCAAAAAAGATGCTGACGCGATCATGGAGGCCATCAGGCACAACGAGGAAGCCAATAAGCTCTTACGAGGTTTACTCGGAGAGCTTGAGGAAGCAGACGATCCGGAAGACGGAGAGGACGACGTGAAGGCCAACGGGGCACCGGAGGAGCCGGAGCAGAGCAATCCGAAGAAAGACAGTCTGCTGGAATATATCAAATCTATAGGAGGTAACGAGACATGACTCTCAGAGAAGAGCTCCAGTCCAAAAAGGACGCCCTTGTCGCCCTTAAGGAGCGCATCGAGGCAAACGACGCCGAAGCTATCACACAGGGTGAGCAGCTGAAGGCAGAGATTGAAACAAAAACAGCCGAGATCCAGCAGGCAGAGAAAAAGTCCGCCCTGCTCGGTCTGATCGGCAGCACCGATAAGAAGGAGGACGACGCAATGAGCGAAGTCAAGACTGCCCGTACACTGGGCGAACATTTTGTTAAAAACATGCCCGAGTCTCACGGCCCCAGGTTCAGCATCTCCGCGCCTGAGTTCATCAAGGCGTACAGCGATCCGATGGCGGTCGGAACCATCGCGTCTCCGCAGGTTCCCCGCGCACTGGTCACTGACATCGATAGGAACATCGTCCCGGAAGTTCTTCCGCAGACCTATCTCCGCGGACTGTTCGGCGCTGAGACGATCCAGGGCAACGCTCTGACGTTCTACACAGAGGGAGCGCTTGAATACGCAACCGGCAAGCCTTACGGCTTCGATGTAACTGCAGAAGGCGCTGCGAAGCCTCAGGTTTCCTTCGCGGATCCGACTGCTCACACCGTGGCGCTCGCCAAGATCGCCGCGTTCATCAAAGAGACAAACGAATACATCGACGATGCGCCGTTCCTCGCTTCCGCGATCAATGGCCGGCTGCTGAACTATCTGAGACTGAGAGAGGAAGCGTTCCTGCTCTCTGAGCTCGCCGGCACATCCGGCATCCAGGCCGACACGACCAGCTGGACAAACGGCGACATGGCGGATGCGCAGGCGATCGCTGATCTTATTTTTGCGAAGATGATGAGCGTGCAGGAGCAGTCCGGCTTCGCGGCTGATGCGATCATCATGAACCCGGCGGTGTGGCAGACCCTCCGCCTTGGAAAACTCAGCGCCACGAACGCCTACATCGGCGGCGGCTACTTCGCCGACGGCCAGGGCAGACAGATCTGGGGCGTGCCGGTTTATCTCAGTTCCTTCGTTGATGCTCCCGTTTCCGGCTCCGCGAAGGGCGACATCTGGGTCGGCTCCTTCAAGGCCTGCGGTTCTGTCGTCAGCAAGGGCGGCGTGAGAGTAGAAGCTACCAACAGCGATCAGGATGACTTCATCAAGAACAAGATGACGATCCGCGCAGAAGAGCGTCTTGCTCTGGCGACCCGCATCCCTGCAGGCTTCTGCAAGATCACGAAGGCGGCGTCCTAATACGTTGCATAGATCAGGGGGCACTTCGGTGCCTCCCTTTTTTGAAAGGCGGTGATCCAATGCTTAAGAGCTATTTATGGAGAGGCGTCGAGTGGCGGTTCGAGGAAGGCGAACAGCCTGCAGGAGCTGTCGAGCTCAAGCCGACGAAAAAGGCGGCGGAACCGCTGAACAAAGCGGTAAAGCCCGCAGATAAATCGCGCAAGGTGGTGAGGAAGAAATGAGTATGATGACAACCTGGGGATATAACCTGGTCGATGTCGATGCAGTTCCCGGACTGATCACCTTTGCGGAGTTTGATGAGTTTACAGCTAACAAATATTCCAATGATGACAGAGCTGAGCCCAATATAAAGGCTGCAGAGTCTGCGATCCGGGCGTATTGCGGATGGCACGTTTATCCGTCACTGGCATGCGAGTTAAATACTACGCTGTTCGATAAGAGGATCGTCGTGTCGGAACGCATGCTGATGATCCAGCTTCCGGCGACATTCGTATCATCGATCGAGTCGATACAGATCGGCGGAGTCGAGTATGATGAAACTTATGTGCTCATGCCGAACGGGATCCTGCGCGTCTATGGACTTCCGTGGTCGCGCATGACGCTTTGGACACCTGTGGTGATCAGATACACTGCGGGGATCCCGGAAGGCGCAGCAGAAGGGCTGAAGGAGCTTGTGACGCACCGTGTGACGCACGCGCTGGAGTCGTCTGCAGGCGTGCAGTCCGAGACTGCCGGCGGCGTGTCGATCACGTATAACGCCAGCTGGATCAACGGTTCAAGGGCCACTGCACTCGCTGATGACAACAAGGAAGTCCTGTCTCCGTACAGGCTGAGGGGGGTGTTCTGATGGCGCTCCCAAGATGGTGCAATGATACGATCGTTATCATCCGGCCGGGACTGAAGACGTCCCGCGGTTCTGCTGTCCCTGACTGGGATAATGCGTCCAGACACGAGCAGAAAGGCTGCAGCGTACAGCCTGCCGCGACAGGGCTGTCGCAGGATGGTCGAGTTCTCGGCCTGATTGATGCATATACGGTCTACTGCCCGCCTGAGACGGATGTACAGGAAGGTGACCACATCGAGTATGACGGCGATGTCTATGAGATCAACGGCAAGCCGAGACGCTGGAAAAGTGCCACGGGGCGTGTGAGCAACACTATCCTGAACATTGAGAGGTGGAAGGGCTGATGGCTACACAGATCAATATCACATTCAAGCCGGAAGGCTTCGCGGAATGCCTGTCCGGAATGACTGATCAGGTGCAGGCAGAGGCGGACAAGATCGCAATGCGTGCGAATGCAGAGGTCACTAAAGGCTCCGGATTCCACGTCGAGATGTCCAATGAGCCAAGGTTCAAGGACTCCGCTTATGGCGTGACGCGTCCGATCGGCAGGGTTGTTGCCAACGACGACGAGACGTCCAAAGAAGAGGCAGAACACAAGATACTCAGTAAGGCGGTGACAGGATGAGAATCAATAAATCAATCGATATTGAGGAGGAGATCCGCTCCGCCTTGTCCGAGTACCAGACGGTCTACTGCAGGCCGCTACCGGCGGAGTATGATCTCCCCAACATACTTGTGACTCAGGTAGGCGGAGTCGATTCGCAGACTATCGACACGTTCGAGGTCGTGCTGGATTCGCGCGCAAAGCTCGAGGCGGATGCTATCGACTATCTCAACTTGGCTGTCGCGCTGCTTAAGCAGATAGCAAAGGAGCAGACATGCGCGCTCCGTCATGTAACAGTAAATACGTCCGGATCGTGGGGCGCAGATCCCGTCCGTCCGGACCTTGCGATGTGCTCGGCGCGGCTCAGCGTAAAAGCACATCAGCAATCTATGGAGGTTTAAAACATGGATGTTAAATTAGGTCTTGGTCTTGCGACCGGTATGTTTTACCACGCGCCGGCCGGCACTGCTCTCCCTGCATATCCTGCGGAAACGCTCGCCACAGCGTGGAAGCACGTCGGTGATGTGTCCGATGCAGGCATCACGCTTGCCACCAGCAAGTCCACAACTCCCCTTAAGAATTGGGCAAATGTCATCAAGCGTGTGATCCTGACAGACCACAGCGAGACGATCCAGGCGCCTATCATGGACACAACAGAGGAGTCTCTTAAGACTGTGGTCGGCGATGACAACGTCACTACTACAGCAGCTGTGTCCGGACAGCACGGGAAGCTGATCCAGGCGAATCTGTCTGATGGCAAGCTTCCGGAAGCCGAGGCTTTCCTGTGGATCATGAAGGACGGCGACGCCATGATCGCGATCGGATGCGAGCGCGGACAGGTCACGGCTGTCGACAATGTAAGTTTTGCACCTAACAATGCAATCAACTGGATCCCTACGATCACAGCACTGGACGAAGGTTTCCAGCTGATCCTCGACGAAGGAGAGTAACATGGCAGTTCTGACGCTGAAGAAAAAACCGACAAACGTACTGAAGGTAAACATCGGTGATGATACCTTTTCGATTCCTCTGATGGGCAGTCTGACGCCGGCAGAAGCAGCTCCGCTCAATACTCAGGCCGGGACGATCGCGTTCCTGCAGAAGCACCTGTCTGATGAGGTCATCGAAGTCCTTACGATCGATGATTATAACCAGATCACGGCGGCATGGATCAAGGCATCCAACGAGGCAAGCGGTAAAACAGCGGGGGAATCATAAGCCTTGCGGGGCAGGTCCTTGAACACCGTGAGGCTATACAGTACGACCTGCTGACAAGAGCAGGGTGTGAAATTGATGACATCGGGCGCTCTCTATCGTGGGATGCGCTCGATTCTTTTTTGCAAAACCTTGGGCCGGACAGCGCTCTTGCGCGCAGTCTGAATCCCGAGGCATATGCTTGGGCCAGTACACAGAAAACAAATCTGATGCTGGCGGATATTTGGGATTTATTAGCAACGATTAATGCGAACCTTGTCGCCGTGGGAAGTGGCAAGCCGACCAAGAACCCGAAGCGGTATCCGAGGCCCGGCGTCAAAAAGCCGGACGACGAACAGCACTTCGGCTCCAAGGGGCTGCCTCCCGATGAACTGAGACAATGGTTCGATAAGAAGAGGGCTGAGTATGCCAGAAGTAGCACAGGCGACCATAACCGTCACTCCGGTGATGGCAGGAGCACAGGAAAAAATAACGACTGATCTGACAGGGGCAGCGACCCCTGCCGGTCAGAAAGCAGGCAGTGCGGCCGGATCCAGCATGCTCAAGTCTCTTGGCGATAAGATGTCCGGTGCCGGCACGACTATGACCAAATACATGACCGGCCCGGTCACAGCTGTAGGAGCTGCGGCGGGGCACGCGTGGAAAGAAGTAGACACAGGCCTGGACACGATCGTTAAAAAGACCGGAGCTTCCGGTGAGGCGCTCGAAGAGATGCGAACGTCTCTCAATAATATCACTACGAGTATCCCGGTAGATTTTGACACTGCAGGAGCGGCGATCGGCGAGGTCAACACGAGATTCGGTCTGACTGGTCAGGAGTTGGAAGACCTGTCTGCGCAGTTCGTCAAATTCGCAAAGCTAAACGACACAGATGTATCAAACTCTGTTGATTCAGTGCAAAAAGCGCTGTCTGCTTTCGGATTGGGCGCGGATGATGCGGAGGGTCTGCTTGATACTCTTAACGCCACGGGGCAAGCGACTGGCGCATCTGTCGATACGCTCACTAATGGACTTATACAGAATGCAACGGCTTTCCAGGAGCTGGGGCTGGACATTGACCAGTCTGTCGCACTCATGGGACAGCTGGAGACATCCGGTGCCAACTCTGAGACCGTCATGCAAGGACTACGGAAGGCGTTGAAGAACGCGGCGGAGGATGGCGTCCCACTGAATGAAGCGCTGGCTGACCTGCAGGATACGATCCTGAATGGAAAAGACGGTGTGGACGGTCTTACGGCTGCTTATGACATGTTCGGAAAGAGCGGTGACCAGATCTATGGTGCGATCCAGAACGGCACGCTTGACTTCTCCGAACTTGGGAGCGCCGCCCTTGATGCGGGCGGAAGCGTATCGGATGCGTTCGAGGGAACACTGAGCCCGATGGATGACTTCACAACAACGATGAACGAGCTGAAGATCCTCGGCGCCGACATCGTGGAATCTGCGGGCCCTGCGTTGGTTGATATCCTCGGATCTGTGTCTGATGGTATATCAGCCGCATCGGACGCGTGGAACAACTTGTCTCCTGAGATGCAGGACACGATCATAAAGGTCGCCGGAATAGCCGCGGTAGTTGGCCCTCTCCTCGTGATCGGCGGGAAGGTGGTCGGCGGCATCAGTACCATCGCCGGAGGACTTGGGTCTCTTGCCAGTACGATCACCGGATTCGGCAGCGCTGCAGCTGGGGCGGCTGCACCAATAGCAACGGCAGGCGTATCATTCGGAGCGATGGCCGGACAGGCACTGCAGCTCATAGCAGTGGCGGGCTCACTTTATATCGTCTCGCAGGCAGTTGCGGTCCTGGCTGATTCTGCGATCAGTGTCGCGGATGCAGGATGGCCCGCCATAGCAGTGCTTGGAGGGATGGCAGCAGGCGTGCTGGTCCTTATGGGCGCCGCGGCTGCTCTCGGACCCGCATTGACAGCAGGGGCCGTCGGTATAGGCGTGTTTGGCGCGGCGATGCTTGCCATAGGCGGAGGCATAGACCTTGCCTGTACAGGCGTAGCCAAAGTGACAGACGCGGTCAGCGGGCTCGTCGACACGATAAGCACAGACGCTCCACAGATCAACAGCATCGTGACAAATGTCGGTGATACTGTGGATGGTACGATCACGACAATCTCTGACGGAGTCACGCAGGTGGTAGATGCTATATCCGGCGGAGTGTCCGGCGTACTTGACTCCTTTTCGGGTGTCATCGACAGCATCGGAGAAGCAGCACTGAATGCCGGAACAGGCTTCGACCTGCTCGCAAATGCGGTCATCAACCTTGTCAGCAATACGGGCGTGCTGGATTTGGCTGCAACGCTTGGAGCTGTTGCCACGGGAGTGTCTAAGATTAACGATGCGGCAGACGAGGCAGGATCCGGAGCGACAAAGATCAATACACTGACGACCAGCATCCAGAAGCTTAACTCGACCGGTGCCAATACCGGACGCACGATGACGGCTTTCGGCACGACATCGCGCAACGTGCTGAATCAGGTCGCGTCATCCTTTAAATCTCTTGATCTTGCCTCCAGTATGCGTGACGCCATCGACAAAGCTATTGACGTGACATCTTCCGGGCTCTCGACCTTAGAGAGCATGTTTGATAACACGCATTTTTCTTTCGAGCAGCATATTTCTGTCCCGCACTTCTCAATGAGCGGAAGCTTTAATGCGCAGACAGGATCGACACCGTCAATATCGACGAGCTGGTACCGGATCGCAGAGAGCAGCCCTTACAAATTCAGTGGTGCTGTACTCTTCGGCGCCGGTGAGCACAGTGACGAGATCCTCTACGGCCGTGATGCTTTTCTGCGCGACATCCGCGAAGCTGTTGGAGGAGGCGGCGTTAATGTATATGTCACTGTTGATGGAGCTGAAAATCCGGAAGAGTGGGCGGACAGATTTGCTCGAGAGTTTGTACTGAAAGCGAGGACTGCATAAATGGCGGTAACAACACGCGCTCCCGGCGGATTGACCGTCAAGCGTAACGGGAATGCATTTACGATAAGCTGGAAGATCACCGACGAGGACTATGGTGATGGGCAGACCCTGCAGTACAGGCTGGGGCTTCCGGGGAAGTGGACAGCGTGGACTAACATCGCTGTCGGATCAACCCAGACGTCCAAGGCGATCACCATATCTGCGAACGATTACTATCCGGTTACAAGTCTTAAACTGAATAAGATCCAGTTTCGAATCCGCGGAAAGCGCAAGAAGCATGACGGTGTGAACCCTGCTGTATCTGCGTGGACCACGAAAGAATTTGATGTAATGGTCCCGAACCGACCGACACTGAACGCTGAGCTGTCACAGTCGCTGAACAACATGACGACGTTCACGTGGGCGACAACGGTCAGCACAGAGTCCATCATGTGGTTCACGTCAACGGAGATACAGACGCGCCTTGAGCGTGAGTCAAATGTATCGGACGGTTCGAAGCTGTCCGCAGGTGGATGGGCAGAGTTCTACGACAGTGCTATCGCGAGCGGATCCATCAATATCACTGAGGACGCTTCAGTGGTCAATGCCGGGGAGTCTTATACGCGCTGGGTGCGCATCCGATCCAGAGGCCCGCAGGGCAACTCCGAATGGACTTATGCGAGACACATTTATGCGATCCCTTATCAGCCCGTGAACGTTGAGGCTAATTCCCATAGTACTGCTGCCGGAGGCTATCTCTGCACGGTAAATTGGGAAACGCCGAAGGATGTAGCGCATCCCATTGACGCGATCACTGTCCAGTATACTTTCGTGGTTCCGACTGCAGGCATGACCTGCCCGGACGGTGCCAGCTGGACAGATGCGCAGTCCCTGGCCTACAAGGACGGCACCGACGCGGCCGCATTTTCCATCGACAACATCGTCGGACTGGATCAGTGTATGTTTGTCCGAGTCAATACGCAGCATGACCGGAATACGACTTATGGGACGCCTACGCTGGCGGCTGTCGGCGTGCTCACAGCTCCGACCGGTCTGTCAGTGGTCACGGATCCGTCCACATACAGGGCGACGATCACAGTGACCAATAACTCGACCGTGCTTGACTCTTTTGTGGCGATCAAATACATGACAGCAGAGGACCCTGATGGTTTTATCATCGGCATCATCCCGCACGGGCAGACCACGATTACGGTGCAGTGCCCGGATTGGAGCGATGAGAACAGCATACTGTTTGGTGCTTTTGCGGTCGTGGGCACATCAACTCCCACCGTAAGGGCTGACGGGGTGACAAGCTACGCGATCGACATCCTCATGCAGTCCAGCATGCTTACGTATGGCGGCAGTGTCCCTGCAGCACCGACAAATGTCACACTGTCTATGACAGATAACCCGGGGACGATCCGCGTTGTGTTCGACTGGGCATGGCAGGAGGCCATTTCCGCGGAGCTGTCATGGGCTGATCATGCAGATGCATGGGAGTCCACAGACGAACCCGATACATATACGATCAACAACACGCACGCCAGTGCATGGAACATCAGTAACCTTGCGACCGGCAAAACGTGGTATGTCCGTGTCAGACTCGCGGCGGGTGTGGACGACAGCAAGACGTTCGGAGCTTATTCGGACATTGTCAGCATTGACCTGTCCTCAGCTCCTGCGGTTCCGATCCTGTCGCTTTCCAGCGCGGTTGTGACTGATGCCGATGTGGTCACAGCCTCCTGGGCGTTTACATCCACGGACGGATCCGCTCAGGCCGCTGCAGAGGTCGCTGAGATCGTCAATAACGATTATGTCACGCTTGTCGTCGCAGAATCTGCACAGTATGTAACGATCAGCCCGTCAGACGCAGGATGGGAGCCGGGAGAGGTCCACCAGATCGCTGTCAGGGTTGTGTCAGCATCAGGCAGACAATCTCAGTGGTCTGATCCTGTCGCAGTTACGGTCGCAGAGCCACTCGAAATCGAGATTACAAGCACGTCGCTCGTGACGCAGACGATCACGGTGGACGGAGTGAGCAGGACGGTCAAATCGCTTACGGTCATGCCGCTGTCGATCACGGTCGAGGGAGCGGGAACAGGAGGCGAAACCCGTGTAGTGATCATCCGTGCCGAAGACTACCACATGGAACGTCCGGACGAGTCGCGTTTTGACGGATATGAAGGCGAAACGATCGCCATCTATTCGCAGACAGGCGAAGCCCCTATCACCATCTCAGACACGATCGGATCACTGGATGATGGAGCCGGCTATCGCATCATAGCGACCGTGCAGGACAGTCTGGGGCAGTCTGCAGAAACATCGATCGACTTCGAGGTGCACTGGGCACACCAGGCCCTTATCCCGGACGCGAGGGTATCCGTCGACCATTACAACATGGTCGCGTTCCTTAAGCCCGTCGCGCCGGCAGGGGCTGCTGTGACCGATGTGTGCGATATATACAGACTGACAGCAGACAAACCGGAGCTAATCTATCCAGGGGCAGAATTCGGCGAGATCTATGTGGATCCGTTCCCTGCACTCGGCGCCCATGGCGGGCATCGGTTCGTGCTGCGGACGGCTAATGGTGACTATATAACAGCAGAAAACACGCTCGCATGGACAGATTTGACTGACATTGACGGCGATGAGCTCAAAAGTGATTACAGCGTGATCGACTTCGGAAGCGGCCGTGTCGCTTTTGAATACAACACGGACCTGTCACAGAAGTGGTCGAAGGACTTTAAGGAAACCAAGTATCTCGGCGGGAGCGTCAGAGGAGACTGGAATCCGGCAACAAGCCGCACGGGATCCTTCAGCGCAGTCGTTACGGCCGATGATCAGGAGACGATCGAGACGATGCGGCGTCTTGCGGTCCATCCCGGACTGTGCCACGTCAGGACTAAGGACGGCAGCAGCTATGCTGCAGATGTGCAGGTCTCTGAAGATATCCGGCAGCAGGACGCTCACAAGATCGTAGGCTTCTCGCTATCGATCACGCGGGTCGACAGCGACGGATACGACGGCATGACGTTAGAAGAGTGGACTCAGACGTGGGGTGGTGAGTGGAATGGATTGGAGTAACGGATACAGCGCGAGATATTATCTCCAGGTCGTGGATCCTGCGACCTGGAGAGACATCGAACGGGTCGATATTACAAAGGGAATGATCAAGCGCGAGCTGACCGGCAAGAGGGAGTCGGCCGACATTGACTGTGTCGACTATGATATGGGCCTCGAGCAATGGATCCGCATCTATCTGGACGCTGAGCAGGACGGGTCCGGCGTGCATGTCCCGCTTTTTACGGGCATTGCGTCGTCTCCGTCCCTTGACTTTAACGGGAACGTGAGCCGAGTCCCGCTCGCCTGTTACTCCGTCCTTAAACCATGTGAGGATGTGGCGCTCCCGCTCGGATGGTATGCGCCAGCAGGGGCGCGTGGAAGCGATGTGATCAGGAGACTCCTGTCAGTTACACCAGCCCCCACAGTGATCGCAGACAATGCTCCTGCACTGTCTCAGGCGATCATCGCGGAGAACAAGGAAACACACCTGACCATGATCGATAAGATCCTCGGGGCCATCAACTGGCGCGTCAGGATCTCCGGAGACGGGACGATAAATGTGCTGCCTAAAGCAGACACAGCCGTCGCTGTATTTGATCCTCTGGACAACGACATGATCGAGACGAGCGTCAAAGTGTCTGCGGACTGGTACAGCGCTCCGAACGTATACAGAGCCACAACGGGAGACATAACAGGCATAGCCCGCGATGAATCACCTGACAGCCCTCTCTCGATCGGCAGCAGGGGCCGTGAGGTGTGGCTGACTGAATCAGGTGTTACACTAGCGGCCAACGAGAGTGTCGCTCAGTATGCGCGGCGTAAGCTCGCAGAGGCCCAGCGTATCATGCAGAGCGCATCATACACGCGCAGGTACCTGCCTGATGTTGTTCCGGGCGACCTGATCCAGCTGCACTATCCTAGGCAGCAGATAGACGGCATATATTCCGTCAAGTCGCAGAGTATCACACTGAGCCATGGCGCCAGCACAGTGGAAACAGTCACGAAGGAGTGAAAGCATGTATATTCATAATGTTAATTTAGACGTAAACGCGCAGCCTGATGCGAATGCAAAGCCGTGCCTGCGTCTGTCACAGAATGAGAACGGCAGGATCCTGATGATAAGGATTATCGGCGTTGATATCCCCGAAGGATCAACGGCGAACTTCGCCGGTGTCAAGCCTGACGGCAACAGTCTTGTATATAGCATCTGAATGAGGTAATAAATGAACACTTCCAAAATCATCAAGGGTGTGGTTGGTGGTAGTCGGTATACCGTAACCGCCCCCATCATGAAAGAAGACTACGGTCTGTATCTCCAAATCGAAGGATGCGAACTGCCGTCGACTTATGAAGTAGACTTTTCCAACGATGAACACTGCGGAACTTCTGTGACAATGATTGGTGATGAAAATGGCGTCCTTATTCCGTCTCAGTTCATCAGCGGCGGTAAAGATGTGTTTGCATTCTATTATCATGTCGGCGCGGATTATGGTCGAACAACGTATAAGTTTAGGATTCCTAACAAGTGCAGACCCGACAGAACCAATGTCCAACCCACTCCCGAACAGCAGAGTGTTATCGATCAGGCGATTGCGTCGCTTAACACGGCAGTGGCTAAGACAGCACAGGATGTTCTTGATGCTGACGCATCTGCTCAGAGTGCGGCACAGAGTGCGGCTGATGCGGCGGGAAGTGCCACAAGCGCATCCACAAGCGCATCACAGGCAAGCGCATCGGCTACCAGTGCGGAACAGAGCGCACAGCAGGCAAGTGCATCGGCAGGCACTGCGAGTGCGGAGGCAACGTCAGCGAGTGCTAGCGCGGCAAGGGCCTATGCAGATGCGGAACGTGCAGAACAGGCGGCGGCGCAGAGTGGTTATCTGTGGTTTTACATCGAGGATGGAAAGCTGTATATGGATAGAACCCCGAACACTAAAGTTAACTTTTTTATGCAAGACGGCAAACTGTACGTTGAGGAGGTGGCATGAGTAAATATATAGGTGATGTGTCCGCTTACGCTTATGCGGTCAGCAAGGGGTACACGGG
>Ga0326511_10001996_pt1 | contig 16775 bp, 4 predicted proteins | sample 0_2496_0518_D_FD_203701 | JGI IMG/M metagenome (GOLD analysis project Ga0326511, IMG submission 203701) | Bovine rumen microbial communities from UC Davis, California, United States - 0_2496_0518 | ecosystem: Host-associated > Mammals > Digestive system > Stomach > Rumen | place: USA: California...
TTTTCTAAAAATGAAATAGAGTGGTATGATAAAATCAATAGATATGGCTATATTGATTTATACAATACCGATAGAATAATTAGAGAATATTTATTCTTCACCAAACCAGACTTAAATCTTATAGGTGGTGATGAAGAATATGGTCCATTTAATTCTAGCCATGATTTAAATAGTAATGTTAGATCAGCGTCACCATTTATAGCTACAGCATATGCAAGAAATAAAAACGCCGTACTTCAATTACAAAATAGTGTTGTAAAACATGATGGGCAAAAATGCCCATTTATGTATTTATTAAGCAATGCATTAACTGGTAAATTAGATTTGCCCGGAATATCCGACGATTCAACAGAAACCACATCTAATTTATATGGCACATCAATATCATACAGAGGTCATAGTTATAAAAGTGATGTTGGATTTGATTTCTCCTTAAGTTTTGAAGATACTCCACAATTAGAAGTATATACTCTGGCTAAAACTTATGATGAATATCATAGATTAGTAAAATTAGGAGAATGTTCTCCTAAAAAGAAATACATTACAAATCATATATTAGATGACCAATTTTCTATATATAAGTTTATGGTTGGTGAAGATGGAGAAACCATATTATATTGGGCAAAATTAACCGGAGTATATATCAAAGATGTTCCAAGAGATGCATTTTCAGATCCGTCTGATTTTAAATTTTCTTTATCATTTCATGCACAATTTGTAGAAGACATGTCACCTATGATTATACAAGAATTCAATAGTGTTGTTGCGGCATATTCTGGCATTGGTGCTGATAGAGCACTTCATCCTGAAAAATATAGTAGCGGTTATCTTCCAGTATATGAAATAAATTCAGGATTTAATGGAGTTAATAATGAATGGGCTAAATATCCAGTAGTTGTTCCATATTCTGATAATAGATCAAGCAGAATGTGGGCGAAGTTTGATTATAGATTAAAATGGTATGGATAAGGAGATAACTTATGGCTACTACTAATATAAATACAGATAAAACTTTATTAAGTACTGATATATATGATGTATCATCATTTATTGATCAGATACGAAAAGATAATATTACAGATATAAATGATACTGCCGCATATTCTGGAATATTTGGATATTTAAATGAAATACATTCACAAGCATTACAAAATACATTAATTGAGATTGCTGAAACTTCTAATGAAGTTATACCAACAAGAGCTAAATTTGCTAAAAATATACTTGCCCATGCATATAATTTAGGCGTTAGAAATATAAATGCAATTCCGGCAAGTATGACATTAATGATATATTTACCAATAGACCATTTATTACAGAATTTAACAGAATTCGATAGTGTGTCTGGAAGAGGGAAATTTATATTAGATAAAAATACTCCAATAAATATACAAAAATTTGAATATCATTTAGATTATGATGTTATAATAAATATGTATACATATACTGATAAGTCTGATGATTCAAAAAAGAAATATACATTTACAGCAATGTATGATTTATTCAAAGATGGAACTAATATAGTTAAACAAGAAAATCCAATAAGTCATATATATAATCCATATATTACAACTGTAAACATGACAACTATTAAAGGGGTTGATTATGTTGGATTTTCAGCAAACTTTCATCAAGTAGAATGTATCACAGAAAGAAAAATAATATTAACAAATAATAATATTGAAAATAAAGCTTTAACATTTGAATTTGGAGAACAGCTTGCTGCGTTTGATGTTGATGTGTATGAAAATAATGTTAGAACACATCTAACTCCAATATATTATGGATTATCAAACTATTCTTTAGAGAATGGGGAATGGTGTTGGTTTGAATATATTGATGCCAATACTATTAGAATTATATTTGATAAGATGTCTTATCTTCCCGGACTTAATGCGGATGTATATATTAATATTAAGCTAACCAAAGGTTCTAGTGGTAACTTTACATATAATGAACAATTTAAAACAAGTTTAAAATCTGAAAGATTTAATAATTATAATGGAATGAGTGCTGTAATAATTCCATTAAGAAAAGGTAATTCTAATGGTGGAATTGATAAAAAGAGTATAGAAGAACTTAGAAGACTCATACCAAGAGAAGCGTCTGCTAGAGGTAATGTAATAAACACTACAGATTTAAATAATTTCTTTAATTCTATCAATGATCCAAACTGTAGAATATATTTTAAAAAGAAAAGAGATAATCCATTTGAGCGTATATATTTTGCATATATGCTAATGAAAAAGAATGGGTATGTGTATCCAACAAATACATTACCCTTAAGAATACATCAATATGATTTTAAAGGATTTTCAGCAAATAATAATTTAGCAATATCTCCGGGCACTGTTTTCTATTATTATGACCATGGAGAATTGGATCAAGAGAATGCATATTGTACTGTAACTAAACCAATATATGAAGAACCTCTTGATGAAGATGTAGATTATCCGGTTATAACTAACTCTGATGGTAAACAAGTTAGAGTATTTTCATATATATCTCCATTTTTAATAACAATAGATGACGATTTAGTATCTTCATATTTCCTCACATGCATGAATGAAGATAGATTATTAGAATTCTATTCTGTTAATCTGGAAGCTGAAACTCAATTTGTTGCTACAAATGTAAATTGTAAAAGAAAATTCATATACCAAGATGAGGAAGGTAATAGTAAGGTATATGATAATAAGTATATAATAACAATGGATATTGTACAAAACAATACCGCAAAAAATGATATATTCTTATTTAGAAAATCAATAAATTCAAATGGTGATGTGGTATATGAAGATATAAGAGTTAGATCCATTATGGTATTTTATGCAGACGAAACTGCAACTGCACCGTATAGATATGTGGAAGGAGTATTTTCTTCTACCGCAGATAGTGTATTTACATTTACATTCACGGTAGAATCTGATGATCTTATAGACTTAAATAATAGAATTAACATCATGGGTGTTAATAATGCTGGAGATGAAGCATTACAGAAAAAATCTGATATAAATAATTCTCATGGGTATATGACTCCTAATGTATATACTAAAATATTCTTATTAGTAGATTTTGGTACTAGAGAAGGGGATATATATAATGGCACTGTGGTTACAAAAGAGACTGAGCAAATCATATTATATGGTGATGATGGTATAGGTGGTAGAACAGAATTAAATTCTATGGTGCCAACTAGAGAAGATGTTATAAATGCATTCCTTAGAAAAGATGCATATTTAAATAATCAAGATGGTTCACAGTATAATGTAGTTACAATAATTAGATCCAACCCAGATTATTTAAATGAGGTAAAGGAATATAATGGTAATAATCTTGAGACCGAGGCGGCTATATTAAAGTATTTAAGAAATAATAAAAAGTCAAATTTTGTACAAAATGTATTATTAAAAGATGCAAGAACTATTGAAGTTATAGAATCATATAGTTATTTAGATTTAGATAGATATAGCGTATGTAATACAATGGTAGTTGAAGGTGGAATAAACTTCTACCATGATTATTCTTGGATGATGCGTTCTGTAGTCACTAATGAAAAAATGCCATTACTTGATTCAAATGGTAATCCAACATATCGCGTTATAGAAAGATCTGATTATACTGGAGCTACATATAATGAATATATACCAATATATGAAACCAATAATGATGGAGTTCCAATATATAGATATACAGTTAATAGAATACCTATGATTAAGAACGAGTATTTGTGGACTGAAGAATTAATGCAAAGTTTCATTACAGACTTAGAAGAACGTCGTAAATATGTAGAAGATTGTTGTTATGTTATGGAAGATACATTTGAATTGGATTTAAAATTCTTTAATACATTTGGACCTTCTAACATGTTCTATTATAATGCACCAAATTCAGAAAACTATGAAGCAAGAATTAATATTAAAGTCGCTAAAATTGTTACTGAAGCTGGAGTTGATGTTGATGATGATGCTAATATAGTAGCAAGATTAGGTTATGGTAGTAGAATTCAAATAGATAGAATAGAAGGTCTGTGGGCTAGAGTAATATCTCCAGTAAATGGATGGATAAGATTAGATGAAATTAGAAAGAGTAAAACTTATATAGATAATGTAGGTCTAACTCTTAGATTCCATACAGAAACTGTAAAGAGTGCAGACAAATCCATAGTTAATAAAATTATCCCAGATATTAAGGAATATATGGAAGATATTAATCAAGTAAATGAATTACATATTCCTAATATTATTACATTAATTACAAATGCATATAGAGAACAACTAGTATATTTCGACTTTGATGGTATTAATTTATATGATGACCAATATAAGCATTTATATCTTGATGAAAAGATAGATGCTGATATAACTCCAGAGTTCCTTAATGTAACTACAGAAGATGGAACCACAGATGTATCTAAAATATATATAACCGTATTCTGAAACAATTTAATAAAAGATTTCTGGGAGGATTTTATTTATGGTTCTTTTTACAAATAATATAAAACCGATGAGTAATGCTGAATATAGAAAACACGCCGAAGATGCCTATAACGAAAAGGTAAGATTAGCTGAAGCTGAAGTTCAAAGAGGTGAATTAGAATATCATAATTATATGCTTGAAAAGAATCAAGCATTCCATGATTTATTAGAAGAAAGAGCAGATAGGGTTAAAGGATTTAAGAAAAGAGAAGAATGGTTTAAATCTGTAAAAGATGCGTTTGTTATTGAAGCTGTGTGGAAAATTTATGAAGGATCATGCACTCCAGACATTCTCGCAGATAAAGAGCTTAAGCGTATGGCTAGAAATACTGTAGCTAAGTTTGTATTTGAACATGGTGGAGCTAACTTATTAAGAGACTGGAAAACAAAGAATCTTATTCTTAGTGAATTAGCCAGAATATGTAATAATGCATATGATAAAGTTGTTGAAGGTGCTCAAACATGTGGTCCTGATAATTACACTGCAGCCCTTGATAAAACTATTGAAGACGATTTCTTTTCACAGCTTAATGATGTAGATACCGCTGATGCTTCTAAATTAATTCAAGGTAGAGTATCTGATGCTATAGAAGATTTCTTAACCGCTAATGCATCTGCAAAAATGGATTATGAAGAAATCTTTAAAGGGGCTGAAGATATTAAGTCTGGATTAGAATCTCAAGATGCAATGGAAGAGGCGACGCTTAATGCAAAAAGAAAAGTTGATCATATGCGATTAACTAGAGAAAAAAATGTATTCCATTGCATGGTTGAAGCGCTTGCTAAAAACTGTATAAAGGATGAAAAATTATCATCTAAATATATTAAAGAAGGATCTTTAGATATGGATGGTATTGTTAACGGGGCACAGATTCTTTATACAATGCTGGAAGTAGCTAATACTACATATATGATAGATGTAAATGAAACATCATTAGAAAACTATATAAAATCATTAAATTAATAATAAATTTAATTGCATAACATAAACGTGAATACATAATATATTGGTGCGTATTGTGTATTTGTTTCATGTTATCCTTAGATAAATGGGGGTACGATTTAGATCGTCGTCGTACCCCCAGTGTTTTTATTTTTTTTCTAGGAGCCAAATTTGGCTCCTAGAGGCTATTGTCCAAAATAAGATAAATTCATGTCTGCAGTAAAATCTTTTCTATTTATTATTTGTCTATATTGCTGATAACTACCAACATGATTCATATAATTCATTATTATTTCAACTCTTGGTAATATTGAATAATATTTATGGAAATGTGCATCTGTAACAACTACATCATCTATCCATATATTTCCAGTAAAAGCATCTGAATATGCTTTTTCTATATTATCAAAGTCTGGTTTTATTATTGGTCTAATACAACCTATCTCTGCCATAAACTTATCTATTTTATTATATGAATTTGGAGTTGGAAAATAAGTATTAAATGTTATTTCTGTAGGAGTACATAATAATTGCTCAAGTTCTTGTAAATTAGCTTGAGTATATTTTTTTACATAATCATTTAATCTTTTCCCAGCCGCAGAATATATCTGTATGTATGAATTACTTCCATTAATAGAATTATATATTTCATTTTTTGTTACTATTCTGGCTCTTGGTCTTGGTGTCGATTCCGGAATTTCATATAATACTATAATAAGATTATTATAATAAGTAGAGTTAATATAATTAATTCTATTATTAACTATATCATTTGCAATTTTATCTGAAATGTTATAGTTAGTATACATCCATTCTAATCGTTCTCTATAGTCTTTTGGAATTGCGCTATACTTATTAGCGTAATCTATCATTTTTATATTTTTGGTTTGCATTAATATTTATCCCCGCATTATTATTTTTATAATAATGTGATTCTAAAAATAATATATTAATCAACCAAATCCACCACCAATTTTACCATATATACCGTTAATCATATTGTTTACAGATTGACTGATTCCTCCAGCAATATCATGACTAATGAAATCTTGAATCTTTAATGCTGGATTTATATTTAATTTTATCATATCTATTGAACGTGCAACATCTTGATCGTTGATATTTATGCCGCACAAATTACCAAGATAGTCCAATTCAGTTATATTATGAGTTATGCCTATCTGTTCATTAACCATCTTTGACATATAGAATCCTTCATATAAATCTTTTATGTCAAATGACATTTCTGCATATGTGGATACACCACTAAGAGTCCACTCTCCTTCGGCTCCTTTTGTTAAATTTAACCCAGTAATGATTCCCATATCTATATTAAATAATCCTTTATAATATCCTCTTAATATAAATGGAGAATAATACATATTATTGAAATTTTCTCTTGGTAATGTTAAGCATAATAAATGACATATTGGAACTATTATATTTAAATATATTGCTAAATTGCTACCATATGGAGAATTCAATTTCATACTACATGAATACGATCTAGAGAATGATGAATCTGTCCATATTTCTGGAAATACCATTCTCGCACCGGCAAGTAATCCGCTAGCTTTAGCCAATATCATATCTACTGGGTTATCTTTGCCAAGTATTTGTGTTACAGCCTCTTGAATGTGTGGTAAGCCTGTTTCAAGATCTTCCATTCCAGTCAATTTATTAAGTTGCAGTCCAGATAATGCTGAGATATTACCAATCATAAAGTTTAACTCTCTACCAGTATCAGATAAAGCATTCATTGCAGAACCAAGTTGAGATTGTGATGTTCCATTAGAGAATGAATCTGAAACACTAGTACCAACATCAGCCCATAATGCAAGTGCTCCAGCATATGTCCCAAGTAATGTATTAGCATTTTTATTACTATATATTTTTGTTTCTATTAGATTAGCAACATTTTTTGATGCTGTTTCTAATATATTATCCTCATCAATTTCTTCTCCATTTTCCTCAGCTTGCTCTTTTAATGTTGTTATTTGATCTTCAGTTAATTTATCATTTTCTTCATCTGTAGATATTTTATACAACCAATTCATACTTGATAGTTTAGAGCCACCCACTTCTTCATCACCAATTCCTAAAAATATTGCTGTATGGCGTAACATTGCATTTACGTATTTAAAATATTCCACATAGCAATATTTTATAGAATACATTTTACCCCCACCTTTTTCAGATAGTTTATCTATTAATCCACCTTCTAATGTAGAGTTTGAATTTGTAAGCAAAGTTTCAAGTGTATTTTTTCTTTGAGAGGCTGTAAAATCACTCATAAATACAGGAATACCGGGGGTTATAAATAATACAGGCATAAATCTTAATAATCTTTTTGCATATGTTATACCTATTTTAGATAAAGAAGTTAATTCACCATAATTACCAAAAATATCATTTGTTAGTCTCATATCTGTTATTGGAAGAAATTGATGTGGTATACCAATTATATTTATAATACCGTCATAGCTCAATACACTTTCACTAATCGAATCTACGTAGTTTTGCATCGCACTACTTTCAGGATCAGTTGGTATAATTCCATTTACATTATAACTATATAACATAGATTCATCAACTACAAATGGATCTGCCTCTTCTAATTCTGATGCTGTAGTTTGAACATCTGTAGTTGTAGCTTCTCCCTCTGTGGACGCATCAGTATTTCCAATTTGAGCCTTATAAGCATTTGCAGCTTCTGTTAGTGTTTTTTCTTCAACCTTCTTTAATTTTTCTTTATCAATTGTAATATAGCCGCCATTTAAGACACCTATATTTCTAGCCACAGCCTTTTTATCATTTGGATCTAATACTTCTATTGAATTTACTATTTTATATCTATTTGGTATTGTTGTACCTCCAGCACTTTTTGCAGGTTCAAGTTCCAATACCGTACTGCTGGTATTTACAAATCCTTTAGTCTCACCATATGGATTATAATATTTACCAGAATATACGCTAATAATTTCATCCCCATCAATTCTACATATAATTGTATCTGCACTTTTCTTTTTATTTGAATTTAAATCTAATTTTTTGCTATTAGCATTACTATCTATTACATTTGGCATTAAATAATACCTCCATGTTAAAATTTTACATAAGTGTTGGGAGGGTCATTTTAGACCCTCCCAGATAAAAAATATTATGCTGAAGCAAGCATATTCATGGTGTCAATTAAATTATTCAATTCATTATTAGAAATACCATCTAATATTGAATTTAAATTTGAAGTTGCATTATTTGTTTTAAGCGTAGCGCTTATTTGCGTCGCAATATCATTTTTATTCTTATTAGCTATATCTTTTGCAGATATATTAATACCTAATTTATCATTTAATATTTCAATAATTGTATTTAATTTATCTGTATTTGTAGCAATTACAGATAATATTTGTATAATTGCAGTTAATAAATTACTATAGTCTTTACTATTGCTAAATATATTTGTAGATGGTAATATAGCCGTACCACGTGCAGACGTTGGTCTTGCTGATTTATTAGATTTTCTATATTTTGCCAAATCAGCATAATCCATATCTGTAGTTTCTTTAGCCCATTTAGAATTAGGACTAAATCTTACATAATAAGGATACTTGTGAGAATCCATATTACCTCTACCACTTCTTATAGAATTTTTAAATTGACCATATTTAGACATTGGTTTATTTCTATTTCCACCAACAGCAGACCAGTTCTCATTACCATTTTGACTTGCAGTATTTGCTCCAGACGGAACTCCTTCCATATCTGGTTGTACTGTAATTGGAGAATTAACATCTGTCCATGGTGGTCTAAAAATATAAGCCCGTCTTTCTCCGGTTAACCTATCTTTTGAATAATCAACTCTACCTACAGCGTTATTATGGTTACCTTCAATTGTAGTAACATTTCCAGCACCATCGCCCTTTTCAACAATACCAATATGACCAATTCTGCCCTTACTTGGCACGTAGAAGAATATTACATCTCCCGGTTGAGCCTGTTCAGATGGAATTTCAGGACCTTTACTTTCATACCAAGGTTTCATTTCATAAGTAGCAGCACCCTTAACCATAGTACTTTCTGGTATTCCAGCTTGGTTAGCACACCACGATACAAACATAGCGCACCATTGTTCACCATCCATACCAAACCATCTACCATATTTAGTATGATTCTCTCCAGTTTCTTCATATCCAATCTGTGATTGTGCAACTGAAACTAAAGCTCCAGGCTGTCCCAATGCCGTAGTAGAATTTCCAACACTTAACCCAGTATTATTCATAGTAGCGGCATCTCCATTAATAGCGGATGTATTTTCAGAACTACCACTATCTCCGCTACTTCCAAGTAAGCTGGCAAGAACTTGTCCCGCTCTACTATTATTAACAACTCCACTAAAGAAACTATTTACAGTATCTCCAGCACTACTTGTATTATTTTGAACCGCATTTACAAGTCCACCATTTTGTGTCGCATTAATAGTAGTTTGGTTCATTGGGCTACCTGTAGTGCCTTTATATCTTGCAAGTATATCTTTAGCAGCATTTAATCTAGTTGGTTCCGTATTATCGCCAGGTCCCTCATATTCCTTAAATACTATTCTATTTATTTCTTCCAGCGACATAGTTGGGCTTGTTACAGCTTTATATGTATTCTGATATCCATTTTCTAATTCTTGTTTAATATATTCAAGCTGTCCAGCTTCACTTGATATATCACCATATTTACCCATAACATAATCATACATACCGCCTTTACGTCCGGGAGAAGTCCATTGAACCAATCCATAACCATATAAGCCTTTTCCGCCATATGCAGGATTCTGTATGAATAAATCTCTACTTATTGCACCACTATTAACTTGCGCTGTAAAATCTTCATCACTAATTCCAGTCTTATTAACCCTATTTTCAGCGTTATTAGACTTTAATCCAGATTCTTGTACAATATTACCCATAAATGCGGCAGCACCATTTTCACTAAAACCAAGAGTTTGTGTAAGATAATTCCAGATTTCAGCTTCACCTCTACCCCATTTACCGCGACCATATTTACCTTTTCCGGCTAAACCATTAATTGCTCTATTTAAATTACTACTACCATTAATTAGTCCTATATTTTTATTATTTTTATAATTAGCAACAGGTCCAATAGGTTTGGAAGTTTTCTTTTTTCTATTAGATACTATACCATTAATTGCTTTATTTAAAATACCACCATTTACTATCGCTAATCTCTTTTTTAAATCAGCAGTTCTAGTAGATGTATTACTAGCAAGTGGTCCAACATTTGTATTGTTAGATGTTGTGGATGCAGTATTAGCAGTTTGTACCGCAGTATTTAATGTGGTAGCTGCAGTTGTGTTTTGAGCTAATCCTGTAGTGGTAACTCCACTATTAGTTTGAGAACCATGTATCCACTGTCCTGTATTTACATCATAAGTTAACTTTTTATTTGCTTTATTTGCAGTATATTCTGCTAAACTTTGAGATATTAAATTTGTGGCTTTTCCTTTATCTTTATAGGTTAATCCAATAAATGTCAATCCACCACTACTACCAGACGTATTTCCAGAACTTGTTGAAACTGTACCAGTGTTAGCAACATTTCCAGCAGCCGGAGAGCCAGATCCGTTAGGTAATACATAACCTTTAGCGAACCAATCATCATGCTCAGCTTGCTTTTCGGCAGTATATCCAAATGGATCTTCAGTATGTGGGAAATCCCAGAATGTATAAGTAGAGCCATATCTATTATGTATTATAGTTTGATCTTGTTTATAATCTGCTTTATTTCTAACACTACCTGTGCTTATACTAGAAATATCACTAAAACAATCGTGTTCATTTACAAATGGTGGTAAACTACGATTACCATTATTTGCAGCATCTAATATTACAGCAGCAAGTTCAGGCGTTGAACCTTCTTTGCTTTGATATCTAGCTTTAGTAACACTAGCATACCAATTAGAATTAAGAACTTGTACAGGATCATTTCCACGCTTATCACCAAATGAACTTTCTGTAAGATTAAGAATCTGCGACATTTCTGTTCTTACAGCTTCTGGATTTTCACCTTGTTCCATAACACAAGCTGCAGCAAATCTTTCGGCTTGATCTTGAGTTAAATTATAATGCTTAAATGGATAAATTTGTCCCCTAGCACTATTTCCAGTAGCAGAAAGACCAATAGGAACTATAAATGAACCTCTTGCAGATTGCGGCATGTCATATTTTTCACTAGTAGGTTTAAGATAATGCCTATTTGTTCTGCTTAATTTATTTGCACCAGTTGCAGCAAGATGATTAAGCATAACATTAGCAGCACCAGTACCTAATAAACTAGTAAGGGCCTGTCCAGTTCTATTATTCATCATTACACCACTAAGGAAACTGTTAATACTATCACCCTGTGGTTCTTGCGTTACTGTAGTTGTTCCATCAATCGTTGTTGTTGTAGTAGCAGTTGGTGGAACCGTACCGTTGACGGTAGATGTTCCGTCTGGAGCTACTAAATTGACAAATGAGAATGATCTGGTAAATGCATTTGGATCAACTCCCTCATGAGATGGTTGAGGATTTACAATACGTGTGGTGGAACCTCCATCATATCTTTCCCATAAACCATCACCAAGATAATTACCAACCATAAACACATGTCCACTATAGAATACGACATCTCCAGGTTGTATATTATTATAATTTGTATTTTCTCTAAATCCTTTTTGACGACACCACTCTCTTAATGGGCCAACATCTCTATTACCAACATCAGTAAATCCAAGAAGATAGAGTATTGAATCGACCATTCTATCACAAGATACAACTTTTGGTTCTTGTCTATCAACAATTGGAGGTAATTCATTTGGATTACATGTACGGTGGTTACCATATGTATATCCATTATTTCTGAAATAATCAACAGCTTGCTGTCCAGCAGCTCTCATTTGATCAATTGTCGGAGGTATACCTCTACCAAACTTTCCTCTTGCGCTTGGCATATCATATTTGCTAGATGTAGGTCTTAAATACCTTCTACTTCTAGTATTCTTTCCAAATGCAGAAACACCTAATGTTGTATTTCTCATTAAAGTTTTGGTATCATATAATAAATTATCATATTTTGATTCTGGATCTTGTACTATAGCGTGGCCTTTTCCATCGGTTCCGGTCACAGTTACATAATGTGGAGATTTACCAAATGGTGTACTAGAAGATACACCACGAGGATCAGTTCCCATTAATACAGTAGGCATACCAGAATTAATATTATTCTCTAATGTATTTGTATTATAAGTTAATTGTGAATTTAAACCGTTCTTATTGAAATAATCAGTAAAGAAAGCTGGTCTAATTCCACCATTATATTCTTTATATCCTCTATTAAGCGCAAACTTAGATGCACTTAATACTTCATTACCACCCCTACCATATATGGATTCAAGTACATTTACAGCAGCGGCTGGGCCACATGCACTATCACCAACGGTTTGATATTCTGTATCTCCACTTATATTAAATCTTATATTAGATATGGATGGATCTATTTGTTTACTATAACCTCTACCATATTTGCCTCTACCAAATAAGCTTTTAAATACTTGACCGGCTTTGGATAATGTGTTGGATACTGAGGTAAAGAAACCTTTTATGCCTCCAGATGATTTAGAGTTATTAGAATTTCCAGAATTAGATGTTTTTGTACTTGTAATTATATTAGAACTACCAATAGACGATGACGATGTTCCTTCTGTAAAGGAATTGCTAATTCCAGCACTCTTCATGGTTTCTTGTACTGATGCTGTAGCATCAGACTTAGTTCCAGTAAGCATACCTATAACGGATGCAACTCCATTAAATATACCACCTAAGAAGTTCTTTACAAGTAACATTGGAGCTTGAATTAATCTATTAATAATAGCAGATGCAGATTTAATCAATGAGCTAAATGATTTATCTGTATTTATTCCAGAAGACCAATATTCTTTACTAAATATAGACACTTCTCCATTTTTAGCTTTCTCAAGAATTTCATCTTTTTCTGAACCAATATTGCCTATAGCATCTAACTCACCTTTAATCTTATCAGTAAATCCACTTATTGTAGATTTAACCATTAATATTGGAGATGATACTAATCCTATAACTCCAGAGACACCATTATTAATTGTTTCAGATATACTACCAGTTTTAGATTTAATTGTATTTACTATATTATTTTTTATACTATCTGGATCATCTTTAGAAGAAAATATATTTCCTATTAAAGATTTAGCACCTTTTACTATAGATAATTTAGATAACTCATCCCCAAGGAATCCAAGTCCCATTTTAAGTTCACTGCCTGTTGGATCTAATATAGCACCTAAAAAGCTATTCTCACCTAATTTGTTTAATGATTTAATTGGATTTTTTGCAAAATTCTTTATAGATTTTATTGGATGTTTAAATGGTTTTAATAAAGACTTAGCATCCATCCAATATTTTCCAGATCTAGATTTAGTAAACGATAAATATTCTTCCGTAGAATATGTCGTTCCATGTTGCTCATTATATTCAGTTGCAGACTTATCAGCCTCAGCTTTTTGTTTTTCATAATCATCATTTCCAACAAATTTAGAATATAATCCATACATGAATCTACATATTCTTTCTAATCCTGGAAATATTGATAATATAACTATTCTACCGCATACAAGTTTAACTAATCCGCATACAACATCAGTAATTAAATTAGTTTCTTTTACACCCAATATAGCTTCTGCTTGGTCCATTCCAGACGTGAAATCATATAACATTGTAATCCAACTAAGCATAGCTAAGAATTCTTTTGAAGATAATACGGCTGCCGCTTCCTTGGAACTCTTTTTTACACTTTCAGGAATATGTTTAGCAATAAAATCAATTATATTTTTAGCGAAATCATCAACAAATCCACCCACAGTCATTTTTGCTGCGTTTGCCATATCTCTTATTTTTCCAGCAATAAAGAATGTCTCGCAAGCTTTATTTAACTTTGTGGTTATTACTTCAGCGATCCTCTTTAATACTCTAGCGACAAATGATGGATTTTCAGCAACATCTTCAGCAACATCGTCTACGCCACCACCAAGTTTCTTAATAAAACTAGCGGCTTTACTAGTAGCCCCTTCCTTGGCGGCTTTTTCTGCAACTTCATCAACAACTTCTTTACCGCCAATTTTAGATAAAAATTTCTGGAATTTACTACCAGCTTTTTGGGATATATTAACAGCTTTATCACTAACTTTAAGAGATAACCCAGCAGTCTTTAATCCAAGTTTTGCAGGCGTTCCAACAAATGGTACAAATCCAGCTCCAGTTCCGAGTGCAGATAAACCGGTTCCAGCTTTACCTAATAATTTTGCATTGGTAGCTTTCACTCCTATTTTGGTTAATAATCCGCCAGCTCCAGCAGAACTAATCATACCATTTAAGAATGATCTTCCAGAAGCTTTTCCTACAGTGGCTAAGAATGTTGAACCGTGTTTGGATTTATCTGTATATACTACATTACCATCGGCATCAACTACTCCAGCATCACCATTTGCATTATAAACAACATCTCCTTCTTTTAAATCACCAGTTATTAATTTACCATTTTTATCTGTGAATTCTTTATTATTTTTTACTGTATCTGATTTAACAGTAGTCTTACCGCCAACATTATGTTTATCTCCGCCTACAACACCGTCAGCTACAGCTCCAACAAGACTAGCACCACCTTTAATACCAGCCCATATTATTTTAGGACCATTTTCAAGTAACCAATTACCAACATTACTAACAGTATCTGTGATTGCTGGTAATACAGTTTCATTGAAGAAATTCTTTACGGCTGGGAATGCTGTATCTACAACAAAATTCTTAATAGATGTTAATCTCTCACCCAGCCATGGGACAACTTTATCTTTTATAAATGGATAAAGATGTTCTGTCCATAATGGAAGAAATAGTTTAGTGAATAATTTCTTTATCATAGGTGCAAATAATATTCCAGCTATAATTAAATGCCAAATATTAAATTTACCCTTTTTCTTACCACCATATTTTTCTGGATCAAAAGCATTATGAATTGCTTCACTAGCTTTCAACTGTGCAGTCTGAAGTTTTTCTAATGCTACTTCTTTAGCTTTCTTTAAATTAAGAATAGCTTTAGTTCTAGCATCTGAAGTATCTGGCTCTGTAGAACCATCAGGTTTCTTTTTATACTTCATAGCATTACCCTCAGAGTCTGCTACAATACTAGTACCATCACCATCTGCACTATCTATAGTAGATTGGTCGCTATCAGCAACGGCACCACCAAAGAATGGCACATTTCCACCAAATTTCCTAATAAGACCCATAGGTCCAGAACCTTGCTCTTCGTTATTCTTCTTACCACCAAATAGTAATTTACCAAGACCACCGATGGCTCCAAGCAAAAATGTTCCTATTCCATTCTGTTGAATACCAGAATCTTGACTTGGGTTAAGTTCAGATTCTTTAGGTGCAGTAATTTCACGTATTTGTTGTTCAAATCGCTGTAATGGTTTATTTGAAACTTCACTTATTAAAAGTTCATGAGCTCTCTGATCTTTACTAGCATTAAATATTTTTTCAAATAATTCTGCTGTAAGTTCTTTACCATTAGTGAGTTTAGTAATCCATTGATTATCTTTTACATATTTGATAACGCTTTCTGTAGCATACCCCATGTATTTACTACCAAATCCATAATTACTTAAAACATCCTCACTAATTTCTTTACATTTAAATATTTTTTTAGCTTTTAAAATATTTTTTATTACATAATCATTTCCGTTAGCAAAGTTTATTTCATTTTCTGTGAGTTCTTTTGCATGTTTTAAAATTATATTTTGAAATTTAGTATTTGGATTTATTATACCTTTATTTTTTAGGAATCCAACCAATTTATTTGCTTTGCCATTTTTGAAACCTTTATGTCTCGATAATTCATCCATTGTTGTTTCGCTTAATTTAGACGGATCTAAACCTAATGCTTTTATCTTATCAGTATAATAGGATGAATAATTTTGTTTACCTAATATATTTATACCAGTCGATGTTTGTTTCATTATAGTATCAAACATCTCATTTCCAGATTCAGTAGTTACATGCCCGTCACTATCTTTTTCTTCTTTTTCTTTTTGCTGTCGTTCTACTTCTTCAGAAAGATGTTGATAAAAATCAGATTTTTTAAAATCCTCTCCAGTATTGCCAGATGCCATTTCAATAAGAACATCTAACATATTCTTTGTGGTCTCTTCAATACTTTTTGTAGATTCAGCTATCTTCTCTTCTTCTGATTCATAAACCTTATCCGCAGATCTG
>Ga0326511_10001997_pt1 | contig 16774 bp, 15 predicted proteins | sample 0_2496_0518_D_FD_203701 | JGI IMG/M metagenome (GOLD analysis project Ga0326511, IMG submission 203701) | Bovine rumen microbial communities from UC Davis, California, United States - 0_2496_0518 | ecosystem: Host-associated > Mammals > Digestive system > Stomach > Rumen | place: USA...
TTTTTCAGGCATACCTTCGCGGTGAACAGCATCATGGCGGGAGATGACATCAAGACTCTGCAGGAAAACATGGGGCATTATTCCGCGGCATTCACCCTGGATCGGTACGGGCATGTGACGGAAACGATGCGTCGGGAATCATCAAACAGGATGCAGGCCTTCATCGAGAAAATGGCATGATTGGGTATCGTTTGGGTACGGTTTGGGTATTTCCGCACATACAAAAATCGGAACCCTTGATTTCTCAAGGGTTCCGTGGTGCGGGAAACAGGACTTGAAGTCGGAGGCGGCTGTAAATCATGTAACTTTTTGTATAATATGGGACAATAATAGAATTAAATCAGACAAATTCAATCAATATCATACACTCTGAGTAAACCCTGGTTGGGGTGGAAATTGGGGTGGAACCAACAACCGGAGATGATCTGCTGAGGCACGCTGTTGAAGGGTGCAGAAACAAGCAAACTGATCAACAAACGTGACAAAGGAGGTCATCAACATGGCACAGATGAAAAAGGAAATTATCGAAAACGGCATTCATTATACCCTTCACGGAGACTATTATTTCCCTGATCTGGAACTCCCGGATTCGCCCCGTCAGACCATCGGCCGCTATGGCAGGATGCGCAAAGACTACTTAGAAAAGCATCGTCCCGGCCTATATGAGCGACTCATCCTCTCTGGGAGGCTGTATAATCACCTGGCAGAAATCGATGCTTACTGCTCCAGCAGGATGGAGCGAATGATCCGTCAGATGGCAGAAACAGAAGGCATCACCGACGAACTGAAAGCACGAAACCAACTTGCCTGGATTGGACGGATGAACAACATTCGGCAGCAGGCTGAAGAAATAATTCTCAATGAACTGATCCACGCGTAAACATCATCCACATGGCCGCCTCTCCGGAGGCGGTTTTGTTATCTGTGGAGAAATGTATTTCCGAGTTAAATAAATCAATAATCAGCACAGTGACAATTAGCATTGCTCGATTATTGATTTAAAATGCATATTGAAACAATGCTGAAGGAGAAAAGCCTTGATTCAGGTCAGTGAGATCCTCACCGGGAAGTTGCATGATCATCTGGCAGAATTCAGCGCCTGTTGTTACGACAGGCTGGATCGAATGATTGAAAAGCTCTTGAAACGGTTCCGTTTCAGCTCTTTCCGCTGCTTCTGTCCGGCAGATCATGTCCATAGACTTCCCATGCCCGCAACGATGGAAAGGCAGACGGATCATCACTTTTTACCATGTGCTCCAGCTGCAACCATCGCACACATCGCCCATTGAGGGGGATCCACTGGCGTTCACCAGTCTTTTGCAGATCAAATGAGATGTCTTGTCCACTGGAATCTATCATATGTCCGGATATCCAGTACGCGTCATGCGGGAAATCTGCCCGAAGCGTCAGTGCCATTCGTTCTACGATCACGTCACGACCAAAGTCGATTCTGCACCAGGCGTCTGTTCGTGCACCAATTCCCCAGCTTTCATAGGGCCATTCACCATGGGATGAATTGAACCGGAGACCATCAATCACGTTTCGAGCGGCGAAGACAGATTCATTCCGCGTTTCCACATTGGCTGTACAATGAGGATAGAAGTTTGTATGTCCGCGAAGATCCGCAGGATTCCGGGCCAGATCGCGAATGGCGGTAAGCTCAAAGTCAGTCATTGCCCGAGCCATAACGATATGTCTTTCCCCCTCAAAAGCCATGGGCGGATAAGCAAGCCGCTGTTCTCCCTGAGGGACAGGCCAGCTCAGTTTTCCGTCTGGCAAATAGACCTCACCCTCTGACAAGGCTGTGTCCATCTGAACACGGAGATGACTGCCCGGCTCTGTTGTAACTTCAATGTGATCGCCATCCATCCACTTTCTGTCTATGCAAAGCATAGCTGTTTCATCATGGAGCGCTTCAGCAACCACTTTGTTCTGTTGATCTAAAGCAGTGATCTGAATCATGCGAAATACTCCTTTTCCGTATCCAGAGCCAGAAGAAAGGCTCCCATAATACCGCTTTGCGTACCAAGTCCCGGCTCAACGATGTATTCCGTAATATTTGAGATAATCGTAGGGTGCATAATATATCCATTCAAAAGTTTCAGTACTTTATTCCGGATCATGGGCAGCAGAAATTTTTGCTGCATCACGCCGCCTCCCAGAATGATCATCTCTGGCGAAAATGACAGGATGGCGTTTGAGCAAAGCTGTGCAAGGTATGCACTTTCGATTTCCCAACCCGGATGATCCGGCGACAGTTCCATGGCCGGTTTTCCCCAACGTTCCTCAATAGCAGGGCCGGAAGCCAACCCCTCCAGACAATAGGAGTGATAAGGACAGATGCCCCTGGGCATTGGATCGTCCGGTTCAGGTGAAATGGTTATATGGCCAATTTCCGGGTGCATAAGGCCATGCACTGGTTTTCCATGAATGACCACCCCACCACCTATGCCTGTCCCAACCGTGACATACAAACAGCTTTCCTTTCCTCTTGCCGCGCCCAGGCAAACTTCCGCAAGTGCAGCAGCATTTACGTCAGTATCCAGGCCAACCGGCACATGCAGCTGATCTTGGAAAGTCTGCCGCAGCGGATAATTGCGCCAAGCCAGCTTAGGCGTTTCCATGATCGAACCATATCGAGGCGAACGCCTGTCCAGGTTCAGCGGTCCAAAGCCGCCGATGCCCAAAGCAGAAACAGGATGTGCAGAGAAAAATGTGAGCATCTCCGGCATTGTTTCCGCTGGTGTTTTCGTTGGCAGCTTGGTCTGCTGATAAACTTTTCCTGTTTCGTCCATGATGGAAAGAACCATTTTGGTTCCTCCCGCTTCCAAAGCGCCATAGTATTTCATGCCTGCTTCTCCTCTTTCATTCATCGAAACGCCCCATTTCTGAGCGCAAAGAACTCAAAGTCTGCAGGCAGACGGCTTCCGGTCAGATCCTGACAGCATAAGCCCGTCATAGTGCCGGTAAACCAACCCTCGCTGCAGGCTTCATCGGAGAGGAAGGAAGCGTCCACTTCATCCCCCATAACATGCCATTGTCCGTTCATAGTCCAGGCAAAGGCAGCTTTTCCATCCCAGACAGTCATTTTCAGCCCAATCGGACAGTTTTCCGGAACCTGGATATACCCGTATGGCGAGGTATAGCGCTTGTTTTCTGCTTTCAGCAAGGTGATCACCTTGCCTGCCTCTTCATCCCGGGTGATATGCAGATACAGGTAGTTATCATAGTCGTAATACAGGATCAGGCCTGCCATTTGCTTGAAATACCGGGGCTCAAATTGGATTGCGGTTTCAATTTCCGCCCGCATTTCAGTGAGCCGCTGGGCAATGAAGCTCTGCCTGAAGCGGCTGCTCAGGCCATCCCCGCCATACAGTCTCAGGAAGCCGGGCCGGACTGTCAGAGAATAATCCCTGTCTGTCAACGGCACCCGCAGGAATTGCCAGCGGATATCCAGCGCATCCCCGTCAAAAGCATCATTCTCAGGCGGTTTGGGCCAAATGCAGGATGGCAGATCAGGATCAGGCAGGGTCTCATCCGGCACATTCGTTCCGTTGGCCAGATGAAGCCAGCCATCTTCTGTCCAGACCACCTTCTGCATCGCTGTTTCCCGGCCCAGCATATAGCGCCGGCTGCCCGCAAAGCGAGGCGCATCAGCAGGATTACGCTGCGGAAGAGGTCTCCCGCACAGGTGGACAATATACCATTCGCCTTTCTGCGTTTCGACAAGATCGGCATGTCCCGCCTTCTGGATAGGATGATCCGAAGTATGCCGGGAGGTCAGGATGGAATAAGCCTCGGCATCGCTGGTGCGGCAGCCAAAGTCCGGCTTGTCCATCTCATACGGACCAAACACATGGCGGGAGCGCAGCATGCTTTGCCCATGGCCCTCTCCCGTGCCGGTATCCGCGCAAAACAGATAGTACCAGCCGTTGCGCTTGAAAATGTGCGGTCCTTCCAGGAAAATATCATGGGCCTGATAGACCTCGTGAAAATCTCCCACCATTTTTTTGCCGATGGGATCATACTCCTGCACGATCAGACGCCCCGCATATTTTTTCGGCACCCGATGATCGGTGACCATCATCACCATATACTTCCTGCCATCGTCGTCGTGGAAGAGAGAGGGATCGAAGCCAAAACTGCTGATCTCTGTCGGTTCCGACCAGGGCCCCATGATATTCTTCGCTGTGACGATATAATTGTGGGTGTCATACATATTGCAGTAAAAGGCCGTCACAACGGTATATACCAGATAAAAAGTGCCCTTGTCATACGTCAGGCAGGGGGCCCAAACGCCCTGAGATGCCCCTACACCGCGCAAATCCAATTGACTCAACCGATCCAGAGGACGGGTCAACAGCCGCCAATGCTTCAAATCTCTGGAATGGTGGATCTGCACTCCGGGGAACCATTCAAAGGTGGATGTGGCAATATAGTAATCATCGCCCACCCGGACGATAGATGGGTCGGGGTTAAAGCCTCGCAGAACAGGATTCATGATCATAGGTTTCATTCACTCCATTGAATTCTTTATGCCACCTGATGGCTATGCAGCCGTCACGCACGTCAATGGGAAGGATACTGTAGCCAGATTCCTTCAGACGCGTCGGCTTCCAGTGATCCAGCAAAAGATAAAACCGATGGTTGGCCTCAAAAACACAAGCGGACTGGCCACCGAATGTTTTGTGGGCTGTCATCCCCCTGCATGGGTTGTCAATCAGCTTCCAGCCACAGGCGATATGCCGTGATGTGCCATACAGTGCAGGGTTTGGCTGCCAACCTGTACATCCTGAGGTAATGCAGTAATACTGTCCGTGGTCATGAAACAATGCGGGCGCTTCCCTTTCCTGATCTGCGAAGGCGGCATAGTATTCCCCGGTAAACCCGAGATAGTCGTCAGTCAGACGTGAAAAATAGAGCGTTTTGTTCCAATTTCCGCTGTGAACCAGCCAGGCCTGTTGATCAGCGTCTACAAACAATGTCATGTCCCTGCAATCCAGGCGATTGGGCTGACCCGAGCCGACCAGCCGGAAACTGCCTGACGGGGAATCGGATACGGCACAGGCAGCCATCGCCTGCGTATAATCCGGAGCGTCGGCATGAAACCACATGATATACCGGCCCGTTTTTTCATTGTAGATCACCTTGGGTCGTTCAACCACTCGCGATGGATGCAGTACAGCACTTGGGTCTTTCGCATCAGCAGAGAGGACATTTCCCTCACAATGCCAGTTAACAAGGTCTCGGCTTGTGTAACAGGAAATGCCGATCACATCCACTCTGGTTGTTCCCGGAATGTTCTCCGCACTCTTGTTTTCACCATACCAGTACCATTTCCCGCCAAATCTGGTGATCATCCCGCCATGAGCCTGGATGGGATTCCCTCTGTCATCCAGCCATATTTCGCCATTTTTCATGCTTCAGGCACCTCCTTTCCAGATGATCGCAGCACTGTGCCCCGGCAGAACGCCGGGAGCAGCTTCCTGAGAGATATATCCGCGGACGCATCGATAAAAGCCCGGTCGTCAAAGGCCGGGCGATAGAAGTTTCCAAACCAGATTGCCATCAGGGGCTCATGAATATCAGTCATTGTCGCTCCTTACCAGAAGAGGAAGTCATCTCCCCGCAGCTTAAGGATCGCCTCGGTGAAAAAAAAGTCGGCATAGATCATGGCGATGTTGTGATCGTTTCCGTGATAGGAGCCGGTGCACTGCGTCAGGATGGCCGGATACGATGGACGCCAGTCAGCACATTCGGCATCCAGCGCCTTCAGCATGGCCAGCGCGGCATCAAAGTATCTCTGGTTCTCCGTCAGATGCGCCAGCTCCAGCAGTCCGCTGGCGGCAATCGCCCCTGCACAGGCATCTTTGAGCCCATCGCCCTCCGGCTGCCGGAAATCACAGCGGGGAATCCAATCGCCTTCCGTCTGGCTGATGAAATAATCCGCCACCTGCTGCGATGTTTCCAGGTACTCCTTCTTCCCGGCGTGGATAAAGCTCAGCGCAAAGCCGTACAGCGCCCAGGCCTGCCCGCGGCTCCAGGAGGAACCCGGAGCATAGCCCTGTCCCGCGGGGGCTTCCAACGCCTCACCGGTTTCCGGATCAAAAACCACAATGTGGTTGCAGCTGCCGTCCGCCCGCACAAAATGCTTCATCGCGGAGTCGGCGTGCGTCATCGCAATCTTCCGGAAACGGGGATCCCCCGTCCACTCGCTGGCCCGGTACAGCAAATTCAGGTTCATCATGCAGTCGATGATGGCCCAGCCCGTATGATCGTCATTCCACGCCCGGATGAAGCCAGTCGGATTGAATCGTCCCGCCAGCAGATTCGCTGCCAGGGTCACGCGTTTCCGGCTCAAATCGTTCCCTGTGATACGGTAATGAACACCTGAGGAAATCAGCCACATAAAGCCCACATCGTGGTGCAGATGGTCATAGTCGCGGAAAGCGTCATCCAGCATGTTTTCCGCCCGCTCCGCCTCCCGGCGGTACGCCTCATCGCCCGTCATGCGGTACATCGCCCACATCAGGCCAGGCCAGAACCCGTTGGTCCACCAGCAGATTCCATCGAAAGGAGCCGGAGCCCATGTGTTCTCACGGACTGTGTAAGGAATGAAGTCCAGCCCGTCTGCCTTTGCCAGCGCCATGGGCATTTTTTCTTTCAGTTTTCGGCTCATACAGGCTGTAAAGTCCGCACAGGACTGTCTCATCTCTTCAAAATCCATATGCATCAGCCTTTCGCGGCACCGGCAGTGATGCCCTTCACAAAGTAGCCCTGCAGGGCGAAGAAGACAATCAGGATCGGCACAATGCCGCACACGACGCCGGAGAACACGATATCCCAGCGGCTGGAAAGCTCGCCTGCGAAACGGTAGATCTCCACGTTGATGGTCTTGGCACCGGTGGAGGGCAGTACAAGCGAGGGCATCAGGTAGTCGTTCCAGATGCCCAGACCGTTGAGAATCACCATAGACGCGGTGCAGGGTTTGAGCAGCGGAAACACGATCTGCCAGAAGGTGCGCAAGGAGGAGCAGCCATCAATCTGGGCCGCTTCCTCGATTTCCCGCGGAATGCCGGAGAAGAAGGAGGTGAACAGCAGCGTACCAAAGCCCGTAGCACCGGCGATGTAAATGACGATGGGACCGGCCAGCGTACCGAAGACGCCGATAGTGTTCAGCTCCCGGAACAGAGCCACCATGTAAGCCTGGAAGGGAATCATCATTCCTGCCAGGAAAAAGGTATAAATGGCGGTGGAAAGTTTATTCTGGGTTCTGGCAATGCCGTAGGCGCCCATCGGAATCACCAGGATGATGAGGCACTCAGAGACGACAGTCAGGAAGATGCTGTGGAAAAAAGCCGTGGGAAAGTCCGTCTTGGCAAAAAGGTATTCAAAGCCGCCGGTATAGAAGCTTGATGGGAACGCGATGGGGTTTTTAAGAATCTCTCCGTTGGTCTTAAAGGCGGACATAAAGCTGATCAGCAGCGGGGCCAGGAACAGCGCGGCCAGGAGAATCAACACCGCAAAGAGAACGATCTGGCCAGCCTTCACGCGGTCCTTTCGGTAGGCGACAGACGCCTGGTTCTTTTCAACAGCCTGCATTACAGTTGCACCTCCCGCTTGCGGAGCATGGTGGACTGGAATCCGCCAAACACCAGAATAATCAGGAACAGGATGACAGCCATGGCGGTTCCGTAGCCCTGGCGCATTTCGCCAAAGGCCACCTTGTAGACCATGTAGGTAATGGTCTCGGTGGAAAAGCCTGGGCCGCCGTCGGTGAGAATGGCGATCTCATCATAGATCTTCAGGCCGTTGATCAATGCCAGGGTCAGGTTGATGGTGAATGAGCCCGCCAGCATGGGAATGGTAATATGACGGAAAGTCTGGCGGCTGTTCGCCCCGTCGATGGATGCCGCCTCCAGCAGATCGGCCGAGATCCCCTGCAGGGCAGCCAGGTAAATGATCATGTAATAGCCCGCGTTCTTCCACAGCAGCACAAAGATGATGGACAGCAGGGCGTTGGGCATGGTGTCAATAAACTTGGCGGAGCTGATTCCGAAAGCGTTCAGCACATAGTTGACCACGCCGAAGGAATAGTTGAACATGATGCGCCAGATGAAGCCGGCAATCACGCCGGAGATGAGCACCGGCAGGTAGAAGCCTGAGCGGAAGATGTTCCTGCCCCAGCGAACTCTGTCGACCGCCACAGCCAAGGCCAGGGCGATGATATTGACCAGCACGGTGAAGGCGGCGGCGATGATGACCGTGTTCAGTGTGGCGGAGCCGAAGCGGGCTGAACCGAAGATGTTGACAAAGTTGTCAAAGCCGATGAAGCGCATGGACGCCTCAGTAATGCCGTCATAGGACGTGAAGGCCAGATAAACGCTGGAGACAGCCGGCACAATAACGAAGGCTGTGTACATGGTCAGGGCAGGCACCACGAACCACAGCAGGCTCTTCTGCAGAGCTCCTTTTTTCTCCGGCAGCCACTGCAAAGCCGCCATCAGAAGCATACCGGCAATGCCCAGGAAAGCCCATGGTGTGACCCGCATATCGGGCACTGCACCATCCTGATACAGCTTGGCAGTCACCTTGCTCAGCGCCTCGTCTGTGCTGGCTGCCGCGTCCCGAATGGTCTGGGCAAAGGTCTGAAAATTCCACATACCGACCACCATCAGGACCGCTACGGCAATGCCCAGCACTGTGAAGAGCGGTTTGCGCCGGCGCTTCATATTTACGCCGAGGTTTTCGGCAAAGCACAGGAGGAACATGACAAATGCGGCCATCAGGCCAATGGTCGCGGCCGCGGCTGTCATGGTGAGCGGGGCGGCCGCTCCGGCCACGGTGCTTGTGACCCCTTCGTCCAGTTTCGCCTTGCGCACAATGGTCTGAAGCTGTGTATCCAACTGAGCGGCCGCGCCGGGCATGGAGATGCCGTTTCCCTGCAGCCCGTTCTTGAGCGCAACGTTTTTCCATGCGCTAATCTGAAACATGGGCATCAGGAAACAGAACACCAGAAACATGGCCAGTGCCAGGCGCACCACGTGCTGCCAGGAAGCCTTTTTTCTGTCTTGAACAATGCTTGCAGCCTGCATATTGCCGCCTCCTTTGATGTGGCTGCCAGAAGAAAGGGATGGGATTCCCTCTCTCTCCAGCACCTTGTTCTTTCCCCGGGGAAAGATGAAAGCCCGCAATGAGTGGCGTGGCTCACTGCGGGCAGATTTACCGTTTTACTCAGTTACGACGCCAACGCCGGTGACGGGGTTGAAGGACTGAGTCTGCACATCCCATTCAGCCTGCATTTCCTCCAGGCCCTGTTCGATGGTCTTGGTGCCGGTGGCCCACTCCTGAGCAATCTTGTAGGCGAAGTTACGGAAAGCAGAGGGAATCTCGTTGTCGCCCCACTTGCTGTTCCAGCCGGGCTCGTTAGTGTCGGCAGCCTTCTGCACGGCGATCATCTTGTTCACGATCTCGCCAAAGTCCACCTCGGTATCGTTGACGGGCAGGAAGGACATGGTCTGCAGATAGTACTTATAGTTGTCTTCGCGCATGAAGTACTTGATGAAAAGCTTGGCAGCCAGGGCCTTGTCGTCATCCGCCGCGCAGTCCACAGAGTACATCCAGCCGTTCAGGCTCGGACCGCCGTACATGTTCAGCTTGCCATCCTCGTTGTAGAGGGGGAACCAGCCAAACTCGAAGTTCGGGTCAGCATCCTGGATATTGGCGACCATGTGGGACTGGGAGAAGAACATGGCAGCCTTGCCGGTGACCAGGAAGGAAGCAATCTGGCTGTCGGAGGTGGACATGAAGCCTTCTTCCACATAGCCGTTCAGATAGATATCCGCATACTTCCGGAAGCCGTTGGCCACGAAGTCTTCGGTCCACTTGCGCTCGCCGGTGTACAGATGCTTGATGAAATCAGGATCCTCCTTGGTCACATAGTTGATGTACCACTGCATCCAGGTAAAGCCTACATGCCAGATGTCGGCTGCGCCCACCACGATGGGAGCCATGGTGCCGTCAGCCTTGATGGCCTCGCACAGGTCCAGAAATTCCTGATAGGTCTTGGGCTCCTCAAAACCCTTCTCGGTGAAGTAGGCCTTGTTGTAGTAGAAACCTTCGGGGGCGTCGGACTTGGCGGGCACGCAGTAGTACTTGCCATTGTAATCGGGGGCGTTGTTCACCAGCGCCAGCAGCTCGGGATCCACCTCGGCGATTTTGCCGGCGCGAGCCCACATGGGAACGTCACGGGCTTCCATCAGATCCGGGAACTCGCCCACGGCATCCAGGCTTTTCAGACCTTCAGAGAAGGAAGAGGATGTGGGCGTCACGTTGGTGATCTTGATCATCGGATACTCTTTTTCAAAGCCGGCGATCAGCGTTTCTACAACCTCGTTGAATTTCACGTCGCCGTTGCCGCAGAAGAAGGTGAGCTCCACGTCTTCGCTGGGCACTTCCTCTTCCGCCAGAGCGGGAATCGCAGACAGCAGCATCAGCGCAGCCATCAGCAGGGCTAACAGTTTCTTCATTCTCAGGTTCCTCCTTCATTATTCCGGGTCTTCCCGGTTGCTGGCCTGATTATAAACGATGGCAAGCTTTTCCTGTGAGAGAGAAACTTTGGTTCTTTGTGCGAAAATCTTTTGAATTGTCCCGCAGGAAGCATCTTTTCTTGATTTTTATGTGTTTCTCCGTTATCATCTCCCTCAAGGAGGTGGCTGAGCATGCGGCATTTGATTCCCAGAAAGTTTTCCTGGCAGCTGATGACGGTGTTTGCGGTGTTCGCCATAGTGCCGTTTGTGATCATGTCATGGCTTTCCCTGGACCGGATGTCTCAGGCGCTGGAAAAGGAAACAAAAACCCGGATTACCCAGATGATCCATCTGGGGGGCACCAATTTGGATGCCCGTTTTCAGACGCTAAGCAACACCACGGAAAAAATGTATCTTTATCATGTTTCCATCAACGGAACATCATCCGACCTGGAGACGATCCTGAAAAGCCACCGGAACGCCCAGTTCGAGATGAGCAATTATGTGGGAAACCTGCTGGACAGCAACGATTTTCTTCGCAATGTGCTCTTCGTGGACTGCTGGAATCAGCATACGTATGCCGCGGGAAAGCCGGCGTATAAGAATTTGAAACCCTCATGGGACGCGCAGACGTGGCCCTTCCTGCAGGAGGCCTCGCTTCATCCCCGGCAGATGAGCATCTCCGAGCCGCACGTGGAGGAATACTTCAATTTCGGCAGCAGGACAGTGTTCACCTTCTGCAGACCCTATCTGTCGCTGCAAGATCTTCCGGAGAAAGAAACCATACTGGGCTATTTGCTTCTGGATATTGACGAAAGTATTTTTGACGATGCCTTCTCGGCGTACGACTGGTCGGAAAACGGTACACTGTACGTGCTGGATGACCGGAATGCCGTCCGCTACGCCAGCCGGGCGGAAGAGATTGGTACAGTCATCACTTTTCCGGAAAATAGCAGATTTACCCTGCTGACTGAAGATATGCCCTCCTGCGGCTGGCGTGTGGTCTTCCTGCTGGATCGAATGCTCTCCATGCAGAATGTGCGTCAGCTTCGGCATCAGCTGATTCTCCTCGGCGCGTTTCTGCTGCTGATGATGCTGGTGCTGACCTGGCTGTCCTCCCGGCACCTGTCCAGACCGATTCAAACCATGCTGCAGCAAATGAACAAGGTGCAGGCCGGCGATCTGACAGCGCGGGTGCCTGTGCAGGGGAATGACGAGATCAGCGCGCTTTCCCTTGGCTTCAACCACATGGTAAGCGCTCTGGATACCCACATTCAGAAGAGCTACGTCGCCTCCATCCGGCAGAAGGAGGCGGAGCTGGACGCCCTGCGGATGCAGATTCATCCCCATTTCCTGTACAACACTTTGGAAGTGATCCGGATGAGCTCTGTGGGGCACAATGATCCGGAGACAGCGCAAATGACCCTTTCGCTGGTTCGGCAGCTGCAATATGTGATCGGCGAAAGCAAGGAGCAGGTGCCCCTGGGAAAAGAACTGGACATTGTGCGTGATTATATCGCTCTGGTGTCGCTGCGCTACGGTCAGATCGACCTGACCACCGACATCCCTGCCATGCTGTCCAACTGTCCGATCCTGAAAATGACGCTTCAGCCCATTGTGGAGAATGCTGTTCAGCATGGCTTGCGGCCCCTGGGCGGCGGGCAGATCAGCATCAGCGCCGCCAGGGAGGGCGACACTCTGCGACTGACGGTGATGGACAACGGCTGCGGTATGAGCGCAGAGCAGCTGAACGCGCTGCGTGCCCAGCTGGAAAGCGATCATCTGCCGGCCATGAAGGAGGACGGACTGCGTTCCATCGGCACAAAGAATGTGCATGATCGCATCCGTCTGGCCTGCGGACATCCATATGGACTGGAAATCGAAAGCCAGGAGGACGTCGGCACTGCTGTGGTGATCCGCCTCCCTTACCAACAGCCGGAGGGATTGCATGAAACTATTGATTGTTGACGACGAGCCCGTCATCGTCCGGGGACTGCTGCAACTGATTGACTATGCGGCGCTGGGGTATGACCAGATTCTGTCTGCCACAAAGAGCACTGATGCGCTACAGATTCTCCGCAGTCAACGCCCGGAGGCTATGCTGAGCGACATCGCCATGCCGGGGCTCAGCGGGCTTGAACTGCTGCACCTGATCCGAGACGAGGCCATCCCCACGCAGGTGGTATTTCTCAGCGGTTTCCGCAGTTTTGAATACGCGCAGGAGGCATTGGCCCTCGGCGCAAAAGATTATCTGGTCAAACCTGTTGATACCGACAAGCTGTCCCGCGACTTGCGGGAAATTGCCGAAAAGCATCAGCAGCTGCGAACCCAGCAGCGTTTACAGCGGCAGCTGGAAAGCATCTCCCGGGAAGATCATCCCGTTTTTACAGAAGTTAGGGCAGACGACAGTCCCTTCAGTCTCATGTGCTTTCATCTGACAGTGGATCAGCAGCAGAGCAGCCTTTCCGCCGGCCTGCTGCACTTCTCGGCACTCAGCAAAGGAGAAACCTACTGCATGGAGAAGGGCTGCACCACCTTCCTGAAAGACGATTTTCTGTGCGCACTGGTTCACGGAAGCGAGCAGGAGGACTGCCGGACGAAAGCGCAGCGCATCTGCGAGGGCTGTTCCGGCATGGTGGAAAAGACCTTGTCGCGTCCCTTCAATTATGTCATCTATCCCGAAATGCTTCACAGCACGCAGGAAATCCCGGAAGCCTGGCGATACTGCACGCAGCAGCTTTCCATTCCCCACAAGGATCAGCAGACTGACGACAGCCTGATCGAGAGAATCAAGGATTACATCGCCCAGCACTATGGAGAGGATCTGTCCCTGGACGTGATGAGCAGTCAGTTTGCCATGAACCCCAGCTATTTCTCCTCCTTCTTTCATCAGAAGACGGGCATAAAATACAAAGATTATCTGACCCGCATCCGGATCACCGAGGCCAAACGCTTGCTTCTGAAAGGTGACCTCAAAATTTATGAGATCAGTCAGCAAGTCGGTTTTACGGATGTGCGGTATTTCTCCCAGGTCTTTCTGAAAGCAACGGGCGTACTGCCCAAAGACTACAAAGGTCGAAGCAAGTAAGAACTGAGCTGCAGCAGTTCTTCTGGGTACTGCCTTGATTTTCTTTATGCAGGCAGGCTTTTCCAGGTGCCAGGCCGGCTTTACCCGGGCCAAGAACATGGGCAACATCCTCATGAAGAACCTGATGGACTTCTGCATCGGCGCATCGCTGTACTGGCTGTTCGACTTTGGCATGCATTATTACCAGAATGCCTTGAGGCCACCCGGCATCAAAGGTAAAATGTAACATGCAAAAGTAGATCGAAAGCACTGGCGAACGCTGGTGCTTTTCTTTATTCCTTTTTCAAAACACCAACGTCATTTCAACACTTCCAAGCTCTGCGCCTGAATGCCGCAGGGCTATTTTTATGCTTTTCAGCCATTCAGTCAGAATGATACAAAGACTTCCGTATGCCATCCCGCATGGTCACATTGGCTCCAAAATATTTTCCCCGGTGTCAAACTACTCGGATTTTTACATTAAGGAGTGTAGGGCAGATTTTCAGCATGAGCTTCGCGCTGGCAATATTTTGCTCAGGTGTTTCCAAAATCGCTGATTTTCGCCATGTAGATACGGAGGGAGAAAACAGGGATGATGTTCCCCGCTGATGACGCCTTCGGAAGGCTATGGTACACGATGAAAATCAACATGTTGAAAAAATATCTGAAACTGGTGTCACTTGCCCCGATTTTTGCATAGGAGGGCAGCGTGCAATATGGAGCCGCTGACAGGAGCGCTATGGTGATCGATGGCTATTGATGCTCGTGACCAGCAATTTCAAAAAACATGCGAAAGAGGTTTCCAAAAAGCTCGACTTTGGACATTTAAGAGTGAAGGGAGAAAACGATGATGATGATCCGCGTGCTGAAAAATTTTCTGGAGGCGGTGTCAATTTGCCCGATTTTTCCCATGTAGGGGTGAGGGGGCTGGCTAAATGCACGACGCGACCTTCGCCTCGGCAAAAATTTTGCTCAGGTGTTTCCAAAATCGCTGATTTTCGCCATTTATAGGCGATGAGTTTCCCCTCACCATTCGCTGACATCGCCAGCGAAGCGCACCTTGACAATTAGGGCCACGTTTCCAGATCTGTCCAAACCGCGAAGATCTTCCTCTTCGGAAGGGAGCGCCGAAAGGACCGGCAGTGAGCCAAACAAGGTTTCTTGCCAGAGGCAGCAGTGAAAAATAAGCCCGAACCAACAGCAATGAAATGAATGCCGGCCGAAAGCCGACAAGACAGTTGGATTTCAAAGATTGGAGGGAACACAGTGACAGAAAAGAAAAAACGCACGATTCACTACAGCTTCAAAGCGACACCGGAAGAGGACGCCATCATTCAGAAAAAGATGAAAACCTTCGGGATCACAAATCAATCAGCCTTCATTCGTGCCATGGCCTTGAATGGATATGTCCTGAAGCTGGACCTGCCAGAGCTGCATGATGCGGTTCGCCTAATGGGCAGCCTGAGCAACAATGTCAACCAAATCGCCAGACGGCTTAATGAACAGGGTTCCATCTTTGAAACTGAAATCGATGACATAGCAAATCGGCAGGAAGAGCTGCGGACGATACTGAGCAGCATTCTTCGCAGGCTGGATCAAATTCAACATTGAAAGGAGCACCCATGGCAGCTACAAGAATCATGTCCATTCACATCAACAAAGGGAAAACCGCACGGCAATGTATTGGGGAACGGCTGGACTACATCATGAATCCGAAAAAGACGGACGGCGGAATTCTGGTTTCGACTAACGCCTGCTCACCTGAAACGGCGGCGGATGAGTTCATGCTTTTCCGCCAGGAATACCAACAGAACACCGGACGCACGCAGGATAACGAAGTGATCGGCTATCACGTCCGGCAGGCTTTCAAACCCGAAGAGATCACGCCGGAGGAAGCAAACGAGATCGGAAAGGAGCTGGCTTCCCGGATGACCGACGATCAATTCGCCTACGTCGTTGCGACGCACATCGACAAGCATCACATCCACAATCACATCATCATCTGCTCCACCGATCTGGAAGGGCAGCATAAATATCGGGATGTGAAGCAATCGGCAAAGGATCTTGCGCAGATCAGCGATTCACTCTGCCGGGAACATGGCCTGGCAGTCATTCAGAACCCGCAGGATAAGACCGTCACTTACGACAAATGGCAGGGCAATCAGCGAAAGTTTACCCACCGGGATGAGCTGCGAATGATCATCGACGCCGCGCTGCGGATACAGCCGGATGGCTTTGATGCGCTGATGCAGCTGCTGGAAAACGCCGGCTGTCGCATCAAGCGCGGCGCGCATATCAGCATCAAGCCGCCAGAGGGTAAACGGTATATCCGTCTCGATACGCTTGGGGAGGAATACGAAGAAGCAACTTTGTGCCGGTCGCTGACAGGCGATCATGTGCACATTCCGAAAATCCCACGGAGCAATTTCACCGAAAGTCAGATCAAGCGATTGATCGACATTGAAGCGAAGCTCTGCGCCGGCAAGGGAAAAGGCTATCAAGTCTGGGCCGAGCGGAACAACATCGACGCGAAAGCGCAGATGATCATTTTCCTGAAAGAGCATCAGATCAGCTCAATGGAAGAGCTGAACGAGCAGATTCAGGAATTGACCGATCAGCGAGATTCTCTGAAAGCTTCTCTTCGTGAAAAACAAAACAGGATGAAGGGGATCAATCGGCAGCGGCAAGCGATCCGGGATTACGGTCGGACGAAAGCGGTTTACACACAGTATCGGGAATCCGGCTGGTCGGTGAAATTCTATCAGGAGCATCGTCAGGAGATTGAAGATCACAAAAAAGCGCAGGCGGTTTATTCCTCTCATGATGGAAAGATGCCGACGCTGAAAGAGCTGACAGCGGAATACGACGGGCTGAAAAAGCAGAAAGAAAACGATCAGGCAGTGCTCGATGAACTGAAACCAAAACTAACTGACCTCAAACACATTCGGTATAACTATGATGTACTGGAAAGAGACAGCGCACCAAATAGTAACCAACATGTCATACCAAAGGATCACCACTTCGATGAACGCACTTCCCATCACGATGACGAATCCCGCTGATTCGCATAACAACCACAGCGCTTGCGCTGGTAAAAAGGGGCTTGGGGGCACTGCTCCCCAACAAGCAAAGTGCAAAAGGTGCTACCTTTGCCCTGCTTGCTACTATGCTCCGGGGC
>Ga0326511_10001998_pt1 | contig 16774 bp, 21 predicted proteins | sample 0_2496_0518_D_FD_203701 | JGI IMG/M metagenome (GOLD analysis project Ga0326511, IMG submission 203701) | Bovine rumen microbial communities from UC Davis, California, United States - 0_2496_0518 | ecosystem: Host-associated > Mammals > Digestive system > Stomach > Rumen | place: USA...
GCTGTACCGGTAACACCAGTACAGCCCGGGTGATACGCTGCCGGGTGATGATGCCGCAACGGTAGCCGCATGGCTCGAAGCAGGCAGTGCGAAATGGCTGGACGAGGAGGCCGATGCACAGCCTGCGCCTAAGGCGGTTATGGCGGCAGCATTGCCCGGACGCACCGGCCTGAGCTCTGACGGGGATCCGGGGGCAATGGTCGGACGCGTACCTGCAAGACAGCAGGCGGAAAAGCCGCGGCCTAAAAGGGCGGTGAAAAAATGAGCGCTTTCAAAGACATCATCCGGGGCGACATCCACCAGACATTCTTAAACATCGAGGAATTTTCGGATGTCCATGTGATCAATGGTGTAGAAATGCCCTGTCAGATGGATGAGATCGAGCAGATCGAGCGCGAAAAGCGGTTTAACCAGAACATGGATGGTGTCTTTGTGCAGCAGAGACTGATTTATGTGGCAGCATCCGATTACGGCCCGCTCCCGAAGCAGGGGCAGATCATCACGGTTGATGGAAGGCGCTACACCTGTGAGGATGCCGTCGATGAGTACGGCGTCTACTCGATCACATTGGAGGCTAACAGGGCATGAGTAAGGACAGTCCGGCAATCCGGTTTCACCACGATCTGGAAGACGAATCTTTCCGGGAGCTGACAGACAGGCTCCGGGAGCTCGCCGGAAGCAAGACGGAAACGTATGTTGCGAGGGCGCTGAACAAAACGGCGACCAGCGCACGGCAGCGGTTGTCTGTCCAAACAAGGCTTGCATACACCATCAAAGCCGGTGCATTTAAGTCTGACATGAAAATCACAAAGGCCAGTGCTGATAAGCTTGAGGCGGAAATCAGTTCTGAAGGCGCTCCGGAGTCCCTGAAAGACTTTAAGCACCGTTTTTCGAGGCCAAGCCCTGCAAAGGTTGACATCATCCGCACCGGGCTGAAAGCCGTCCGGAAATATGACAACAAGGCTTTTGTCGGAACCGGTAAGGCGAACGGACATATCTATGTGCGTACCGGCAAAAAGCAGAGCGGAAACAGTAAGCGTGACGCCATCGAAAAGCTGTTTTCCAAGTCCGTGCCGTACATGATCGGCTCTGACCGGGTATACGGCGAGCAGAAACCGCTGATCGAAGCTGACTTGAAGAAGTTCATGGATCAGCAGATAAGGTTGCTTATCCAGAAGAAGGGAGGCGCCGTCAATGCAGAATGATCTGACTGTTGTGAGTGACCTCCAGAGGGCTTTAATCACGGAAATCACTGACATCCTGAAAGACCTGATCACGACCGTCAACGAGGATGAGCGCACCGGGTTCAACGGGTACGCCCAATTCCTTCCGAAAGCGGTGGAAAACGACGATGATCCGGACAATTACTTCCCATATTTCATTGTCCGGGTGGATAACGGCACGACTCCGGACGACAACTCCACATGGACGGTGACGGTAGACATCCTGATCGGCGTCTGCGACACGGGTGAGGAAAATCAGGGGCACTACCACGTGCTCGAAGCCATCACCCGGATCACAACGCGCTTTGCTTTGGAGGCCACAATCGGGCTTCCGGGGCATAAGGCTTTCCGGTGTCTGCCTGAAATGTCGTGGCACCTGCAGGATGAGGATACATGGCCCTATTACTTCGGGCTTGTGGAGCTTAAATTCATGGTGCCGAAGCCCATGAGAAAGGATCCGTTTGGATATGGCTAAGAAAAAGACAGCGGCGGAGGCTGTGGAGACCGCGAAAGAGGTGGTTGAGACAGCCGGGGCCGAAACAAAAGCAAAGGCTCCGGTGATTTACGTCGGTCCAACAATGACGTCTATCGGGGCAGTTGCAAACACGATTTATTCGGACATCCCGGAGACCGCACAGGCGGCTTTCGAGCAGTGCCCGATCCTTAAAATCCTTTTCGTCAACATCCCGGATTATCCGCAGGCGGAAAGGGAAATCAGAGAGCAGTCCGGTGCCTGCTGGGGCGCGTATGAAGCCGCGGTGGAATACCAGACGGAACACAGGAGGTAAAAAATATGGCCATCAAGCATGGTGTATTTGTGTATGAAAATGACACCGCGCTGACTGCACCGATTCTGGCGGATAATGCCGTGCAGGTGGTTGTCGGTGCAGCACCGGTCTGGATGCTGGATGATCCGGACGCAGTAACTAATGTGCCGATCCTTTGCAATTCCGCAACTGAAGCAATGGAAAAGCTTGGATATGTCGATGATTTTGCAAAGTATGGACTTTGCCAGACCATGTACCTGACGGCTAATGTCATGCCGGTCGGTCCGGTGGTGTACATCAACATCCTGGATGTTAATGCCGGAATGAAAACATCTGACTCAATGACCGTTGATGATGATAACATTCCGAGCGTGATTGTGGTTACTGACTCCGCAGGTGCAATCAAATCCAGCATCAAGGTCTCGCGGCCCATAGCTACCGAGACCGCGCAGGAAACCGTATACACTGCCGGCAGCGACTATACAGTCGAGTACATGAGCGACGGCAACTTTAAGCTCAACATCCTCAGCACCGGACGGATCCACAGCGGCGCCGGCCAGAACTTAGTTATTAGCTATTCGCGGGTCAACTACACTGCCGGCGCCACCGAAGCGGCTGTTATCGGTTCCTATAACGCCACCACCGGAAAGTCTACCGGCATCCAACTGATTGACAGCGTTTACCCGAAGCTTGGCGTTGTGCCTGGCATCCTGCTTGCTCCGGGATTCTCGCATCTTCCTGCGGTTGGTGTCGCCCTGTCTGCCAAGGCGTCCAGCATCAGCGGCGTGTTTAAGGCGATTGCCGTGCTTGATATCAACACCGCAACGGCAAAAACCTACACCCAGGTCAAGACCGTCAAGGAGCAGAGCGGCTTTACATCGCCTTTCTGCTATCCCGTATGGCTGTCGTATAAGGTCGGCGATTACATCTTTGACGGTTCTGCCGTCGCTGCCGCCGCAATGGCCTACAATGACGCCCGGAACGGCAACATTCCGAGCCGCACTCCGTCCAATAAGCTGATCGGAGTATCCGGCACCTGCCTGGCGGACGGCACGGAAGTCATCCTTACTCAGGATCAGGCGACTATCGTCAACAGCTATGGTGTGGCGACTGCGATCAACATGAGCGGCTGGCGCCTGTGGGGATCCTATACCGGCGCTTACCCGACCACCACGGACGTCAAGGATATGTGGCTGCCGGTCCGCAGGATGTTTAACTGGCAGGCCAACACGTTTATTCTGACTTATTTCAGCAAGGTAGACGATCCGCTGAATCACATCCTGATCGAGTCTGTAGTCGACTCTGAGAACATCCGCTGCGCGGCTTACACCCCGGATGTCTGGGCAGGCGCGGAGATCCAGTATCTGAGATCTGACAACCCGATCACTGACGTGCTTGCCGGAAAGATTGTATTCCGCCAGAAGATTGCACCCTATACACCTGCGCAGGAGATTGACAACATCCTGAGCTACGACACGTCCATGCTCGCGAATTCCCTCGCCGGGCTGGCAGGCTGAGAAAGGGGGAATGATTAAATGCTGCGTTTACCTGAGCTGTTAAACCATTTTAGCCTTTACAACGAAGCGGAACAGATGATCGGCATCACCGGCGCGGTAGACCTTCCGGAGCTGTCTATGATGACGGACACCATTTCCGGGTCCGGTGTGCTCGGCGAAATCGAAGAGTCCGCGACCGGCCAGTTTGAGTCGATGGAGATGACCATTCGCTGGAGCTGCCTGAGTAAGGAATATTTCAAGGCTGCGAACACCGCGGCCACCAGCCAGTTTACCCTGAGGGCGTCCCTGCAGTGTCTGGACACCGACACCGGGCTGACGGACTATTATCCCTGCAAGATCGTAGTCCGCGGCAAGGCAAAGACCCTGACGCTCGGATCCGCGGAAGGCGGAAAGAAGATGGAGTGCGAGACCACGCTGGAGGTCTACTACATCAAGATCGTCATCGACAACGAGACCGTACTCGAAGTGGATAAGCTCAACTTCCGGTACATCTTAAACGGAGTAGATATGCTGGAAAAGATCAGGGCACAGATCTGACCGACGGCCTGACCGGCATAACCGAAACAGGAAAAAGGAGAGAAGGAAATGGCGGACAAAAATATTATTGATTTTCAGGAGACAGACGAGGAACAGGATCAGGACAACGTGGTGGAGTTTTCGAAGCCTTATCTGTTCGAGGGCGAGGAAATCACGAAGCTTGACCTGTCCGGTCTGGAGGAAATTACTGTTGAGGACATGATCCACGCATCTGACATGCTTGCGCGTTCCGGTCGTGTGGTATCTGTCCCGGAGACGGACATCCAGTATACCCTCTATATTGCTCATGCGGCTACCAAAAAGCCGTATGAGTTTTTTCTTAAACTCCGGCCGAAGGATGCGGCGCGGATCCGCTCGCGGGTTACGCGTTTTTTCTTCAGAGGCGAGTGAGTTTTTCATCACTGTCAGGGCTGCGAAAAACAGTCCTGATAGTGGCTAAGAGCATGGGTACAGGCCTGGGATTCTTCTGGCATATGACCATATTTGAGTTCCTGTATCTGTTGGCGGATTACAACGAAATTATTGACGATGAAAATAAACGGATAAAGGCAAGGAGGAAGAAATGAAAGGCGGAAATGATTACAGCCTGATTATCAAGATATCCGGCGCGCTTGACAAATCCCTGTCTAAGTCCGTTCAGGAAGCCCAGGGGATGCTGAGCAAGCTGGAAGGCGGCGAACAGCAGGGATTTCTGGGGAAATTAATGTCAGGTGCCGGGAAGGTCGCACAGAACGTTGCGAAAGCCAGTGCGGCAAGCCTCGGAGTGATGGGCGCGGCTGCGACAGCTGCGGGTACGGCGGCGATCACGACCGGCATGGATTTTGAAAACGCGATGGCCGATCTTGCCGGGACGCTCGGCATCGACCAGACAACGGAGACTTTTGCGGAGCTGGAAGCAGCTGCCCGGGAAGTCGGCGCAACGACCAATAAGACCTCCACGGAAGCCGCCGAGGCACTGAAGTATATGGCTCTTGCCGGATGGGATGCGGAGACATCCATTGCATCACTGGACGCAATGGTCAAGCTGTCGTCGGCATCCGGGACAGACCTTGCAAGGACGTCAGATCTTGTAACGGACTCCTATGCGGCACTCGGTCTGACGCTGGAGGACTACCAGTCTTATATGGACATGGTGGCACGGGCTGACTCCGCGGCAAACTACACCTCCGAGCAGTTTATGGAGACCATGATCGGCGCGGGCGGTGCTGCGCGTGTGCTTGGCGTCGATCTTAATGAGCTGGCAACAGCTGCCGGTATCCTTGCAAATAACGGTACAAAAGGCTCGGAAGCCGGCACGGCCCTTAACTCGATGTTTGCGCGTTTTGCCGGTAATGATAAGGCATTAGACGCTCTTGCCGGTCTTGGCATTAGCCTGTATGACGCAAATGATCAGTTTATTGGCATGGTGTCGCTGCTCGGCCAAATCAAGGAAGGCCTTGCCGGAATGAACGCCGAAGCGGCAAATGCCACCATGAAAGACCTTTTTGGCACGCACTACATGTCAGAAGGCCAGTACCTGCTTGACTCCATCAACGCGGACGGTGCATGGGAAGCCCTGTCCGTCAACCTGCAGAACGCATACAACGGCATGGATGAAAACGGCAACGCGATCAGCACTTTGCAGGAGCGTTACCGGGTAGCCACCAACACCATGAAGGGAGACATGGACATCCTTGTCTCTGCGGCATCTGATTTCGGCATTGAAATCTACAAAGCCATGGTAGGCGACGAGAACGGCGAGGGTGGCTTGCGCGGCGCCGTACAGGAGATCACCGAGATCATCGGAAACCTGAAAACAGCTTTCACTCAGGGCGGTCTTGACGGGCTTGCCGGGGCGATCGGCGACACAGTTGGAGACCTTGCGCCGGCACTCGGAGATAAGGGCACTGATTTTGTAAACAGCGGTTTTTCTTTTGCCGATACATTAATCAACAGCATCGGCTCGACCGAAAACTCCGCGAAGATCGGAGAGGCCGCGGCAAAGATCATCACGGCGATCGGCACAAACTTTTTGACGTATACGGGGGATTTCGCGATTGCCGCCGGGAACCTGGTCATGGGCCTGGTCGGTGGCCTGGCATCCGACAATGCCGGGGAGCAGATCGCAGAAGCGGCGTCGACCGTTGTGACGGACATCGGCGACTGGTTCTCGGAGAACGGCGGGGAATTCGGCACGCTTGCCGGTACGCTGATCGGCCAGTTTGCGGTCGGCCTGGCTTCGCACTCCGGGGATATCCTGTCAGGCGGCATTGATATTGCGATCGGCCTTGCAAAAGGCCTGATTCAGGGCGCTGTGGTATTGGTGAGCAACGCCCCGGCGATTATCGGAAATTTGGTTTCCGCAATCATTGAGAATATCCCAAACCTGTTCCAGGCCGGTCTTGCGCTTGCCGGGGCTTTAGCTGATGGCGTTGCCTCGGCAGGCAAGAATATAACGAAAGCCTTGATTGATGCGCTTGATACTGGTGATGATATTTATGGTTATGAAGAATACGCCAATGAAAGCGCTGAAAATTTTGCTAATGTTCAGGCGGCCATGGCGGAAATCGTAGCCCGGGAAATCCCGGATGAGATGCCGGCAGAGATAAAGGCAACATTTGACGAAGCACTGAACGCGCTTGTCGCCGGGACAAAATCCATAGATGATGTGTACGCCGAATGGGAGAGTTCTGCATCCGGAAGTGATACAGAATATGCCCTGAATCAGGCGATGTATTACTACCAGGAATTCATGGGCGAAGCGGTGGAAATCGCAAAGTCCATGCCGCCCGTGGCACAGGAAGCCGAGGCATCCATTGACGCTGTGGCTGATGCGGCGGAAGAAGCCGGCACAATCAGCACGGAAACGCAGGAGGCCATCTCCGCGGCGCAGGACGGGCTGACCGGGCTTGAGGGTGTCTCCGCGAGTATGCAGACAGAATTTGACGCGATGAAGGCATCTGCACAGGAGACTTCCGCGGCTCTGTCCGAAGCGCTGAACACAGAGCTGACCTCCGCGATCGGTGATGACGCTCTGGGTGGTCTGATCAGTGCGGCGAACAACGGGACACTCGACAACGTGGCGGGCGCCTTGAACACTGCGATGGAAACCATCCTGACGATCTCCAACACCACGGCGGAAGGTGTCCAGACAGTCATGGCGGCGATCATCGAGGCGGACGCCACCATGGTCGAGGATGCAGCCAACACGGGCGTCAGCCTGATGCAGGGGCTTGCGGACGGCATTAACGCCAATGCACACCTCGCTATTTCGGCGGCGCAGGCGGTGGCTGACCGGATCAGCTCCACCATCCGGACGGCGCTTAAAATCCATTCCCCGTCTCAGGTGATGTACGACCTCGGCCAGTACACCGGCGAAGGTCTGGCGCTCGGTATTTCGGCGAGCGAAAACGATGTCCGGGATGCCGCGCTGAACACTGCCGGAAATGCGATGCTCGGGACGTCTGCAGGTGTTTCGGAGTCCGGATCCGGAGGGGCCGGCGGCGGTGATGTTATTTTTAGCCCGCAGATCACGATACAGGGCAACGCATCCGAGAGCGACATCCGCTCCGTCCTGATCGACTCTATGGAGCAATTCCGGGTAATGTACAACCGGCTGATGGCCGAGCAGGCGCGGACAGCTTTTTAAGCAGAAAGGAGGACCGGGATGGCATCAACTTACAAAACACAGTCAAACGATACCTGGGATCTGATCGCTTATAAGCTGTTCGGGGATGAGCGGTATATGGAGCATCTGATTAAGGCCAACGTACAGCTTGCCGGGATCCTCCGCTTTGACTCCGGGACGGAGATCACTGTCCCGGACATCCCGGTTGAAACCAGTAGCAATTTACCATTCTGGCACGGGACGGATGATAACTCCATCTGGGCGCAGGAGGTGAGCTGATGGCTTCCAAAGGGAGACGGGCTCAGCCTGTCCTGACATTTAACGGCCACAACGTTTCCACCGCGGTACAGGATTACCTGACGGACGTGACCTTTACGGACGTGGCCTCCGGATCCAGCGACTCGATCAGCATCAGCATGTACGACAAGGACATGATCTGGCTGACAGACTGGTACCCGACAAAGGGCGACAAGATCACCGGAGGGGCTTACTTCCATGACTGGCTCCGGGAGGGTGACGTCAACCGGATCCAGTATGGCGCTTTTATCCTGGACTCGATTGAGTTTTCCGGGGATCCTTTGACCTGTACCTTTGGCGGTCTCGCAATCCCAGAGGATCAGTCTTTTAAGACCCGGCAGCGGACAAAGACCTGGGAGCAGGTCACGCTGTCGCAGATCGCCGGGGAGATTGCCGGGCGGTACGGGCTGGGCGTGATGTTCCAGGGGAATGACTACATGGTCGAGGCCCTGGAGCAGACTGACCGGTCGGATTCTGATTTTTTATTCTCAACCGTGAAAGAGTACGGCCTGAAAATGAAAGTATACAACAACCAGGTCGTGATTTTTGATGCCGGCGTCATGGAGGCAGCCGCTCCGATCTGCACGATCTCCCGGAATGATTTTGTCAATGACGGATGGACATACCGGGATGAGCTGGAGGGCACCTATACCGGCGCGGAGGTCGGGTATAAGTCCGACAAGCGAGGCGAAAAAGAGATTAAGGTCACGGTGGGGAGCTCCCGTCGGATGATGTACCTTAACACATCCTGCGAGACCCACGCCGAAGCAATGCGGAAAGCAAAGGCCGCGGTGAATGAAGCAAACGAGAAAATGACAAAGCTGTCCGGTGCCCTGTGGGGATTTCCGGAGCTTGCCAGCGGCGTGACGGTCATGGTCACCGACATGGGCAGGGCAAGCGGGAAATATTACGTTGAAAAAGTTATCACAAGCATTTCCGGAAACGGCGGCACAAAGCAGTCCGTGGAGATGCACAAGTGCTATCAGAGATTATAAACAGGAGGGCGGTCTATGGCTGACAAGCTGATCAGGATCGGCAGGGTATCCAAGATTGATTATGAGCACGGCATGATCTCCGTGACTTACCCGGATCTGGATGATGCCGTCACTGTCCTGCTGTCTACACTGTCATTTAATGACGAGTACAAAATGCCGAAGGTAGAGGACGAGGTGGTTGTCCTGCATCTGCCTTCGGGACAGTCCCGGGGGATCGTTCTCGGGCACTATTGGAACGAAACGAATATTCCCGCAAAGACCGGGGAGAAGATCTACCGGAAAGAGTTTGGGCACGATCCCGGCAAAGCATACGCCGAGTATGAGGACAGCGGCACGCTGATATTCGCATCAGACAATGCAATCCTGATCGACGCGAACAACGTCACGCTGAAATGCCAGTCTGGGAGCATTACGGTCGCCGAACTGCTCGAAATGAAACGCAAGGTGGACATCCTCTGGTCTGAGCGGTCAACATAAAGGAGGGCTGACACATGGCAGAAATCGGAAGCTGGGGATCAGACCTCGTTTTCACGGTCAACTCGGAAAAGCAGCTGCCGTTTACCAACATGAAACGCAGTGTTTCGGCGCGATGGCAGACGCACAACATTAACCAGAAGAAACCGGCGGCTGAGTATGTCGGTATCGAACAGCCTTCCGTATCGCTTGACATCACGTTTTCCGCATACCGCGGACAGTCCCCGAGAAAATACGAATCCATCCTGGAAAAAGCCTGCATGGCCGGCGAATTAAATTACCTCTATATCGGCGGCAAGCGAATCGGCGGAAATAAATATTACATCGAGTCGATTGACACATCATGGGATGAGGTTTGGAGCCAGGGCGAACTTATCCGGGCAGGCGTCAGTCTGACGCTCAAAGAGTACAACTAAGGAGGCAGTCAATGACGATAGACAACTTTTTGAGTGACAGCATCCGGATTGTCTCCCTGGATGATCTAAGTACCACGGAGCTGCAGCAGATAGACGTCCGGCTGAAAACCCTGCTGATGTGCACGGAGACCACCATACCGGGCTCCAGGGGCTTCGGCCTGGCCAGGGATTTTCTGGACGAGCCGGTCAATGTCGCGGCGAACCGGATGGCGGCAGAGCTGCAGGAGAAGGTGGACATATATATCCCGGAAATTAACGTCATGAGTGTCGTTGCATCCTACGGGGTTGACGGCAGGCTGCAGACTACCATCGAGATAGAGAGGAGGGATGAGCGTTGATAAACGAGATTGCAAAACTCCCGGAAATTTCTTTTATTGGCGACATTACCCTGGATGATATCAGAGCGGAAATGGTGTCCGACTACCAGGATAAATTCCAGGAGATAAACGGCGCCGCTGTGACGCTCAAAGAGGGCGAGCCGGTATCCCTGATGCTCTATGCGTGTGCGGTGCAGATCTATCAGATGTACCTCAACACGGACATTGCCGGGAAGATGAATTTCCTGAAGTACGCTTATGGTGATTACCTGGACAATCTCGGGGCGCTTAAAGGCATCGAGCGCAAAGGCGAGTCCTCCGCTGTCTGCACAGTGCGCTTTTCTCTTGCGGCTGTCAGGGCGGCGGTCACCAGTATTCCGGCCGGCACAAGAGTGACCACATCGGGAGCGGAAGTCTACTTTGAGACGGATGAATATGCGGAGATCCCGATCGGTGCGACCTATGTAGATGCCCTCTGTACGTCCCAGACCGCCGGGCAGGAATGGAACGGGATTGAAGCCGGGGAACTGAATGTACTGGTTGACCCAATCCCATACATCGCATCAGTCTACAACGTCAGCGCAACATCCGGCGGCCTTGACAAGGAAAGCGATGAAGCCCTTGCAGAACGGATTTATCTGGCATCCGGGAATTTCTCGGTCGCCGGTCCGGAAATTGCATACATTTACCTGACGCGTGAAGCATATTCGGGCGTTGAGGATGTCCGGGTGACGTCCCCGAGCGAGTGTGAGGTTGAGATCTTCGTGATCGGGAAAAACGGGGAATTTTTCTCACAGGACGTCCTTCAGGTGATCGAGGATTACATCACGGCATCTGAGCGTAAGCCCATGACTGACCATGTGACAGTAAGCTCACCGACAGCACTGCCGTATGATATTGAATTTACTTACTACATCAACCGGTCAGAGGTTTCATCAGTTGCCCAAATTCAGGCGGCGGTCAATGCAGCGGTTGACCAGTATATAGCATGGCAGTCCGGCGCGATCGGCAGGGATGTGGAGCCCGGGAAGCTGGTTGAGTATGTCATGGCTGCGGGCGCTAAGCGCGTAACCGTAACTTATCCGACTTACGTGGCCACCACAAACGCTCAGGTCCCGCAGCTCGGAACCAAGGCGGTGAACTACGGAGGGCTGGAAGATGATTGACCTTCGGAATGGCGAACTGAAAGATATCCTTCCGCTTGAGTTTACCAGGCAGCCCCAGGTTGTGGCGATCAGTTACGCGATCAAGCAGGCTTATCAGACATATGTCCAGGTAATGGATAAAATCCTGGTATATGCGTTTATTGACGGGGCTCCTGAATTCGCACTGGATCTGCTCGCCGTGGAGTTGAATGTCCGGTATTATAACAACGATTATTCCATCGAGGTTAAGCGCGACCTGATCAAAAATGCCCTTATCGTTGCCGCGAAAGACGGAACAAATTACGCGGTTGAAACTGTCATCCTCTCGATCTGGGGCAATGGAACGGTTGATGAATGGTATGACTATGGCGGCACCCCGAACCATTTCCGGGTGACGCTGCATGATGTCACTTCAATGGACGCGATTGACCGTCTTGCAGAAAACATTGAAACAGTTAAGCGGAAGACCGCAAGGCTTGATGCCATCAACATCAGCGTCCCGGCAAATGAAGAAGAGATCGGCTTTGGTGAGATCCTGATGGAGAGTGCAACAGTATTTATTGACAGCGATCAGCCGTCTTCTGACATTGTTTTCTACGCGGATGAACTTAACAATGCTCTGACCGACGAAAACAACGGACTGCTCTTCTCGCGAGTTGACGAGGTATAGGAGGAAATATGAATTTTCCAAATCTGCAAATAACCGACTATGGGTCTGCCGCGATTATAGCAGCCATATACGAGGATACAGCACTAACTTTTACGAGTATTGTCCTGGGTGACGGAACGCTGCCGGCAGGCACAAGGATCAAGGGCATGTCAGCCGTGATATCGCCAAAGAAAACCCTTCAGTTTGACAGCTGCACTACTTCGGACAATGTTGCCACCCTGGTCTTTACCCTTCAGCTTTCCGGCATCTCTTCTTCGTTTTACTTGAGAGAGCTTGGTGTCATGGCGTCGATCGATGATGGAGAGACTTCGTCACTGTACGCGTATACCAATGCCGGAACCGAGGCAATCCTGGTTAAACCGGATACAAGCGGGAACCATGCGAATATCGTATTTACGCTTCATGTGGCGGTTGGTGATGCAGAGAACGTGACGGCGATCATTAGCGAGGTTACCGGATATGTTACCGATGAGGAGTTTGAGGATCATCTGACGGATTACAATAACCCGCACCATGTTACAAAAGCTCAGGTAGGGCTCGGAAATGTTCCGAACCTTGCCCCGGACAATATGACCGTGACCTTTACGGCTTCCACTTCCCTGGATGACATCACTTCTGGATCCACGCTGTCTAATATACTGGGAAAAGTTGCGAAGGCGATCTCAACGCTGAAGGCTCATCTTACTGCAAACAACAATCCACATAACGTGACCATCGCTCAGATCGGGGCTGCGGCGGCGTCTCATACACATCCAAATGCCGGTTCGGGTTTTGGCTATGCTGTTTGCAGCACTGCTGCAGCAACAACAGCAAAAACAGCCACATTATCCGGATATAAGCTGACCATTAACGGGATAGTATGCGTCAAGTTTGAAAACAATGTCCCGGCAAACGCAACGCTGAACATAAATGGCACCGGGGCGAAGGCTATATATAAAAATGGCGGGGCTATCACGGCAAACATGATTCTCGCTGGGGATATCGCTACTTTTGTGTATGATGGTACCCGGTATCAGCTTGTGGCACTTGACCGGGCAACTGCGACGGTAAGCGAGACAAAGAGCTTTTTGGGAATTGCATCGTAAAGAGAGGAGCGCGACGGCATGGCGGTGAAGGATAAACTGGTAACACTTGAGGATTTGCAGACTGCATACAATGAACTGAAAGGGATGATCGAGGAAATGGGCGGCGGAGGAGAGGTTAGCAGCATTGATCTGGCGGTGCATTCGCCAGAGTGGTTTGCATGTAACGGAATCCATTTGACAAAATATGGACATTGGGTGGAAATTACGATCAAAGATCTTACGGCGGCAAACAGCACCGTTTCTATAGGAAATACGATTGCCATCATTCCAGAAGGATATCGTCCGAAACAGGATGTTTTTGTGGAGATGGTGGGCGTGAGTACTGGATATGCTAGTGTTGTCAAAGTTTTGGGAATAGAGGCCAGCAATGGTCAGATCATGAACCTAAGCACTATAATGACCGAAGCTAATAATTACCACGGCTTCTATATCTGCGAATAACCGGGAAGGAGGGCAGTATGTCGGTATTGACATTACAAAAAATAACCGAAAAGGCTACGGCATCTGAGTTGAAAGATGATGCACATGTCCTGGTCTCCCAGACTGATAACGTGAACGGAACGACTATGGAGACGCTTCGGCGTGTGCCGGTTGATAAGGTTGTGGCAAACCTGAAAGAAGATGTGGCACAGGATGTTGCTGATTTAAAGAGTGATTTAACTAACGAAACAAATGCGAGAATTTTGCTTGCTGGCAGAGTGACAACGGCAGAGGGAGATATTGATACACTTGAAACTCACAAGGTCGCACAGCCATTAGACGAATACAATCAGCCTACGGACGGAACTGACGGTCAGTTACTCCGCACAAAAGGTGATGGCACAACAGAATGGGTTGATGTTGGCTTGCCAACAGACGAGCAGACAGCGGATGCGGTGTCCGCTTGGTTAGATGAACATCCCGAGGCTACGACAACAGTACAAGACGGAAGTCTGACCGAAGCAAAATTATCCGATTCGCTCAAGCTAAAAACAATCAAGGATTATGTCACGCCCGAAATGTTTGGAGCAAAGGGCGATGGTGTGACAGACGATACAATAGCTATACAGAATGCTATTAACAGCGGAAAAGAAGTGCGCCTCAGAGCAACAACGTATCTTGTAAGTACGTTATATCTAACAAGAGGTACAATGATATGCGGTCAAGGGAAAATAAGCAAATTAACTTCAAGTGGGAATGTATTTGAAATAGATCCTGATATTACATATTTGCAGAATGTTGTGTTGTCGGATTTTATGATTGAGGGTGATAAAGGCTTATATTTTAACAATTCAACATATGATGCTTATGCTATAAGAATCGAAAACATTACATTTTCGTGTTCTGATACTTGCATATATGTTGTTAAGGGCTTCCAATGGTTTGTAAATAATGTTTGGCTGACTGGGGAGAAAGGGATTGTTGGCATTCTAGGGTCGGGATGCACATTTATGAACATTTATGAGGCAAATTGCCAATATATGTTTGTAAACTGTAATGGCTTGTTTATTAGCCTCAATACATCTAATAGCCAAACAACAGATGTAGTTTTTGATTATACGGACAATATCTACGGACACAATATTGTGTTGGTTAATCCGAATTTTGAGAATGTTCGTGGCAAAATAATACAGAATCTCACTACAAATGGGTTTTCAAATATTGCGATTATAGGTTTGAATGTTATTAATTACAATGCAGACGAGTACCTTTTTGATATTGCAAATGCACTTAATATATTCATTAATGTGCGAAATATCGACCCTATAAACACTTTGACAAAGTTCATAAATATGAAGGATGGAATAAAGCAAATAAAATCCTTTTATATTAATGCAAATGTGCCATTTTCTTTGAACGGAGCAGCTATTCCGATACCGCATCAGACCATGTCATATGATGCTGCTTGGCGTTATCCATTTACAAAATTTTCAGGTGTTTATGCAAATCTAATTAGAGGAAATCTAACGCCATTGCAAGAAGACATCGCATTGGCGTACACAATGCAGCTTAACAGCGGAACATTTGCAAATATCACAAGCGGGAGCGGACACGATTTGGCACAACTTCGACCATTCAGAAATGCAACAACTGGACAACATTATCTTGGAATTGGGTCGATTATTACGATTCGGAACAGCACCGGAGACACGCTCAATCTTGGGTCAGCAGCATTGGATTATACTTTTGAAAGTTCCAGCCGAATGACAGACGGGTCAACGAAGTCATTTATCTTGCAACATAATGGAACACGCTTGGTTTGGCATGAAATATGAAATTTGAAAAGTTATATGAGCACAAGAACCAAATAAAAAAGAAGGTGAAGGAATATGTATGTGACATGGCAATTGTTGGGGTATTGGGAATAATGTAACTTAAATTGGACTTGAAACAGGAGAAAAAAGATGAAAAATGGATGGTTGTTTCGCTGGTGGAATCATTTAAAATGTGGAGCAGTTTATGGTCATAAATACCGTCTTGATGCTGAAAGCACAGATGGACGCAACAGGGCGTATACATGTGTTCTTTGTGGCAAGCAGACCGTAACTTAAATAACACTTTAAACCAGTAACCATCATGTAACCGTTATTATTAATAAACAAATAGGAGAGGAAGTTTATCTTCCTCTCCTATTCTATTTAATAAATATCAATTAACAACATCACGAAGCAAATTTCCTATATGAATTTTTAACATCTTCCTGTGGTGTATAAATATATTTCATGGTAGTGTCAATCTTCTCGTGACCAAGAATCTTAGCCACTTCATGGATATCCATTCCACGCTTAATGAGGTTGGAAGTGAGTGTTCTCCTGAATCTATGTGGATGGACATTCTCAACACCAACACGTTTGCCAAGTTTGGTAAGCATAAATCTTATTCCACCAGGAGTCATTCTATCACTACCCTTACCGATAAATAAAGCCGGGAATGAATCTGATCTGCTGTCTATATAACGTTTGATTATCATTCCGGCTACATCATTAAGATACACCACTCTTTCTTTGTTGCCTTTACCAAGGACTTTACATTCAAGTGTATTAAAGTCTATACCGGATCTGTCTAGTTTACACACTTCGCTGATTCTGCATCCAGTAGAAAGTAAAAAATATAAAATAGCTTTATCTCTGTCAGATGTACAAGCGTCATCCAATAATTTAATTTCAGTATCACTAAAGGGAAAACGAATGATTTTGGCACATTTAATTGAATGTATATTAGCTGTGGGATCTAAAGCAATGAGTCCATCCTTATATAACCATCTGAAAAAGCTACATAGAACAGAACGGTATCCGTCAATAGTATTGTCAGATAATCCTCTGCTCTTCTCTTCCATGAAATGGTTCCTGAGAATATACACGTTAATAGACGGGATTGGAAGATTGATGGTTTGAAGCATATGGCTGATGCAATACTTATATCTATCTATTGTTTTTGGTGAACGACCTTCCATTGTTTTGGCTAACAAAAATAGCTGCATCAGTTCATTTGAAATTGTATCTGGTTGAGTAATCTGATTTGGAGATGGGTTACTTGTATATGACAAATCATAGTTTGAGAGTTCTGTGGATATGGTTTGCATGACTTTGTTTAATTCTGAAGATGGTAATGTGTCTGTGAATATATTTGTGAGTTTATTTAGAAGCAGCTGTTTGTTCTGTGATGAGATTTGTGTAATTGATGTGACTGTGTTTGGTATTTGCATAGAACCTCCTTTTGGTGTGGGTTTTGTTAGGTGGTATTT
>Ga0326511_10001999_pt1 | contig 16771 bp, 21 predicted proteins | sample 0_2496_0518_D_FD_203701 | JGI IMG/M metagenome (GOLD analysis project Ga0326511, IMG submission 203701) | Bovine rumen microbial communities from UC Davis, California, United States - 0_2496_0518 | ecosystem: Host-associated > Mammals > Digestive system > Stomach > Rumen | place: USA...
CATGGAAAGCAATTCATGAGGACTATGAAACGGTCACGGCCTCCGGGCGGTTCAAGGTCAATATCATGCTTGCCGTGGCCGAGGACGAAGCCGACCGGACATCCGAGAGAATCCGCACGGTCTTTGAATACAAAGCAGAAAAAGGCGAAGTGCTTTCCGGCTCCATCCCGCTAGGATACAGGGTGGACGATAAGCGCCTGGTACTGGACGATAACGCCGAGACAGTCAGACAGGCGTTTGAACACTACGCCCGGACGGGGTCGCTCCACTCCGTCATGGATTTCCTCCGTGAGCGGGGAATCAACCTCCACGCGAACAGCGTCGGCAGAATGATGAAGAACCCGATATACAAGGGCGAACACAGAGGGAATCCGAACTTCGCCCCGGCCATCGTTCCCCCGGAGCTGTTCGACGACATACAGCGGCAGATACGCGCCCGATCTGTCCGAAAGAATCCCACCGGACGCATCTACATCTTTTCCGGCCTCATCCGGTGCGGAAGGTGCGGAAAGGCCATGGCCGGGATCACGAACAACGGCAAATACCCTTCTTACCGATGCACAAACGCATCCATGAACCACCAATGTACCAACAGCCACTATATCAACGAAGCGAAACTGGAAGCCGCCATTGTCCCGGTCGTTACATCGGCGTTTGAAAACTATGTCGCGGAATACACGCTCCACCGAAAAGAGCGTGACACGTCACAGGAACGCACACAACTGCGCAGACGGCTTGACAGGCTCAAAGAGGTATATCTTGATGGGTTACTCACCAAAGAGCGATACAGAGCCGAATACGCGGCAATAACGAAACGCCTTGACGAACTCATAGAACCACCGGAGCCGAACTTTCAAAAAACCCGGCAGATATTAAAAGCAGACTTGGAAGAGATGTACCCTAATTTCAGCCGCGAGGAGAAGCGAACCTTCTGGAGGTCGATTCTGGAGAAAGTCGTCATAGACGACGAAATAGAGCTTTATTTTAAGTGAAGTAATACTAATCGACATCAAGCCACGGGTAAGTGTAGAATAGTAGTAGAAACAAAAAAGGCCGGGAGCATTACGCCCCCGGCTTGTCCATTCCGTGAATAACACGGTCACGTTCTTCTGCTTTCTTTGCGTCGTTCCATCTGTCCATGGTGCCGACAAGTTAAAGATAGCCAGTTATCCGGCGAATACGTTCAAATTTGACACCTTCGCCCCGTTTGACTGACTTCATCTTCATCACCTCCCTATTACATAAGAACACGAATGTCCTTCCCTCTGCCGGAGAGGACGACGATCTGTTTGACGTGGCTGGTGGGCAGAAGCATCTTGTAAGCCGCATACGAGCCGTAATTCAGCCATGACGTTGCGGAAATGACCTTGAAGGGTCGTGTCGTGACTTTGTTGTTCCTGGTGTCCACGACGATCTTCGCGGGCTGAGTGACCCACGGTTTATGGGTGTGGCCGGTGATGAGGCAATCCACGCCGTCCATGACGTAGCCGAAGCGCTCATTCCGGTTCACGTTGCCGCCTGTGAGCATCCCGCCGCCGCTGCCGTGGGTGACGCAGAACACATAGGCCGGACGGTCATCAGAATCGCTCCGTCCCCCGCTCTCCGTGCGCTGTTTGCCGAGCTGCACCTTCATAAACGCCATGTTGGTGCGGTAGAGGTGTTCCAGATCCAGCTTGCACATGATGTCGTATGTAATGTCGCTGTCCACGTCGCGCATGGAGCGCCGTTCGTGGTTTCCGGTGACAGCACACAGGATGCGTTCACGGAGCGGGGTGAGCATTTCGGTTATGATGCGCTTCTGCTCCCGTGGCCGCATGACTTCTTCGTACACGTTCGACACGCTGTTTTTTGTCGCGTTGTTCACGAGGTCGCCGCCGAGGATGATAAAAGCGTGAGGGTCGTTCAAAATGTCGATGCAAAACTGTGACCACTCGCGCTCCATGTGTTCAGCCGCGCCCAGGTGAACATCAAAGATAGGATATATCTTGATGTCGTCCTGTGCAGAGAATTGATGGGTTATCAATTCAAAGTCGTTCAGCATATCAGTTAATCAGCTTTCCCCATGTTTTCGCGCCGACTTCGCCATCGGCGGTGAGGCCGTTCGCCTTCTGGAACTTAACGACGGCGGCCTTTGTCTTTGCTCCGAACTCTCCGTCAACGGTGCCGACCGAATAGCCGAGGCCGTTCAGAAGGATCTGGAGTTTATTGACTGCGCTCCCCTTGGAGCCATATTTCAAAAGATATGCCGCAACTGTCACGGTTTTACCTCCTTCAATCTCCCCGCAGAGGACGGCAAAACACCAACACACGAACACCGCACACCACGGATATGCCGAACCGGACACGGCCTTGCCATAGAACCATGTGTTGTATTTGACGTTGTTGGAGTTGGCCGGGGATTCCTTCACGCCGACCTGTCCCGCCGCGATCTGGATGAGCCGCGCCGCCGTCTGTGCGCTCGTCCACTTCGCTCGGACGTAGCCCACGACCTGCGAGACATACCGCGTCCGGCGCATGACCGCTCCGCCGTTGTCGTTTGACGTGACAGAGGTGTTCCCCTCGATGGTGGACAGCGTGTTCCCCGTCTGCGACACGAGGATGCCGACGTGCTGTCTTGTCTTGTGATTGCCGGAGAAGTCGAACAAAACGAGGTCGCCCGGCTGCCCCGCCCCCGTGTAGGGGATGAAGCAGCCGTTCTGTTTCGCCCAATCTCCGAGGATTCCGCAATTCGCAGTTTTCGGAATAAGCATTTTATTCATGCTTCCCGGCCTTCGTTTCGACCTCCGGCAGACCCGCAACGCTTGTCAGCAGGGACAGGATTCCCGCCAGAAGCGATGCACTTCCGACCATGACCCAGTTCACGTCGCCCATGACAGCAGACGTTCCGATGGTAGCAACAGCCGTCTGTGCCGTGGTTTTGATCGCGCGGATTGCCGCCGCTTTAATCCATGTCATGTTTTGCACCTCCTCAAACGCCGAATAGCATTTTTACCAACACGCCGATTAACGCCGTGCCGATTACCCCCACGCCCCAAAGGATAGCCGATAGCTTTGTGTTGATGACGGCGAACTCCGTGTCTTTCTGCGCCATCCTGTCCTCAAGGGCTTTAACGCGATCTTCGAGGTCTGTCATTATCAAGCCCTCCTGTTAATCATCATCGTTCCTGTTTTTCCATGCCACGGTTACGCACATGACCACCAACGGACTAATGCCGAGGAGCAGTCCGAGCGCAAATGCGACAAAGACCTTCCAGAACATTGGTTATTCCTCCTCGACAGGTTCTTCCTCGGTGGGTTTGTCCTCCTCAAACGCCGCATAGAAAACCTCTTTTGCGGCATCGCTGATCCATCCGTAGCGTTCGGTGTCTTCGATCAGCAGACAGGCATAATCGAACGAATACTCACCACGCCGGACGCAGTTGATAAACGCATTGATTACCCTCTGTTCGCGCTTTGTCATTTTCGTACCTCCTTAATCAAGCACAAGGGCTTGTACTTCTGCGATTCGCTTGTCGATATACAGTCCCGTGTCGGCTCTGTATGTTACCGTGGCATCGCCCGTATCGCTCCAGATGTTGTTTGCGCCGAGAAGGGTTCGTACCTCGGTAGGTGTGAGGTTGACCTCGATAGGTGTGGCAAGCGGATAGACAAACTGCACGCCGCTCATCGCGCTGGCGATTTGTGCCGCCGTTGAACAAGCGGCGTTTCGATAATATGTAAGTGTTCCGTTAACGCCGAAAGCGTATTGACCGTCCAGCAGGGACGCTTTAATGGTGGCCTCATTGTTGCTCAGTCCGAACGAATATTGATCGCTTAGACCCGGGTCATCCACTTGGGTTCCGGTGTAGATTTTTCGCGGATTACCGCCAGTGTTTGTACTACTCAGATTTAAGCGGAATATTCCTTTTGCAGCATCGACCACCGCCCAATACGATGCGGAAAATGTACCAAGGTCAATGATGCGCCTTGTCACCGTCAGCTTGCCCGTGGTCACATCGAGCGTCCCTCCGTAGACCGTGCCAGCCGAGCCGAAGCTGACCTCGTAGGTGTCGGCGGTGTAGGGTTCGTAGGTTGCGTCCGTGATGGAGGCGGGGCGAATCATCGGCTGAACCGTAGCGTTTGCAGTTGCCCCGGAATGAACACGGATATACAACGTGATGGTATCATCGCTTGATAGGCTGAACGACGGGCCGGGGGAGGAACTATTGCCACGTGCGATAACGCCGCTCGAACCGCCGAGATAGGTATCTATGGTGGTGAACGATTCCGTGATGCCAGACGAATAGACGAAACTCCCGGCTTTGAGAGGAAGCGATACGGATACCGTAGCGTCCGCAGAAGCCGTGCCGCTGAGCTTCACAGACCCGTCCTCATTCACGGTAAACGTGATGCCGTTCTTCGTCTGCGTGGCCAGCGTGTTTTTCAGCAGGTTCTTCCCCGACCTCTTGATGGTTGCCTTGGTAAATCCGCTGATAGCCCTCACATTGGACGGCGAAGGTGTTCCGTTTCCTGCCTGTTTCGGGACGATGGAGACGGTCAAGTCCTCGACAAGTGCATTGTTAGCGCCGTCTGAAAAGGACGCAATAGACCCGGATGCCGTGTCAATGGGCAGGGTCTTGTTGACAGCATCGGCTAGGGCGTTCTCGATGGCGTCCTCAATGATGCTGTCGAAATCATTGGAATCAATGATTGTTTCGACTTGGAGCGCGGACGGCTGCACCCACAGATTGAACCGATGCGTTCCGACGCGGTTGTTCCCGCTCCACACGATGATGCCGCACTTTACAAGGCCGGAAACAACGGTCATCTGTCCGGTCACGTCAATGACGACTGCGCCGTTCTCAACCGTGGCCGGGTAAGAGAATCCCGTCCCGCTCGGCTTCGTGCCGATAACGGTATAGGTGTACTCGTCCGTCATGACGAGCGGCGTGTCATCTTGGTAGATGTGCGCTATCAGCGTCCGAAGCCCGGTGTCGTACTGATCCACCTCGACGCGCGGCGGGAGGCCGTGCGGAACGATGTTGATGTCAAATTCCTGTGTTATCATGTGTCCACCTCACATCAAGGCCGCCACAGTATCGGCCAGATTCTTTCGTACTGTTCCAAGCGTTATACTTTCGTACCGTTCAAGGATGACGTTGTATTCCGTCTTTACGACCTTCGCCTTTGTCTGTACGTTCAGACGAGGGAAGAACACCGTCACCGTGTCACAAAGGCTTACTTGCTCCAAATCCCTAAACTCGGAATACTCCGGCGTTTGCCAGAGCGGGAAGAACTCAATCTCCGTGCTGACAACAGGAACGCCGACATTGTTCGCGTTGATATAGCTAGCCGCCTTCGCTTCAAGCTGTGCGGCAGTCGGGACGGTTTCGGCATAGTCCCCGGTGAAGTCCATGCAAACCGTCTTGAGGAACGGGAACGAACTGGCGTTGGGTGAATACTGGATGCTCCCATATACCGTGGTATCTTCCATCGAGTAGTACGGAAGGATGCCGCACACCGTCTCCGCGATGTTCAACTCCTGCTCTATGGACATAAGGTTCTTGCCATATCGGATGGTAACGCCGCTGTCCGTGCCGCGCTCCCGCCGCCAGATTATCTTTCGGTTGTCCCACTCATACTCACCGCCGAACACATCGAGAACAGAGCCTTGATGCCCCCCGAGCATGGATTTTGTGGAAATGGGGATTGCCGTGCCGAAACTAACCGCGCTCGGCAGCTCATAGAACTCAAGGTCGAGCAAAAACGGCGGTTGGTTTATCTCATTCCGCCAAATGATATTTAGTGCCGTGGCCGGAGAAATAACCGTTGCGTCAAACGGTTTTACGGGATAGAACGACAAATCATAGCTGACGTGATTCGCGTACACCGTCATGGTGTTCATGTTCGGCGTGACGCGCACGATGCGGAAGCATTGAAGGTCGCTTTTGTCGTTTTGTCGCGCCTTGATAATTCGCTGTGTTGCGATGTCCTCCGCATGGATGCCGTTTAGGGGATATTCCATTTGTAGCGTGTATTCGCCGTTCCGCTCCTCTGTCACAATGCAAGAGATGCAGTCCTGCAAGCGCCCGATGCCGTTCGTGACGCTCCATGCGTCTTGTAAATCTGCGCTATACAAAATCGGGATCATACTTCCCACCACCCCGGAGCAATCACGGCCTTTGTAAAGCCGGTCGTGGCGATGACCACCATCGCGCCGCCCTTTATGACGGGGAAATCATAAGCAAGCGAACCGGACACGCCGCCTTCCCACAGCGTCACAGCGGAGTTGAGGTTGGTAATCACGCCGTCCTTGTAATAGCAGTCGGAAATCGAGCTGTCCACAGTAACGCCAGCGGCGGTCACCGTGTCGATTGCGATGTCGTAGCTTGAGTAATATACCGTTCCATCTTCGCTATACGTCCCGAGCGAGATTGTTGTATCTGACGCGCCGTAGAACGTCATTACAGGCCGAGCGGCATACGGAGTTGGATTTAACAAAACGATTCCCGTGTCGTTGTAAAGCGTCGTCGCGCCGTCGTTGATGATCGTGATATAGCCGTTTTCGCCAACGGGGAAATCCACCGTTGCCGTCGCCGCGTTTGCCGGTACTGTTCCCGTATAGGACACCGCCTGTGCGCTGATGGCCGTTGTATCGGCGCGAATGGACGCGCCTGCGGATGTGTAGTATGTCACCACCACATTCCCCGTTCGCCCGGACGGGTATGTCCCACGCACGGAGAACCGCGTCCCCGGCGTGACTTCGATTCCGGCCACACGGGAGCCGGTACTGGTAGCCGTCACCGGCATATACGTCACAGCCTCCGCACCGGATGTCAAAAACCGTTGTGGCTTGCAGTTGAACACGATGTCAAATTTGCCGGATTTGTTGTAAACGCCCGTCCTCGGCTGAACAGGCCCGGAGAACATCGCCTCTCGGTAATGCTCCGTGTCGTATTCGTCCGTCAACTTCTGATATCCAGTGTACTGCATCATCGCGGCCTTGAGGCGCGGGAACAGCTCGTCAAAGCCGCGCGAAATGAACGCCGGGTATGTCACTTGAATGTTGTGGAATCTTCCGTTGTCTTGGACAATGCTTCCATTCCGTCCGGGGATGTCGATGATGTCAACGTCACGCTCCGGCGCGTCGAAGGTGCCCGTCCCGGAGATTCCAACGCCATATTCACGGGAAACAATGTCCCCAAACTTAAACGCCTTCACGCAAACACCGCCCTTCGTGCGTAGACCGCCTCATTGATCTTGCGCGAGACGATTTCCGCGATTTCCTCCGCGTCCTGTCCGGGAGCTGCGTTCACAACAATGTTGATGTCGTTGTTGTAGGTGTTTTCTCCCATGCCGTCAGCAACGGCACCGCGAATCATGGAATACATCATCGACTGACCAATGACGACCTCGCCCCCGTTCCCGTCGCCAAAGCCCTTCAAGCCGGATGCCGTAGCAAGCACGGTCGGACGATTGAACATCATCGGCTGTCCGTATGCTTTCTTATACCAACTAATGGACAGGTGAGGGACGCTCGGCGGGTTCAGCGAGAACGACCCGACAATGGAGAAATGCGGTAGTTTCAGATCGGGCAGTTTCCAAGAGAAGTTGAAGAATCCCTTGATTGCGTTGATGGCGTTCTGCACCGCCGTCTTTGCCGCCTCAATGGGATGCGTTATAGCGTACTTCGCAGCATCGAATTTCGCCTTGATGATGTTGTAAACGCCGGTCACGATGGAGGTAACTGTGCTCTTGATCCCGGTCCACACGTTGGATATGGTCGATTTGATGCCGTTCCACACGTTAGAGGTCGTTGTCGTGACGTTGTTCCATGCGTTGACAATGCTGTCCTTCAACGCCTGAACTTTTTCGCTGACCCACGTTGTCACAGTCGACCACACGCCGGAGAACCATTCTGTAATAGCGCCCCAGTTTTTCACGACAAGAATCACCGCCGCGATTGCCGCCGCTACTGCAGCGATGATAGGCAGCGCAGGAGCGATAGCAACAAGCACAGAGCCGATGGCCGGAAGCACCGTACCAACAAGCACAGAACCAACAGACGCAATCACAGGGATAGCCGCGCCAATGCCAGAAACAATGGCACCGATGCCGGACACGATTCTGCCGCCTACGGAAAGAACAGGCCCCACCGCCGCAACAATCCCGGCAACCGTGATGATTGTTTTCTTTGTGCCTTCGTCCAGTTCGCCGAATTTGTGGATCATTTCGGTGATACTCTGGATGAACGGAGTTACCACGGGGAGAAGTTCCTGTCCGAACGCAACACCGAGGTTGTTAAGCTCCGCTTTCATCGTGCGGAGGCTGTTGGCTGCGCCATCTGACGTTGCAGCATAGTCGCCTTGCGCGTTCTTCGTCTGATCCAGAACGTACTCATATCGGAGCGCCACTTTCTCAGCCTGTGACATCTCCGAATACACGCGTCCCGTCCGGCTTGCGAACTCCTCAAGGTTCGTTTGCGTCATAACAACGCCGAGCCGCTTGAGCGATTCTGTCTCGCCGGTGAACACGCCGTTCAACGCCGTCATAGCCTGGTCAATGTCCACGTTCTTGAACGAGGACAAATCACCGGCAAGTCCGGCCAGAGCCGTTGACATGGAGGCCGCTTCCTCGGTAGAAAGCCCCATGCTCGTACCCATATCACCGAACAGCGCCGCCGCTTCAAGCGCCGCGTTCTCGGAAAGGCCGAATTGCTCCGTCGCCGTTTCCGCCCACGCTTTGACGTTCTCGGCGCTATCACCGAACGCAACGTCAACCTTGTTGATGTTCTCCTCGTAGTCGGACGCGAACTTGAACGCCGCCGCGCCGGCCGCCACAATGGGAGTTGTTACGCGGGTCGTCAGTTTATCGCCGATGCCGGAGATTTTTTCGCCGACCGCGCTAATCTTCTGACCGGCTGTTTCCCACGCCTGCCCGACAAGCTCAATCGAACTTGGAAGCGACTGGAGTTCGGCCTCCATGCTGTTCAACTGCGTTTCAGCGTTCGCAAGAGCCGTCTTTGCGCGGTTGATGGTGTTTTCGGAAGCGGAGCCGGAAGCCTCCGCCTGGTCGATGGCGCTTTTCAACTGCTCGATCTTCGACTTCTGTTTGTCGATGGCAGTATTGAGCGCCTCACGTTTCTGCTTGACCTTTTCCTGTGCCGATGCCGACTTATCAAAGGACGACTTCAACGCATCAACTTCGGCTTTATATGTTTTTGTCGCTGTGGTTACATTGGTGATTGCGGCCTTAAATTCTTTCTCGCCTTGCAGCTCGATTTTCGGCCCAATGTTTACAGGCATGGAATCACCTCAAATGTATCGCGTCGTCAAATGACGTTATTCGCTTGCTTTTCTTTTTCGGGACAGCGGTTCCCTCAGTAATGGAAAGACAGGCGATCATATCCATCATCTCGCCATAACGGGTTATGAGGATCTCTCGCCTGTCCATTCCCAGCTTCCTGCCGTAGAACAAGTACCACGACAGATTCAGCGTTATTCGCTGTCCCCGTCCGCGTTTTTTCCCTTACCCTTGACGGGTTCCGTCTCGATGGTGATGGTCGCATCACCAGTCCACGCGCGGAGCGCTTCGACGAACACCGACTCAAACTGAGCATCATCGAGGGACAGGACTTCTTCAGCGGTGAGCGGGCGGCCCTTGTATCCGGGTTCCTCCCACTCACGCGCCATTTCATAGCCCTTGGACAGGGCCGCGACAAATGCCGCCGCCGCCTTCTGAGACTTCGCGTACTCTTTGGACGTGAGCAGCTTGTCGAATTTGTTGACATCCCCATCCGGGGACATTTCCGCGACCTCACACGTTGCGAGGATCGTTCGACGGAAGTTTACATCTCTGCCGTGAATTTCCATCGTGTCGCCCTCTTAGGTCGCCGCCGTCAGAATCGCCTTGTAAGCGTCAACAGCCGCCGCCTCGGTGGTCTGTGCCGCGCCGATGAGCTTCCACGCATGGGCGGTGGAATCGTCGCGCATGATGGAGCCTTCAAGCTCGGTCGTCTGCCAGTCGATCTCCTCTTCCTGGGTTTCCGCCTCAAGACCCTCCGGGTTGAACTTGACCTTGTTGAGGATATACGGCACATAGGACGTAACGCCGTCCTCCATGTACCGCGCCACAAAGCCGAAGCCGACATACGGGATGGCCTGTGTGTCGTCGTACTGCTCAAACACGACCGTCGTGTCCGTGCCGATCGTAACGCTCTTGGACGCGGTGATACCCATAATGAGCTTCCGCGCGGCATCCTTGAGGCCGTCAACCGTCAGAGTGACCGTGCCGGAGCTGAATCCCTGGTTGTCGGTTTCCGCGAGAACGTTGTCGGCGTAGAAGTCGTTATCGTCCGACGTTTCCACGTCGAGCGAAACGCTTACGCCACGGGCAAGGGGAATCCCGCCCGAATAGCTGATAGTGCCGCTGGAGTTGGCATACAGCGCAACCCACGGCTTCGAAAAGCCCGTAAGAACTCTTCCGTTCGCCATTGGTTTTCCTCCTAAAAAGATAGGGAACGGTTACTCCGTTCCCATGATTTCTTCAAGTTGTTTATCAACCTCTGCCGCCATCGCCTCTTCTGCCTCCGATTTTGACATACGGACAGCGTTTGAAATAAACGGATGTCGGTTAATAAACGTCGTTCCACTCTCAATGGAACGTGCAATCATCGCGTTCGGCTTGCCGTTCGGGTACTTCTCCGTAACATCTGAGTTATACCCGTCCATGCCGATTTTCACGTTGATGTTGCCGTTTTCGGTGCGCTTCTTGGCGATGCCTAAACCTTCGAGCAATCCGTCCTTTTCCTCTTGCGTCGGATCACGGCGGCCTCTGCTGCGGCCTTGTTGCACCGGGAGCGCTTGGATGTTCGCCCGAATCTGGTCGGCCACTACATCCGCGCCTTGATAGATTGCTCGACCAGAGATCTCCGGCACACGGTACTTCAAATCGTCAAGGCTTGCGATGTAGTCATCCACGCCTTTACCAACTGTCAGTCGTGCCATTACGCAACACTCCACGTCCATTGATAGTGGATAAGGTTTGTTTCATCCTCGTACTGGACGGAATCGAGCCGCCACGCGAACGGCACGGCCTCCGCAATACTCTTGAGCGTGTCCTGCACGGTGTCGAGCGCGGTGTCATACTCCGTCTTTGTGTAGTAATCCACATACCCGCCGATGGCCTGTTCCTGTTTCCGGTTGTCAGCGTCAAGCGGCGTTGTCTCGCCGTCCTCCGCCCACACGCAGAACGGAGCCGTCATGTTCGGCCTCCAGTAGTGGTACACGTTGTCACCCAACGCTTCAACAAGAGCAGTTCCAATAAGTTCAAGTTTCGCTTGCAACGTCATAGAACTCCTCCAGTCTGACGAGGGTAAGGTCAACCGCGTCGATGTCCACCATCTCCTGCACCGCGTCGATGCGGTACTGCTTGCCGTCCTCAAGGATGACATACTTCGCGTTGCCGGGAACGGACGGCGTGTTGTAGCAACGAACAAGAACGTCGAAGTTCCGATTCGCACCCGCAGCCGCATAAAGCCGCGTCACGCCTACCGTCCGTCGCCCATAGTAAGCGATGGAAACGGACACCAGCTTTTCAACTGGCATCCGTCCCGGCAGAGATATGTTACTCAACTCATAGAACGTCAGAATCCCATCGTCACGCATCGGAATCCACCCCTAACCAATCGGTGTACCCGGTGGCGGTTCCCATCTGTGCCTTCTGTTCGTCATAACTGCTCTTGAGCCAAGCACGTTGTGAGGGGTCAATGCTGACCCTGTTCATGGCGCAGTAAGTACATACCGCGCGGATCACAAGAGGGTCAGACACTTCGGACGGGTCAACCGCCGTTTCCTTCGTGACCCCGGCGATTCCGAGGTCAAGCAACGCCGCCTCGATAAGCTGTTCTAAGTCAGCGTCAAACGCGGTCGTCGTAATGCGGAGCGCCGCCTTTACCTTTTCGAGCATCGTTCCCCCTCCTTCCTGTTACTTCTTCGCGGGTTTCTTTTCCGTTTTCTCCGCTACCTCCACCGCGTAGCCGGTAGCCACGAGCTGCCGCAGAAGTTCCGGGGAAACCTCAACGATCTCCCCGGCCTTGTGCGTGAGCCGCGTGTCATGGAGCAGACGGGCCTTCATTAGGCGCTGACCTTGGCGAAGAACAGGTTGCCGACGACGGCGATCGCGGACGGCTGACGACCGAGGATGTCCACCAGGTCGAGCTTCATGCGGGTCTTGTCGTCATACTTGAACTCGATGGAATCGCCCTTCGGCAGATTCTCCATCACGCCGGACAGGTCGCCGATGATGGGAGCGGTGGCCGCGTCGGAGAACAGAACCTCCAGACCGTCAAACGGGTCAACGTTGTAGTTAGCGCCCATCTGGAGGCCGCGATAGGTAGCATACTGCGCGGGAGTGCAGATGATCACCAGATTCTCAGCCGCAGCGCTCAGAAGCGCACGGGCGTTCACGAAGTCGGTGATAGCACCGGCAGCGGAACCAGTCTTGGCAACGGCGGGATGCGCGGCATCGGCGGTCTGGGGAGCGGCAAGGATGGCCGCAACGACAGCATTCTCACGAGCCTTGATAAGGCCACGGGCGACCTCATCATAGATGTACTCCAGATAAGCCTCGCCGGACATGGTGTCCAGAGCCTCGTCGGAGATGCTGACCCACTTCTTGTAGGTGGTGGGGATCATGTGGACAATACCGAGGACAAGCTCTTCCTCCGCAACGGGAGTGGTAGAGCCTTCGGTGTGGGTGCCAGCGGCGGGAGCGCTGATCTCGAAGCCTACCTTCACGTTGCCAGCGGCGTTCATGCGGCGGACGCGGGACAGGATGCGGCTCTCCTTCAGACGCTCGGCAACGATGCCGGCCACGAACTCGGGCACGGGAACAACACCGCCGGAGATGTTGTCGGTCAGCAGGGAACGGCACTCGGCGTCATCGCCGGTCTTGACATAATTGGCGTACGCGTTGATGTACGCAGGGGTGTTGCGAATCTCCATGTTGGTCATGGCGTTTCTCTCCTCTTTCTCAGCAGTTTTGATTACCGTGCCAGCGCCAGCGGCAACGGCGTTGCGGATTTCCACCCGCTTTTCCTCATCGGCTTTGCGGCGCTCGATTTCCTCCTTGATGGAGCGGGCCTCCGCCTCCAGCGCGTCAAGGTCAGCACCGTCAGCTTCGACCTCGACCGCAATCGCGGCCTTCCGTTCCTCAAGGGCCTCGATGGTCATTTCTTTCAGATCCATCACAGTACCTCCAGAAGAATCTTGATTTTCTGCTTCCGGCGCTCGATTTCCCGCTTTTCGGCCTTGGCGCTCTCCAGCGATGCCTTCGCGCTCTCCAGCGCATCAGACAGGCCCCTCGCGGTAATAGAGGTGGAAGTGTATGCCGGGAACGTCACAGCGGAAACTTCAAACACACGCCCAATGGAACTAATTCTCCTGTGCGGGTGTTCGCTCTCCAGGTTCTCCCAGCTATCCCCATCCACCGTGAACATGAACGACATACCGGTAATGTCACCACGTTCAACGGCGGAGTAAAGGCTCTTTGCGTCGGCGTTGTTATCCGTGTCCAGGTCAACACGAATCGCCATGCCGTCGTCGTCAATCTCCATCTGCATCGTGGAGTTGGCGTTATTGTTACGCGACCTCGCAAGCGGGATCATGTCGGTGTTGTGGTTCACCAAAAAACGCACATCCCGGAGGTCGGTGTTGTCCAGCGCCCCGCGCTGAATCGTCTCGTCGTACCATCCCATATCCTCCGTCTTGTCATAGACGATAGGGCGGCCAGACAGAAAATGCCCGTGCTCGTCGTTCTGTTCGGCACGGACTTCAAAATCAAAGGTTCTGATTTCCTTCATCGGAAGAATCCTCCTCCCCAACGTTGTAATACTCACCGCGCACCGGAAGCTGATTGCCAATCTCGTCCGGCAGCGGCGTAAGGTTGAACACCTCGCGGAGTTCGTTGCGCGTCATCAAACCACGGTCGGCCATCGCCGCCGCAAGTTCGAGCTTGTCCTTATTGCTCATGTACTGGAGCCGGTTCGCGGTCGCCATGACGAAGTTCCCGCTCGACTGTTCGCGGAACGAAAAGAGCATCTTTGTCATGACCTCGGAGAACTGCACGGCAAACGGCTCAATCGCGCCTTCATAGAACGCCGACCACGCATCGCCATACGCCTTGTTCTCCAGAACATCCTCGTTCACGCCGAAGTATTCAAAGACGTTTTCTTTGATGACCTTCATCTGGTCGGCATCCACTACCCACGGCTTGACATCAACTTGCTTGATGTTCTGGTAGGTGTTCGGGAACAGGAGCAAGCCGCCGCCCTTCGCATCGCGGGAGAAGTTCTCCGATGTGAACCGCTGACGTTCTTTCGCCAAATCCTCCGCTCTTGCGAAGTTGGACATCTGAGCCATAAAGCGATAAGTCGCCGCAGACTTCACGCCCTCCTGGATGCCTTGATTCTGGATGTGAATCAGATCCATCGTGGGGAGCAACGCGCGGTTACTTTCGCCGAAGAAATCGTCCCGGTACTGGTGTTTAGTCATTACGCCGCAGTATGACAGCTCCACCGCCGCCCGCTCTCCCCATGTGAAGTGGAAGCGGAGATAAGGCACATTGTCATACTGCACGATTTCACAGCGGGACGGGAGCGGCGTGTAAACGCCGGACGGTTCACCGTACTGGTCGTACACCGGAACAATAAACGCTGTGTTGTGGATGTCCAGAATCGTACTCAGACGGTACATGAACTGTGACCACGTTTGGAACTCGTTCGGGCCGTGCTTGAGCTTGTTCTGGAGCGCCGGGCGGGCGGAGCCTTTCGTTTCCACGTTCAGCTTCGAGATGTGCGTCGCCCGCGTATGTATCGCCGAACGCACAAGCTCCGATTCGTACACGCCACCGGCAAAGGACGTGAAGTGCGGCGTGTAGCCGTTCAGCATTTTGAAAACGCCCTCATACTCCCCTTTCGGGTTCGGGCGCTTTCCGAAGATTTTGTCAAATAGAGACATAAGCATCACCTATTCTGGAGTTGTTCGCCGATCTCGCTGAACCATTTCTGCCGGACGGTCAAAGCGTCGATAAGCGCCGCCGCGCCGTCGATGTGCGCGGTTGGGTTGAGTTTAATCATCTTCGACTTCCCGCTTTCGTTGTCTTTTTTCAAAGCGCAGTCGAGAAGATGCACCTTCAACAAATCGTTGTCGCCGATGTCGATAACGCCGTCCCGCATCAAACCCTCGGCCTCCATGATGACCGGGGAGAGGTTGAAGCCTTGGAACACGTCGTCCATGTGGAAGCCGTACTGCTGCATTTCCGTTGTCAAATACTGCGCGTTGTAACGGTCATACCCGACTTGGAGCGGGAATATCTCGTATTGCTCCACAAGCGACTTGAACCAGTTCAAACAATCGTGGTAATCCACGAAGTTGTCACCGGACGGTTCAAGCAAGCCGCGCTGAATGTATATGTTGTACGGCACAGAATCCCGCGCCGTGGCCTCCTGTATGCGCTCAGAAGGCAACCAGAACTTGCAGAACACATACAGCCGTGATTCCTTCTCGATGACGACACAGGCCGCCGTCAAGTCCGTCGTGCGCGAGAGGTCTATCCCGCCGACGCAATAGCAGCCTCGGAAGTCCTCAAGGGACAGCGGCTTTGTATATGCACGGTTCACCGTTTCGGTGGACAGCCATGCGAGGGAACTGTTCTGCTTGATGCAGCAGTATTTCGTTAGGAACTCTGCTTTTTTGGAAAGCGAACCTTCCGCAACAGCGATTTCTTCGAGCAGATAATCAACGGACACGGACACGCCCAGGTTCGGGTTTGACTTCCGCAGTTCGTTGATGTCGTTCCACTTCTCGATGTCGTCCACCATGTAGAGGAACGGGAGAAGGCGCTTCTCTTTGGAATCGCCCAAAAGAAAACGAGTTGATCGCTTGACCAACTCGTCGTATATGCCGTCATTGATATAGCCGGATGTCGTGCAGGAGAGCATCATCGCCTCCGGCCTCGCGCCCATACCGGACTTCATAACCTCGTATTGTTTGAGGCCGTTGTCTCCCGGCCACGACGCTATCTCGTCGCAGATCGCCAACGACGGATTAAAGCCATCGGACTTCTTCGCTGAAAACGCAATCTTCTTCATCGTGGAGTTTGCGACGGGATAGAACAAATCCGTCGCGCGTTTCTTCACGATCTCTGTATCATCCGCGACCTTGGAATGTGTCGCCTCGCGCTTCTTCTCCAGGCGCTCTTTTCGCTTCACTTGATCCGGGTCGAGCTGAATGATAGACCATGTATTACCGTACACGATGTCAGCCTGGTCGAGTTTCGGAGCAACGTTATAAACGCGGCAGCCGAAGCCGCCGTCCACGCGGAAGATGTAATTTGCAATCGCCGACGCTAGGAGCGACTTTCCGTTTTTCCTCGCCACGACGAAAACCACTTCGCGGAAGATGCGGTTCCCGTCCTCATCCACGATTCCGAAGATGCACGACACAAACGCCTTCTGCCACAGCTCCAACTTGAACGGCCCCGGAGCAAGCGGCCCCTCGACATGGAAACAATGTTCCTCGATCCATCCGATGGCCTTCCCCGCCTTCTTCTGGTCGAACAGGAAGCGCTTCTCCTCGATCCCGGCAACGATGTAGTCATACAATCGTTTGATCCACTCGCCCACCAGAATCGAGCCGTCGTTTATTTTTTGGTAGTAAGCGTAAATATAGTTTTCCATGCCGTTTTTCGGGCTTCTCGCGCTGTTTCGAGGGAGGACGCGTTAAAATCTACC
>Ga0326511_10002000_pt1 | contig 16771 bp, 18 predicted proteins | sample 0_2496_0518_D_FD_203701 | JGI IMG/M metagenome (GOLD analysis project Ga0326511, IMG submission 203701) | Bovine rumen microbial communities from UC Davis, California, United States - 0_2496_0518 | ecosystem: Host-associated > Mammals > Digestive system > Stomach > Rumen | place: USA...
TTGATGGTCTTGCTATAATCAGCGGTCAAGTCCGTAGGATTTTTGGCAACGCTTGAATAAAGGGTTATATCTCCTGTCGGTAAAGTAGACCAATCAACGCTACCTATTCCGTCTGTATCTGTCGTACACAGGGTAACAGGACTTCCGTTGTCCATATAGTAAATGGTATCTGACGGAGCGGAGACTATGATGTCGGTCTGTGCGGTGTGTCTGCCATATAATTGAAGTTTCATTCCACTACCAGGAGACCAACCAGCGGTAGAGGCTGTAATAGAAAGTCTATAATAGAGATAAGACGTAGTATTACTTACATGATAAGTATTAGTGGTATTTCCCCACGTTACCTCTATATCAGAACTTATATCCGTCCAATCATTAACGCCAGTATTAGAACCTTGTAATTTTGCAGACCATATAGTAGTATTAGGACCCCCAACACCGCTTGTTGTCACTTTTGTAATGCATACAGGTGATGTGAATTCGTATTGTAACCACGAAGGATTGTCATTCTGGTTTGGGAGCCACCCTGCGCTTGTTTGAGTGGTGAATGCGTTCCAACCCGGATAACTTCCATACTGAGTATACTCACTACTTTGACTAACTTCGCCACTTGGAGTTGTTGCACTCGTCATTGTCGGTACAGACACATCAAGCACATACTCAAAATATGTACTTCCCGCAATCGCACTCGCCCAAGTGCTATCCGATAGGAGTGCATCACACGCATAGTCATACATTCCCAAAAGGCGCATAGCGTCTGCATCTGCGACTATCGTACTCGCCCACGTTGTAGAACGTGCCATATAGTCACAAGCGTTGCTATCACCTAACAGGGTGGTATATGTGTCCGTATCTGCTAACACTTCTGATAACGTGGTATAGGCTTTATCCGTTATTCCTGCACATTTTAACCATATCTGTATATCATCTGTGGGTGTTGCTGTGCTACCATTCGGCATAGTCACAAGGCTAACCGCATATGTGGTCTGTTCTGATACCACAAGGCTTTCATAAAAATCCTCACCTTGATAAGTAACAGTGAAGGTATATGTATCTGCCTTTTTAGCATAGAATGTACCCTGTCCTGCATTATCAAGAGTAACAGTATCAACAATGATATGTAAAGAATCAGTTACAACAACATCTTCTCCATATATATTTTCATCACCCTGTATGTTTACAGTTGCCTGCCAAAATGCAAGAGTAATGGGATAATTGCTGAAATAAGGTACATTAATCACAGTTGTTGCTGTATCTGTGCCATTAGTTGCACTTATGGTTATATTACCAACTGCTGTGAAACTCTTAACCTCGGCATCACCTGCATTGTTGATTGTGGCTGTCATTGTTGTAGTGCCATCTGTTACAGTAACAGTTTTGCCCACCAGAGTGCTTTCATTTGTATGAATCTTAAAGATTGATCCAGACATGCCTTCCTGTATAGCATCGATCTCATTCTGCAGATGCCCTGCCACATCACCATCAAGCACATAATGAAGATTGGCAAACCAATCATCGAATTCATCCTTTTCATCTGCCATCCATGCAGAGAAATTAGCACGCTGATCATCAGACCAATTCTCAAAATCAGCCTCATATCCATTTTTGAATTCTTGATAATACTCTGCGAATTGTGCAGAAAACTGCGTGAAATCCATTTCTGTAACTGTACCTGCCACAATGCCGCACAGATCAGCATCCGCTCTGGTATCAGTAATATTGGCCTGTGTGATCTCTGTTACACCTGCGCCAACATAAATCTGCGCAAGCACTAACTGATATATTGCACCACTTCTAACAGGTGGAGTGGGAACAGGATCATTAAGATTTGTATAATCACCTGTTACAACTTTCAGAGTAAAATCTCTGTTGGTATCATTTCTTTCTACAACGATCGTGTCTATTCTTGGATAAATACCATTAGCAGGATCAAGCGTCAACTGTGTAGATGCATCATAAATCATCACTTTACCTTTGATGTTGACATATCCTGTGCCTACAGATACATTCATACTGCCTGCGGCAGTAACAAACAGATCACCTGTAAATACACCTGTTGTAAAGAATTTCTTTAACCAATCCGAAAATGAATCGGCATTATATACTCTGTCATGATCAACAGAATTATAAAATAGTGCATGATCAGCCATCGTCTTTATCCTCCCAATCTATTGTTTCGGGTAAGGGATTCCCGAATACAGGCTCGATAACTTCATTTCCATATTCATAGGTTTCTTGGATGGCAGACAATCTCAAATCCTGTGATATGCCCCAATTAACCTTATTCGTTGTTATTATATCACCTAAATCATAGTTTGTGCGATAATTAAAGTTGCCTTCTGGCACAGTTTTACACTCAAAGTAATTGTAAAAGGCATTATCTTCAAGCGCATCATATCCTCTCTGCCTTAATTTATCCAGATATTGCGCACTTGTAAGATTCTCTGATGATATATCAGAGCCATTGCGGTACATCTCTCTGCGCTCAAGGCCTGTAAGAGAATCATCGCCAACTTCCACATATACTCTTGATGATCCTTGGCCTTCTCCACCTACATAGCATATGTTGCTGTATACTTGATTATTCTCTTCATAATCGGCCTCACTCAAGTTGTTATACTCTTCGGAAAAGATAACCCTATTGCGATCACTCTGGTGAATACTTCTATCAAGGCCCTTGTATATCTCAAAATAGATTACCTTATCAGTAAAATCTGGCCTAAATCTGAATCCCAAATTAGCAGATTTGGCAAGTTTCGATTCATATGCAAGCAGATTCTTATATGTTGCTTGGAATTCGATTTCCTCATCAAATCCCATCAACTCACCCAATTCCACATTAGGGATCGATACAGCATTTGTAAGAATCGTGCGCATAGCAATTTCAACCTTGCCACTAAAATTGAATGTGGGCCGAATAAGCCTACGATCCATATAGGATGTAAGGAATCTGCCCTTGGCTGTAACCTCATTCTTAAGCACAGTTTCTTCAATATAGATGGATTCGATCACACCTGCATCAACTGCACCACGCTTCCACACAAGGTTATTGAGCCTTAAGAGATTTATTGTGGATGCTGTTACAGGCGCATGCAATTCAAATTCACCACTTTCATTGTATCTTCTGATCCAAAGCAGTGAACTCTGATTCTCAATTATACCCAAGAAATCCATTTGCGGATTATATATTCTGATCTCCATTATGCCCTCGCATGCTTGAATCTGTATGATATGCCAACTGTCATATATTCCTCACCAGAATCCGCACTGTAACCGATGTTGTTATTACCTCGCATCAACTGTATGAAATCAGAATCCTCTGTAAGATATTCATTGATCTCTGTTGTAGTGCCTTCTCTGGTAAGATACACATGCTTATTGCCTGTGCCTGTGGTAATTGTCACCACATCGCCCACCTGTGTTTCCAGAGGCTTTGCAGTGCTTCCTACAGTGATATGCGTATCAGATTCAACACGAATGATACTTGGATTCACAACTGCACCAGAGCATGATATGCGGATGGTCATGCCAATATTATCCTCGGCATAATCATTCACAATGTTCTGGATTCTCTCTGCAGATTGATATCCGAATTCAAAGCCTTCGCCTTCATCTTCAAATTCAAACTCAAAATTGCTAACCCATGATGCCATATATACAGTTGTATCATTTGGATCATAGAAAAAAGGATCGGGGCAGATAAGGCTAATGGTGTGATATCTCACACCAAATGTGCCTGTTGATTTCATCGATTCAACATAGTAATCAATTACTCTTACATTCTGCCCATTCTCTGATATCTCAAGCAATCCAACTTCATTATCTTTGAATAACTGATTAAGAGAATTCCTATCCTCTGGAAAATTACCATCATCCTTAAGAGTAAGCACAATGTTTCTGAATTTGGCTGTACTACCTTGATATTGCGCACCATCAATCATTGTATTCTCTGATACATGCACATTATTTATGGCATCATATATGCCATCTGCACTTACAAGGATGAATGGTGTAAGATCACGCTCTGTGAAGCGCATTGATACACCATCTTTATTTGTACATCTTATAATTCTATCTGCCGCCATTATCCAACTGTCCTCAATTTTAATACCATCTCACGATTAGCATTTCTTGTTAATCTTGCTGTTTCTGATGGATTCAATTCTCTCGGTGAATTGATTGTAAGATTCTGCACGAATCCACCACTATATATGCCGCCATTGCTTATATCGCCATTCATTCCCACTTGAACAGTATCAAGAGGAAAATCTGTTGCAGATATCATCGATGCCATTGCATCATCAACAACTCCTAAATTAGATGTTATACCAATGGCTAAACCTTCGTCAATCATCTGGCCTATCCACTTAAATACTTTTGATGGTGATTCAATACGCAATGAATCCTTTATTCCCTGCACCAACTTATCTGCAAGGCCTTTAACCTTATCAATAAGGCCTCCCCATCCATTCTGAATACCATTCCACAGGCCTTCTACAATATTATGGCCCACTTCAATCAATTTGCTTGGCAATTCCAGAAGGCCATTGATGAGCCTTGTGCCAAATCCCTGTGCAGTTTCAGCCGCTCTATTCTTCATATTCTCACCGAAACTGCGCACCTTATCCATAATATTATTGAATATCTGGATAATTCGGCTCGGCAACTGCAGGAAGAATTTGATGAATTCACCGATTGCTCGGCCTGCATAATATGCAAACTTTTCTGGCAACTGCGATAGGAATGATTGTATGTTATTGATAAGCGTTGTTAAGTTTGTCTTTACTGTTTCAACAAAACTTGTGCCAAGTGTAATTAATAACTGCAGTATTGATTGCCCAATTGATGTGATCGCATTCAAGAATTGAGGCCCATTTTCAATTATTGTATTTACAATAGTGGTTATGATCTCTGGAATTGCATCCACAAGGGCCTGTATAATTTCTGGAAGTGCCGCAACAATGGCTAATGTCAACTGTACAAGGCCTTGAATTAGCAAAGGAAGGCCTGTTATAAGGCCATCAATTATGGCCTGTATAATATCGGGAAGTGCATAAATAAGTGCTTCAATTATCTGCGGAATTGCCTGCACAATGCCATTTACCAACTGAATCGCACCGTTAATCAATATCGGAATTGAATTAATCAAGTAGTTTACAATAGACGGAATAACATCTGACAATGCGGCAATAAAAACAGGAAGTCCATTCAAAATACCTTCTATAAGACCATTTAACAAGTTCATTCCTGCTTCTAACAATAATGGCATATTATCGTACAGAGTTGTCACAAACTGCATCAAGAAGGAAACGGCAAAAGGTATGAGTTCAGGTAACATTTGAGCAATACCGTTCATTATACCTGAAACCATTTGCATGCCACCTTCAAGCAATTTGGGAAGTGAGCGTATTATACCTCTTAATAATTGTTCTGCTATCTGCACTGCGGCATCAATAATTACATCCAGATTATCAAGGATGCCCTGCCCTAATGCGCCTAATAATTTCATTCCTGCGCTTACCGCATCTGGCAATTTACTGATGATCATATTAAGGCCATTAGAAAGAATAGTGCCAAATGTTTCCATAGCACCTTCAAGGCCGCCTTCTTGGAATGCGGCTGTAAGTTTTGATAATCCATTTGTGCCAAACTGCACAAATTCTCTTAATGATGGAGATAGCACATCGGATATAGCAATCTGTGCGCCTTCAAGAGCGGATTTGAACAGTGTAACATCACCTGCAAGGTTATTCAACTGCGTTTTAGCCATTGCAGATGCCGCACCTTCTGCATCAAGAATACTTGCGCCAATTGAATCCCAATCCTGCCCCACAGCATTCAAGAGTGCTTCTGCAGATGCCAAATCCCTTGTATTAAATAAATCGGAAATAGTCTGGATTTTTTCCTCCTGCGTCATGGTATCCATTGCAGTTGTTAGATCACCAAACACATCCGATAATGATCTCATCTTACCTTCGGTATCAAATACGGCAACACCCATTGCTTCAAGGGCCTGTGCGCCTGCATCTGTAGGAGATGATAATTTAAGAAGCATGTTGCGCATATGTGTGCCTGCTTCTGATCCCTTGATACCTGCATTAGCCATTGCAGTAAGAGCGATCTCCAATTCCTGCACACCATCAACTTCTGCCATAGTGCCATCTGCAAGTGTAACCATGCCACCATTCAATTCCTGTGCAAGTCCACCCACAGTAAGGAATGCATCGCCTAACTGCTCAACAGATGTATTACCTGTTGATGCCGCTTTTGCCATCTCATCTACCATCTGCGATGTACGCTCAAGAGATATGCCAAATGCGGTCTGTGTATCTGTTACCATATCAGAGGCCCTTGCCAAATCCATTGATCCTGCGGCCGCAAGATTAAGTACATTCGGCAACATCTCCATTGATGTATCGGCATCATATCCTGCCAAGGCCATATAATTCAAAGCATCTGCCGCCTGTGTTGCGGAAAATGCTGTAGTTCTGCCCATTTCCTGTGCAAAATTGCGCAGATTATCAATCTGATCAACAGTTGTGCCCATTGTGGCGGCAACCTGTGACATAGATGAATCAAAACTCATCCCTGTTTTTACTGATGCCGCACCAAAGCCTACAACTGCTGTTGTTGCCGCACCAACTGCCGCCATACCAACTTTAGCCGCAGTTGCAAGGCCGCTTCCCAATTTTGAGCCTGCTGATTTTGCGGAATCTAAACCTTTATCATATTCACTTGAATCAAGGCTTAATTTAGCATATAGATCAAATACATTCATGATTTATTCCCCAAATTTTAATCCTGCATGTAGCATTACATCTGCCACAATCTCATCACCAGATCGAGTATCAACTACTCTCTTGCTATCATCGATTATTTCTCTGTATGATTTCTGCAAGCATTTGTTTTGCGGAATCAATTGCAAACTTGTTGAAACATAAATGCGGTATGCCTCTTCACGATTGTATTCGTCAATTCGTGCCTCGACATACCGCATAAAAGGCTTTATTTCTCTTCGGCCTCTGTATTCTCCGTAACAGAGCCAGAAGATTCTGCTTCCGTCTGCGCCTGCTCCGCAAATCCGAAAAAAGATTTGATCTCTTCACTCTGCCCGATATCTGCAAGGATATTCACCAATCTTAAAACTATATTCAAGCCATTGATTGGCTCTGGATCAATCCGCAACATGATCTCTGTTGCTTCCTTCTTGTGTGTTTTAAGGATTTCTTTCGCAATTGTCATTTTAGGCTTTCCAGATTTAACTACCTTCTGTACCTTATCATCACCTAAAATAGATGTTAATGGCTCAAGTAAATCTGCCCACAACTCAATTGCTTCATCACCTTGATAATCGGAAAGTTTTTTCATTAGATCAAATCACCTCTTTCTTCTTACGGCTATTCTGCCGCAGTTACAACAACAGTACATGTATCGGTATATGCCACACCATCAACAGTTATGGATGCAGTTATGATCGCATTACCTGCGGCCTCACCTGTTACAACACCATTTGCAACAGATGCCTTTGTGCCATCGGATGAAGTCCAAGTAACAGTTTCGCCTGCAGGGATCGTTTCTGCAGTAAGTGTGATGGTCTTATCCTCTTCAACTGATGCCGCATGAGTATTAAGCAGTACGCTCGGCTGTACCTCTTCACCACCATGCTGAATGTAGATTTCATAAGGTACAGTATCCTGTGCATCCATGCTGTAATGGCCTGTAAACTCAAAGGCAAACTGTCCTTTAGCCTTATCACCACTCTGAATCTGGAATCCACCTGTATTCAGTGCATTCATCATCTTGATCGCAACAAAGCCTGCATTATCACCTGTGTTCACATCGCTGTAATCACCAATCCACCAGAGTGTTTGGAAATCGGTCTTAAGCAGATCATTTCTCGGAATGATGTGTGTGGGATCAAGTTCATCAACATCAGCCGCTCCTGCAAGCATCTTTGCTGTTGCCGCAGAAAGAGTAACGAATGTACCAGACATTGTAACCTCATGCGAATCAAGTTTCTTTAACTCAAGCATGTTTTTCGGGCAGTTGTCGATATCATCACCAAAATCAGTATATTCGATGGAATCCTTGAAACTAACACCACCTGTAGTTGCTCCAAGCAATCTGCCGATTGTGCCTGTTGACGGAATAAAACTGTCAACAAGAATGCCTGCATTCAACTGTATATCTTCAAATGCTGTTGTAGGAATCTGTGTATATTTCATTCCTGTTTCCTCCTGTTAATCTAAAAACTCAAGTTGTATGTTCAATACAATTCTTCTTATCAATTCATCACTCGGATCACCCATTCTCTGTGCCCAAGGAGTGCCTTTTGTTATCCACATAGCACCTTGATCATACTTGATCATGCGGCCTCCTCTTGTGATGAAATCAGCGATTTCCTGCTCTTTAGCAGTAATCTCACTCCAACTACTACTACGATACCACAGCGATGCGGTCTGCGCAAGAGTGCCACCAAAATCATCGCTTGATACCTCATAGGTAATATAGGGCAATTCTGCACCATCTGGCACAGATGTTTCATCATATGCCTTTAACTTAAAACCATTCCAGAATGCATTAAGTGCCTGTATTTTATTCATAACTGCCACTCCTCTGCGGAATACTGCCGCATATCAAGTGCCGCTTCTTCTGGTGTTTTCTTATCATCAGAATCAGATATTAATCGGAATATCTTTTTATCCGATTCTCTGCGGATCACAGTATGATAATCAAGTACAACATTCTTCTTCACAGTTAAGGTATAGGATGCTGTAACACCCATTGCCTGTGCAATCTTCATCTGTGTGGAATTATCAAACACAATAGCACCCTTAATGGTAATTCCATCTGTCCATATTGTTTGAGTGCCACCATATCCATCATCTGCTATTGTTTTATTAAGGATCGTAAAATCCTCATATGCATTTTCAAGTAAACTCATAATGCATTGATCCTCCGATATAACTTAAGCCTTGATGCAAATGTGCCCTGCCATGTGGGAACAGATGATGCACCACCTTCTGTGCTTCCTCCAGATGCCTTACTATATGAATATCCACCAAATGATTCGCTTGCAAATGGTGACATTGCCGCAGAATCAGCACTGCCATTCTTTTCCTGCCATGCTTCAATCTCTTCCACAAGTGCAAGGAAATCTGCAGGTGGTGACATAACCCAAATTGCGCCATGCCATGATTCATCCTGCAGAGGCTTTTTTACTAAATCTGAAACTTTATGCACACCATCATTCAGCCTGCTACCTATAATACGAATGTAATCTGTGGGAATATCAATAATAGGCGAAACCTGCCCTTCTGAAATCACAAAATCACCCACATACTTATCATTCGCATAAGTAAAGTAATTCTTTATTTCACTGCAAATCTCGCCTATCATATCATTTCTCCTGTTTCTTTTTTGATACAGCCTTTTTCTCTGCAACCTTCACTTCTTCTGCCTTCGGCTCTTCAACCTTTTCGGCTTTTGGAGCAGGAGCAGAGGCCTTTGCCTCTGCCCATCCACTCCCAAGAAAGGCATTGATATGATCACTGTTATCCAGAGAAATAGTTTGTCCATCTTTGGTTAAAACCATATCGATTCTCCTTTACAGGTACAATCAGAATGTTCCAAACAGCGTTGCGATTTCTTCTGGTCTGGTAACTTTTGCGCCATATACATGCAGACCACGAACAGCATCAGAGAATGATGCTTCGGGGCGCAGTGCTTCGGTCTTAATGATCTGCTCTGCATAAGTGGTAGCATCAGCAACCTGTGCGGTAATGCTGTATACAGGAGTGTCTGCAGAAGTCTTAACAACATTATTGCTCATGTAGATATCAAATCCTGCAACTCTACCAACAAGGCCATTGGTGATTACACCATCAGCGATGCCCTGTACAGAGGTAAATCTTGCATCCTGCAGAAGCAGTGCATATGCTTCGGGAGGAACAACAAGGCTTCTACCCTGTGTAGGCACATTAGCCTTATCAAGTTTAGTGCGCAGTGCAACGATATACTGATAGATATTTGATGCAGTAAGAGCGATAGGTGATGCGGCTGATCCCACATAGTTATCAGATGATCCACCTGCGGCAATCTTGCCAAGCAGGAATGCATCAGATACATCGGCAAGGCTGTATGCGGCTCTGCCCATTGCAGTATCCATGATATCACCTGCGGCCTGTGCGGCATCTACATCATCAAGAGCGAATGCAAAATACTTCTGCTGATCGATAACAAGCGTCTGATCTGTAGTTGAAAGTGCATCATAAGTAAGATCAGTGCCCTGTGCATAAGAGCGAACAGATACAGCACCAAGAGAATTGATGTGTACAGTATCGCCTGCATTCTTGATCTCACCTTCATAGTTCCTGTTTACCAGATTAGTTGCTACATGATTTTTTTCGAGTGCGTAAAGTAATCTCGCATTCCAAAGTTCGGGAATAAAACTTGTAACTGCCATGATTTTTCTCTCCTTTTAAATCTGTCCAAGGGAATCTTTTATAGAATCCCAATTCTTGTTGATCTCCTCTGCAGACATTTTGCGGATATCATCCTTGCTGTATGCCTTATGGGGATCAGTTGCAGGTGGTGTTGCTGTTTTAGCACCCTGCTTGCCTTCTGTGACAATAAAATCTGCCCACTCACTCTTGATGCCTTCCACAATGCTATCAGAATCCTTGGCTTTGCCATCCTCATCGATCTCTATATTGGAAAGATCAGAAACTTTGATAATTGAATCAAATCTCTTATCGGATATTCCTGCCTCTGCAAGCAATGCTCTGAATATCTTTTCCTTCTGCGCCTGTGATGCTTTCGCATTCACATCTGCTCTGTACTTGGTATATTCTTCCTGCAGTGCCTTCAATTCATCGGATGCGCTCTTTGCATCTTCCAACTTGGCCTGCGCTTTCACAAGGTCTTTTTCCACAGAGCCTAATCGATCTGCTTCGGCCTTGTATTTCTCGGCATCTGCCTTGAAAGTATCTCTTTCCTGTGCAATCTCATCAATTGTACTCTGATGAGCATCGATGATCTGGCTTATCTTATCATCATCCAACTCCATTGCTTTCAGCATTTTTCTTGTAAGTGCCATAGTATAATCTCCTTTGCTTCGGTGTCAGTGCTTTGACATTAGATTTTTGTTGTGGGCAGTGCTTTGCCCTCTGAAATAAAATATACATTTCTCCTGCTATTTTGTCAAACATATATTCTGTTTACATAGTGCCATGTGTAGGATGTTACATTTTTGCCTTTTACTAACTTTCTCTATAGAAAATATTTTTTTTTACAAAACTATTTTATTTTTACTAAAAATGTAACATTAAAAAAAGAAAAAAAGTATATATATTAATATAAAGAATATAGTAAAATCAAGGCTTTGCAGGGCATTAAGTCCAATTTATAGTACAGTATCAATCATACACGATCCTACACACCCAAAATCGAACATATGTACTAAAAAGAAACACCTGTTCGATATTTGCGCCATTTCCCGAACAGATGTTTCATATTAAATAATGTATGTTATTGTGCTTTTACTCTTTCAGAGATGCTTCCATGATTGCCTTGTAATGATCTGTGTGATTTGTGGCGGCATCTCGCAGGAAGTGTGCCTTACCTGTATTGTGCTGTGCCATATCATTGTATTCCACATAAGGCGCATATTCTACATTCGTGCCAATATACACAGCATTCTCTGCATCTACCACTTGATGAGTAATGCTGTTACGCAATCGGCCTGTATCCACAGGTGTTTCATCCTTGGCATAACCTTCTGCCTCCTGTCCTATGGCATCAAGGCCTCTGATCACCTGCGCATGCATTGCCGCAAGAAATTCTGGAGAATGATCATCGATTTTTACACTAACTATCTTTGCCATTGAATCGCCTTACTTTCTATCGCTGAAAAAATCTGCCCAATAAGGATTTTCTTCATCGAATATAGCCACTTCTTTTGCGCTCATATTATATGGATAATCCTCAAAAAGATTATATTGTTTCTTCTTGTCAAAACTAAATATAAATTCTCCGATCACATCACGATTATCAAGCCACCAGATTTGATCGCTTTTATTATTCTTGTACCAATTACTTGATGCCACCTGTTACTCCCTTCTTCTGCATATTTGTTGCAGTATTTATATATCCTAAAACATCTTTAAATTCATCTGTGTTCTGGAATGATTCAACTTTTGCCAAATAGCAATATCCACTTACTGTTTTTCTACACCCAAATCGCATATTTAATGTTTCTACCACTGTTCTGCTAATCGTTCTTGTTCCATCAACATATTGGCCTGTTGCATAATCATATATTTTAGAAGGCACAGTTTTTTTGTATGCAAATGGATTCCATCCATTCTCTGTTTTTGATTGTAACTCCAGATATTCCAATCCATTCTCTGTTTTTCTTATTATAGATGCATGCCTTCCGCATATAAGCATATATTCCTTATTAGGCTCAATATCTTTTATGATTTTTGCAACTCCTGTTGCTTCTTTTGATACAATTGTGCTTTGAATGTTGGCATTGGCAGTTTTCATCGCCTCTTTCCATCCACCTCTGGAGAACATCTCTTGGCTTGCTCCACCTCTGAAATCAGTTACATCCAAGCCTACCTTATTGCCGCAATAAGATAATGCCAATGATGCGCATGACCCCTTGGTCATATCTCCACCTGCCAACTTCTCAATTATCTGCTCATCAGTTAATGGCTTTGATAACTCCTCAACATCCTTATATGTGATATTATTGCCTTTTGCTCTTGCAATTAATCTATCATGAGCATCTTGATCTCCTTTAGGTTTTACAACAGATTCTTTAGGTTTAATGGTTTCTCCCTTCAAGAATCGCCTTGCCTTTTCCTCTGCCATCTGCTCATCATGCAATGTGGCATCTCTCTTGTATCCTACCTCGGATATGCTTCCATCTTTCCGCTTGAATCCTATGATATGTGTGCGCATGGAGCATCGGCAATTCCACACTTCCTCTGCCGCACCTGCAGGATCAGCAGGATACATGAGGCCATTGCTGAATTCCTCATTAATATCAACTTCTTCTCCATCTATATCAATATGGCTCTTCCTTGTGCGATCATCTGGTGTTGCCATCCATACCTTCTTTTGTACAACTCCCTGTGATTCAAGATTCTTGTATGAATCAAGCCTGCCTGCATTCTCTGCCTGTGTGGTAAGCGTTCTGGCATTGCGCACTGCAGATGCATCATTGTTTCCGATTACATCCTTAAGGCTTTCTGCAATCTTCGGTATGCTGTCACCATTCAAGATACCCTGCAGAAGTTTACTGCTCATCTGCTTGGTATTCCATCGCTCATCCTTCGGGATATCAATCTTCTTTGCAGGCAATGTAATATCGCCTTCTCTCTGCAATCTGGCAACTGTGGCCTCATCTATCAGAGAAAAGGATACAAGATCGGCATTGTAATCCGCTTCACTGTTTTCCCAAATATATTGATCTCTACTCTTTGCCATTTACTCTGATCCCCACACGCTTGCACTCTTCTGCTACTTGATTGTAATTCATTGCATATATTTTCCGCATGCTCTTATTCGATACATCCAGAGCCTTCTGATTAACATATGATAATGTGGCTGTGATATCCTTTACCAACTTCTTGTACTCGGCAGAATCCATTGTTAAGGCCTTGACTTCATCGGAATATGCCTTTTTCAATTCGGCTCTTTTATCCCAATCATGCTCATTGATATATGCCTTATATTCCTTCTCGGTTTTCTTCTTAACCATCATCATATATTTGGCATACTCTCTTTCAATACTTTTTAAGGCAGGATCATCCTTATAAATCCTGCCTATTTCACGCTCAATCCTTGCCAATTCCTTATCTGTTTTCTGCCTTGCTTTATCCATCATTTCTTCCCTTCAAGGCTTTTGGTGTATTTATCCCAATCAATCTGCAGTTTGGATTTGATCTGTGTTACCACTTCGGTGATCTCTGATTTTATTTCCTGCTTTTGCTCATCGGATAAGGCATCAATCTTCTCTGATAGATTATTAAGCATATTCTCGATGTTCTTTATGCTTGCCTGTGTATTGGCAGATGAAAATTTTGCCTGTGTGCTTCCTGTGGATTTTGTTGCCTTCTCCGCACTTGCACTCTTTGCTCCACCTGCACTCTTGGATGCTGATGCCTTACCACTGCTTCCCTTGGCGGCCTTCGCAGATGTGGCCTTTGGCTTTGCATACTTGCTATCTGATTTCAGTTTGCTTATGGCATCCAGAGCCTTCTGCTGATATTCCTTGCGAATCTGCTCTTTCTCTTCATCTGTTTTGGCCTTTGAAAGAGCCTCATTCATCTCTTTCTTGATCTTTTCCTTAATCAGAGCCGCTTCCATCTTGCCTGCATCGTTTAATCCTGCAGTTGAAAGGCCAACAAGGCTTGTTGTTTTCGCCTTGCCACTGCCCTTCTTTCGGCCCTTTTTCAAGCCTTTTTTTCGATACTTAAGATAGTATTCATGTGCTTTTGCCGCATCATAAGCCATATCAGATACCTCCTAATATGCCTTCAAGTTGTGATATAAGGCTTGCAATGGAATCGGTATCAACCTCTTCCTCTTCCTCAAGGCCAAGCATATCTTCTTCCTCACCAAGCATCTCTTCCTCATCGGCAAAGCGATCTGCCTCTTCCTCATCTTTGCGATTCATGATCTCATCAATCTCATCGATGTTAAGGAATGGAAGATGCTTGAGTATTGTTTCATCATCCAGATATTCACCTGCCGCAAGCACCATGTTGGTTACTTCTGGCTGATTAGTGGTTTTTCTTCTGTGGTATGTAGGTGAATCATCTACTCCTGCAAGTGCAAGCAGAGCCTCAATACACTCTGTTACACAGTATTCATATCCATCACACTTTAATTCCAGATTCTCATATGCACTCTGTATTGCTGTGGCTGTAACATTGCCTGCAGATACCTTATCAGTGTCAAGTGCCATAGCATCACGATATAAGGAATCACGCAAATCCTGTAATCCTGCCTGCCTTGCTTGATAAGGTACATCAAGCGTGTGGGCCTCTGCCTTTGATCCCTGTTCATCTACCACTGCGGCCTTAACCACCTTCATGCGCTCGATGAATTTGGCAAGATCAATATCATCCATGCCGCCTGCATTTGTTATTGTCCAATATATCTGGCTTGCATCATCCAGATCATTCGCAAGGCCGCTCTGAATAAGATCATATCCATCAATCTTCTCTCGCAGGCCGATTAATTCACTCTGATGCTCCTTGTTTGCCCATAAAGGCACAATTGGGAATGATGGATAATTCTCACCATCAATGATCTCAACACCATCTGCAATAGATATCTTCTCAATCAACTTATATGCTCTTTTGGCCTGCAATACTTCGCCCTTACCATCTTTCCAGATGTACTCTGTATAACCATCCTCCTCATAAAGTGTGGCTCTTAATGGCTTGTTGTCTGCTATCTGCCAAAATCTGATGCCTGCATGAAGGCCACCATCTTCTTCACCAAACAGAGGTACAAATTCTGTGGCCTTAAACACATCAACATGATCCAAATTAAAGAACAGGAAAGATACCGCTCCCCAAAGCGCATACTCTCCTGCATTATATAACTCCTTATCAAAAATATCGCCACCCAATTTATCTTTTGTGGCATCATCGTTAAATGTCACACCATCGCCAAGGAGATATGAATTCTCCTGCTTAACAAAGATCGGGAAGAATCCATTACAAAACTTGTAATTGGCAGAGAAATTATCTGGCACAGCCTCTCCGCTCATTGTGTACAGTAATTTCTGATACTTAATGATTGTTGTGTTGCGCTTGCGGAAATAATCATATCCTGTGCATGCTTCTGCATAGGCTCGGCTCGTTTTGTAATCATTAATGGCCTGCGCAGTAAATTCCATCTTATTGCCTGCGCTCTTCAAATCCTCCCATGTTTTCATCGGTTTCCTCCTACATATAAATCGATTTATACTGCGCTTCTTGCTTCGGATACAAGAGCCTTGCTAAACTTGCCGCATCATCTGGCGCATCATCATGCTCTGCATCCTCAAAATAATCGCATATCTGCTGTATGTATTCCTTATCTGTGCCATCCACAAATATAAGGTCTTTCCAGATCGCCTTCAAATGTGTGACGATCTTGATGTACTTATTCTCTTTTTCTGCATATAGTATAACCTTTGCGCCTGCTTTGCGCAAATCCCTTGCCACAAATCCCTTATCGGCATTACTCTCATTGTATAACTTCCCACAGCAAAATCGCTCATAATCTGCCATGATATCCCCATAGCAATCCTCAACATGCTTTCTCTTACACTTCCCATACAGGTAATACTTGCCGTCATGTTTTGCCATAACTCCCCATGATGTGTAATCCTCACCATAGAAAGCGGAATCCACATGCATGATGCCCTGCATCACTGTATCTTCTCCTGCTCCTGTCTGCGGATCGGTAAAGATTACATCCTCTGATGCGATAATCCTCAATTCATAGTTGCAGGCAAAAAGCGATGGAATCATGGAATCCTTGATCTGTTGCAACTTCTCTGGAGATATAAGGCCTGTGTGGTAGCAATCGCAGATATCGATATCATCAATCAAAGAGAATACATCATCACCATGCCATTTTGTGCCTGTGTTAATGATCCTGCCGCCTCTGTTTTTTACATTCTGCAACTCTTGATACTGAATCTTTGTGCGATCTCTCTCTGCCTTGCTGATTCTGTCCGATATGTTACAGATATCATCGG
>Ga0326511_10002001_pt1 | contig 16769 bp, 13 predicted proteins | sample 0_2496_0518_D_FD_203701 | JGI IMG/M metagenome (GOLD analysis project Ga0326511, IMG submission 203701) | Bovine rumen microbial communities from UC Davis, California, United States - 0_2496_0518 | ecosystem: Host-associated > Mammals > Digestive system > Stomach > Rumen | place: USA...
CGTCTGTTCGAGTCTGCCTACCTGGTCGCGAAGCTGTTGGATGGTAGTGGCCTGGTCGAGTTGCTTGCTGTTCACAAGGTAGTCAAGAATCTTCTGTGTGTTGTTGCACGAAGTCTGCTGGATGTTGCATGCCGCAGTCTGAATCTGGTAGCCGATGTTTGTGAAGCCATTGGTTATTACGTTCTGCGTCGCATTGAAACCCTGCTGCAACATGTTCTGCGTGTTGCAGAAGCCCTGCTGTATCTGGTTGGTCTGATTCAGGTTGTTGAGCTGGTTCTGATAGCCCTGGTTGAGGATTTCCTTGGAAATGCCGCAGCCCGTGTTCTGAATCTGATAGCCGAGGTTCGCCGACGCCATGGTGACGCCGTTGAGCATCTTTTCCGCAGCGAGCTTGATGTCGCCATTGTTTTGGGCGATTGCAGAACGCACGCCGCAAATGGCTGCGTTGACCTGGTCAAAGTTGGCGTTGAGACTTGCCGCGAGCTGCCTTGTGGCATCGGCGTTGTTGTTCACCGCCTGCATGAGCAAGTCTGTGGAATGGTTGTCCGCCATCTGGTTCTGGATGTTCTGCAGCTGCTGGTTGTTCGCCATAGCGCCGTTGTTGCCGCCCCAACCAAAGCCGTTGCCGCCGCCCATCCATGCCGACGCGAACATCATCCATACGAGGTACATCGGGTTGTTCCATGCATTGGCCCCGCCGTTCATCATCGTAGCCATCCATGGGTTCATGTCGTTGGTGCCACGCATGTTCGCACCGAGCATCGCCCCGTTTGCAAATGCCGATGTGGGGTCGGTGGCGTATTTTACTTCTTCTGCCATGATTAATGTTTGATTAGGTTATTGAGAATGCCTGATGCGTCGAGCCGTCATATGTGGCCTGCACCAGGCAGAGTGGTATGTACATTGCCGTGCCGTTACGACTGCGGTGTCGACCCAAGGACTTTTTCGCAAGCCTTGGCGTATGTGTCGGGGAACAAATGAGGCCAGAGGGGAGGGAACGGGTCGCCGTTTTTCATAACCTTCACCATGTCATCCACGGTCGGCGCCTTCCCCGCGCCTGACACATTTGCGAGGGCGTTGACACCCTCTTGCGCTTTGTCGTACAACTTTTTGCCTCCGTATCCAAGGCCGGCCGCGCCTGCAATGGCCGCGCCTGCAATAATCTTGCCTTTATGCTTCTTCCATACTTCCGACGCTTTCTCCTTGAAGGACTTTTTCTTAGTGTCTGCGAACAGCCTGATGGCGGTGTCGAAGCCTTCAAGCTCCTTGGTCATGCCCTTGCTGAACATGGCCTGTCGCATGTAGACAATCTGCTGTTTGAGTTCGTTCATTTCTGTATTTGATGTTATTGATGTTTACGCAGCTCCCGTCCGCTCCATCGCGGCCACGAGCTGCGAGAATGCGTTGCTTGCGGCTGGGTCGATGCCATATTTCTGGCATTCAGCTTTGAACAGTTGTGTCCAGTCGGCCACACCCTGTTGTCTTGCCTCGTTGCTGAACTTGATTTTCAGCGCTGCTATTTTATTATTCTCTTCTTCCTGCATCGCCTCCCATTGCTGTTGCGGTGTCAGCCTCTTCTCTCCTTCGTTGGGCAGCATTTTGTCAGGGTCGACCAAATTATGGTCGGCCACCTTGTTATATACGTTGTTGACACCTCCGATTGCTGACCTGACAAGGTTGTTCGCCGTCGCTCCGGCGGCCTGCACTCCGGCCGCTGCAAGCATGGGGTTGAGCTGCGTAAGCTGGTAGAACGTGTTGCCGAAGGAATCCTCCTTGTCCCTTATTGCTTCCTGCAGTTTTGTATTTTCCTTTTTGAGTGAGTCTATGGTGGCCATCTTCTGTTTTTTTACTTCGGCAGGGTTGTTGTCCGCGAAGTACTTGATGATGGCGGCCTTGGACTCTTCGGAGAATGCCGACATGTTCTTGCTGTCGCCAGCTCCTACAAGGGATTTCCCTGCATTCCACAACCCCTTCGCCGCATCTGCTCCCATCGTCACCAAGCCTCCCACGGCCCCCCTGGCTACATTGCCTATGGCGGCGTTGACGTTGGTCATGGCGGTCTTTGTATTCGGGTCGGTCTGCAGCTTTTGGAGGGCGGCAAGCCCGTTTTGACTTGAGACTTGTTGGAGTTTGGTCTTCAGCTCCGTGTTCTTTTGCTTAAGGCTTGCGATTTCAGTGTCGAGAGGGTCAGGGGGCTGGGGCTTCTGCTGAGGCTGCTGTGGCGGCGGGGGGTATCCCCCGTAGCCATAAGGCGGGTAAGGTGCGTAGCCATAAGGCGGCGGGTATTGCGGTTGTGCGGCGTATCCAGGAGCCTGTGGTTGCTGGGGATTGTAGTTGAACATCCTGTCCTGGGTGTCGTATGTCCGGGAAGCATGCTGGATGGCGATGTCTTTGCATGCCTGGTTTTGGAAATTGCTGAACATCGCGCTGTACTTCTTCTGGAAGAGTGAGCTGCCAAACGGGCCGTTCAAGAATGACCATCCGCCCTTGGAGTTGTACCCCTTGACGGTGCCTTCCTTCATCCCTTTTTCGTAGGCCTCTTTCGCCTTCTTTTCACCCGCTTCCTTCTCCTGCTTCACCGCAGCATCCACCTCGTTGCCGACGTTCCTCCTTCCATAAGCCCATCCAATGCCGCCGCCGAGCGCCCCTGCGAGGGCGAGGGTGGCGAGTCTTTTGTGGTATTTCCTCAGCCTTGCGGTGAACCAGTTCTCCAGGCGCTCCTGGTTTTGCTCTGGGTCTCCTTTCTCTTTCATCGCCGCCCTGAGAGCCTTCAGCTCGGCTTTCATCTCGGCATTCTTCCTCCTTTCGTATTCTTTCTGGGAGTTGGACTGCTCGCCCGAATCCTGTCTTTGGTATCTGAAGTCCTGGTATCTGCCCTTGTTGTTGGGTCGGTAGTTGTCTCGTTTCTGAGGCGTGCCCCCCACGTACTCTGCCGCAGGCGCCTGCCCTTCGTCCGAGAATGTCTTATTGTGTTGCATTGCGTTTCCTTTTTCGTAAAATCCTTCGCCCATCGCGGCGTATTTGGAGGCGAGGTCTTCGAACGCCTTCCGCGTCCTTCCTGTCTCTTGCTGCGCGGACTCCTTGAACTCCCTGGACAAAGATTTGTATTCGGCGTCTTCGGCGGAGGCTACTTGCCGTCCCCCTGCGTCAACTTCGTCCAGATGTCCTGTACAGACTCCTTCGCCGAATTTCCATATCCTTTCCATATATCCAATGTCGCTTGAATGCCAGTATGCCTGTCGCCAATCTTGCCGGCGTACACGTCGTTCATGTCCGCATTCAGGTTGTTCTTGTCTATGTAGTTCTTCAAGCTGAGCCCGCCTGTCAGGATGGTGCCCGCCATGCCAATCGCCGCCCGTCGCCTGAGCCTGTCCTCTTTTGTCTTGGGGTCAATGAAGATGTCATGCACAAGTTCCTTGAAGGAACGCTTGGCTTTTTTCGTTTTCTTCCTGACAGGCTCTACGACAGGGTCAAGGATGTCCTCCACCGAGAACCTCCTTGTCCTTTCATCGTATTTTATCTTGCGCATCGCTAACCCTCCTTCGCAGAGTTCCTCAACAGATACTTCTCCACGTCCTCCCTTATCGCGCACAACTTGTAGTTGAATATGTATGGATTGTCGTCAATCCTCACATAGAACAGTTGCGGGACTTTTTCGCCTTCGGGCATGACCTTTATTGTCACTTTTGTGTTGGCGAGTCTGAGTTCGGCCTCCGTGCAGTAAAGTTCTATTGCGTTTATGTCGTAGTCGGCGAGGTCATTCACCGGGGTGAACGCCTCGACAACATGAATTGTCACTGTGCTTGTTATCGTTCCTGTCGATGTGTGTACGGACGCCGTAATCCTGGCGTCGCCGAGACTTATGCCTGTTATGGCGCCATGGCAGTCCACTGTGGCCACAGCCGGGTTGTCTGACGCCCAGCATATCGGGAACTGGCATGGATATACGTCGACCGGGACTTTAAATTTCTGTCCGATTCCAATCCTGTACTCCTCTTCGTCTATGCCGATTTCGCAGACTTTCACATGGCACTTCGCACGGAGTTCGTCCATGCAGGCCGTGATTGTTGCGTCGCCTTTTGACAACCCTGTCACAATGCCGTTCACCACTGCCGCTATCTCGGAATTCGACGACGACCAAGTCACTACTGAACCTTCCGGCTTCGTAATGGCCTTCACCGCATAATGCTCGCCTACTTTCAACACGAGGCTGTCGACATTAAGAGCGATGCTGTGCCCTGGGTCGTCGTCACCGCCGCCGCTGTCATCTCCATCGTCTTCTGGTTGTACGGTGAACGAATATATCTTCTTGCATCCGCCATAAATGACATCAAGGGTGAAAGAGCCTTCCGCCACGCAATACAGATAGCATTTTGAATTGCAAGGGCAGAATGGCTTGTCGTAAGGCAGGACTTTTGCAATCTCGCTGTTTGACGAAAGGAACGATATTGTGTGGCCGGGCTGCCCGCCCAAGGCCGTGACCTCCGCTTTGTTGCCTACGACGAGGTCTCCTACGACCACAACGCTGATGTCGTTTATGTTCATTTTACCTTTTTTTTTTCTTCTTTGCTACCAACGGGTCGACTTCGCATGCCTGCCATGTCTTTGTGCCAGGGTCAACCAGGACTTTGTATTTGAACATCCCCGTCTTTACGACGGTCTTGGTGCCGGAAAATGCAAACAGGTCGAGCAGCGACCCGAATGTCTTGGTCGGCAAAGGTTCCCGTACCTGTGCCTTTGGCTCCTTCGTCCTGGGTTTCTTGTCTTCTGCGGTGTTGAGTTCTGTCGTATCCATGTTATGAAAATGTTTTATCGCCTTATGTAGGGGTTGCCGGGAGTGTCGTTATAATGCGGTGCGCCCACCACTTCCGGCATCGTCGGAGTGGTGGACATGGCCTCCCCTTCTGCACGTACTTCCGGGTCAGAGGAGTTCATCTTGCGTTCCTTCTCCGCCTTCTTGCGCTCCATGGCATATTTTCCCCATGCGTTCCTGTGTCCGTTGGACAATGCGAATGCCGTCGCCAATCCGCCCAAGGTCGCCAACATGGGGCGCCATGAAAATGTGCGCGTCCCAGGGTTGAATTCTATCTTTATTCTCATCGGGTTCCTTAATTTCCGTTGGACCACATGCCGTCCTGCTTGGCTTGGTTCCCCATCACGTTGCTGATGTACTGGTTGTTGTCGGGGTTGACCTCTGACTTAAGCAAGCCTCGTTTGCGGCCCTGATAAAAGTACAGTATTGCCTTGTCGGACGGGATGTTGCGTCCTTTCGCATCTGTAAAGGATTTGCCCCTCACTTCCCGGACATATATCTCTGCCAATTTCGAAAATGTGAGCAGGGCGCTGTTCCGGAAGTTGTTGGTGTTGGTTTCGTCCACTCCGTATTCCGCAAGGTTCTTCTTGGTCTTGTCGTCAAGATAGTCAAATTTGACTTGCCCGTAGCCCCTGCTCAACGTAGTGTCCTTGCCAGAGGCCGCCTTCGCCGCTTTCATGACGAAATCGGGCGTCACCTCCTTGACCCGCCATCGCAGGGAGTCTCCCCAGTTGCTTTCCTGCTCCGTGACTCCACCGCTTAGCCTTGCAATCATCGAGAACTCCGACTCTGACAGCCCGTATTGGGACATCAGCTTCTCCTTTTCGCTGATGAGAGTGCCTGCATGTATGGACTTGGCCTGTTCTACGGACGGCCTTTTGGCTTCGTTATAGAGCATGGTGCCGCCTAACGCCGCACCTGCGAGCGCCGCGCCAGCAAGTAGCTTGCCTTTGTGTTTCTTGAAGAACGAAGAAACTGTTCCGAACCTTCTCGTCTCGGGGTTGAATGCTATTCGCATGTTTGCCTCATCTTAACAAAAAAATGGCGCATGCCGCATGGGTGGCATGCGCCTCAACATATGGAGATAAGTCAAGAAACTACGCTACGAGTGTGAACTTCTGGACGAACTCGGGAACGATTGACTCGTTTGCCTCCTGGTAGTATACGCCCTGAGCCAACTGGGTCGGGTTCTGGTAGGAGCCTGCGACGGGAGTGTTGGTGAGGGGCAGGAAGATGCCACGGATGACGGGCGCGAGCTGGCCGTCGGCGGTCTTGTGAACCGCATAGCCGTCGTTGTTGCCGATGAGGGTGTGGCGGTATACAGGGATGCCGTTGAAATGGCCCACGAGGTCGTTGATGTAGGTCGAGTCGGTGTTCTGCACGAACTCGCCTGTGGTCCTGCACTGCTTGAAGAAGTTGGCGAGGCCCATGCCTACGAAGTAGGCGGTAGCCTGGCAGCCCTTGATGGACTTCTTTGCGAGGTCGTCGTCGACCTTAGTAAGCATTGCGCTGAAAGCGTGCAACCTGGACTTGAAGTCGGTGAACTGGCTCTTCTCGGGGTCGATGACTGTAGTGTCGCCCTGATAGTTGTTCTGGATGCAGTTGATGAGCTTCTCGTTGAGCAGCTTGGTGTAGAGTTCCGTAAGCTTCTGTCCGAGGATTTCCTGCGGGTCGGAGCCGAGGGACTTCATGTACTGCGCGTTGCTCATGATGTCGCTTTCGCCAATCAAGATGTCCGGGGATGCGTCCACCGAAATCTCGTTGTGGTTGATTTTGAAACGGTTGTTGCCGTGTGCGGTGCCGTTCCAGTCCGGGGTGCCTGCCACATCCTCAAAGAGGGACAATGTGTATGCCGATGTAGCGAGGTTGCTTACGAACGGAGCCGTGGTGGCGATGGTGAAAGTGATGCGGCCTGCGTTGACATAGTCTACGGAACCCACTTCCAATATGCCTGCGGGGGCGAGGAGGTTGTTCTTCTTGTCGTCCCTGATTACGATTGCCTTCGAGGGGTCGTTCTCGGGAATGATGGTGAGCACGACGGAACCGGGGATGATTTTCTTGCCGGTGGTGATGTCATACGCGCGCTGGCTTGCGGTGAAGTTCGACCTGGTCTCGAACTTCGCATTGATGTTGTTGAGGTTCTCCTTGCCGACGTTTGGAAGGACGACGCGGTTGTTTGTCACTCCAACGAGGTCGTTGAAGTACAAGGTGCAGTGAGCGTGGTCCATGGCCCTTTCGATGGCGAGATGACCTGCGAAACTCCTTGCGTAAGACGCCATGGTGGCGTTGAAAAGCTGGTTCGCCGAAATGAGGAATTCAGACTGGCCGGAGAACTGACGCTGGGTGGACATGTCGTCGTTGTAGCGGCTGAAAAGTTTGAAATACTCTTTCTTCCTCTCGTTTACGGTCTGGGGGGAGTTGGAGTTCGCCGCCAACACCGATTCCCAAGCCTTTTCGTCACAAGCGTTTTTGAAGAATCTTATTTGTGCCATTTATAATTGAATGAGATATTTTGTGAAATTTTAGAGGCCGGGGGACGGGCTGACCCGACTTAGGCCAAAGTAAGTATGATTAAGGATGCCAGGGATGGTGTGCCCCCCTGGCGTCCTTCGGTTAGTTTAATTAGTCGTGTTTTGAGAACAGGAGTCTGCTGAACCCTGACACCGTCCCGGCATCGGATGCGTTGTCAGAAAACATCTTCATTGCAGAGAAGTTCCTCGGTTCCGACGGGGTGATGTCGTCAGGCGCAGCGCCACCGACATTCATGTCGCCGTTGACGGTGATGTTCTCGATGACCACGCTGCCATCAGCATCGGGGTCATCCAATGCCGCCTCGACAGGTATCGCCGGGGCGGCAGGCATGCCTTCTACGCCCGCCTCAATGGACATGGGTGCTTCGCCCTGCATTACAGGACCCGTGGGGGTGGAGAACAAAAGCTGGGAGAAGGAAGTCTGTTTGTCCGCCTTCTTGGTTGTGGAGGCGGAGTATGTGCGCTCCTCCATGGAGTCGTATTTCCCCGAAAGGACTTCTTGCGCGTATGAATAAGCCTTGGAGCACTGGTTCCTCACGTCCTCGACGTCGCTGTCTTCACCCAAAGACTCGCTGAGCAGCTCGGCCTGTGCCTTCACATTTTTGGCGGCCTCCGCGACCTCCTTCGCGATGTTCTTGTCGCCATTAGAGTCCTCAAGTTCCTTCACCTTTTCTATCATCTCGTTGGCGTTGTCGGTGATGGCGTTCACCATGTCCTCTTCCGAGAAGCGGTAGGTCACGCCATTTTCGTCCTTGCAGGAGAATACAGCGTCCTTTTCTTCGCATCCCATGCACATGTCGTCGGGGATGGAGCCGGCAGGGTCTTCGCCTTCATAACCGGCCAAGTCGTCGTCTTCGATGCCGACGTTGCTCGGAATGGCGACCTGCGGGTCGTAACTGCCGTTGACGTTGCCTGCTATGTCGTCAAACGGGAGTTCCACTCTTGCGGACTCGTCGCCGTCAGTGTTCAAGTTTGCAGCGCCGTCTGCCGCCGCTGCGATTTGCTCCAGTTCTTCACCGGAGAACATCCTCCAGCTGAGACCTCCGGTGAGAGCAGAGAACGTCTTCTCGTCCTCGTCCTCTTCTTCTGTCGCGACGTTAATGTCAGTGTCGATGTCCTCGTCTTCGTCGTCCTCGTCGTCCTCGCCCTCGTCCTCGTCGTCTTCTGCACCTGCAGCGATGTCAATGTCACCTTCTATGTCACTTGACGGACCGTTGGCGCCAAAGGACTCCGAGGGGTCGCCCAAAAGCCCTGCGAGTTCGGGGTCGTCAATGCCGTTGTCGATTTTTGTGTATACGTCGGGGTTCATGGCGTTGCCATTGTCGATGTTGTTAACAATGTCGTCCGCAGGATATTCCCCGATTCCGTATGCGTCGTCTTCCGAATCGTCTTCGCCAGAGCCGTCCAAAGGTGCGATTGCGAATTTTCCCGCCTCGTCCACGGTGATGACAGACTGTTCGCCGGTGTCCTCGTCTTCGGCTATTGCAGTGTCGCCGTCACTGTACAGCTTGACGCCCATGGTCTGGTCGCGGTAATAAGAAGAACCTTTAATGGCGGCCTCCCTTATGGCGGCGGCGAAGTTGTTCTCGAATGTCCTGTCTTGGGCAGAGAAAAGCCTGTCCATCAGATATGTGTTACCCATTTTGTTTTGTTCGTTTGTTTGTGTTCCGTCGTTGAGGACGGAGAAAAGCCTGTTGTTGACGGGGGCTCCGCTAACTTGCAATGGAGTTGCGGACAACTTGCCCGAATACATGTTTTGCGATATTTTGGTGAGTTCCCCCCTTCCCGGGTCTTCGACGAACACGTCGCCTCCGACTGCCGCGAAGTTGAGCTGCGAGCCGCCTGCATTCATTGACGTCGAGCCTGACGAGAACGCCTTGTCAATCGAATCGTAGAACTCCCTTCTGAACGCCTCGTTTTCGGCAGAGTCGGAATAAAGGCGGTTCATCACTTCGGTGTTGCCGCTGAACGTCCCCTGTATAGCGCCCTGGTCAACCTGCTGCAGGCTGTTGGCGCCAGGAGCCATCTGTTGTGGCATCTGGGTCATGGGAGGCTGCCCAACCGGCATTGCTCCTTGTTGCGGCATAATCGGCTGCCCTGTCGCAGGGTCTATCGGCAGCCCAAGTCCGGGTTGCTGCGGCATCGGAGCCATCATCGGCTGCCCGGTGTTGGGGTCGATTATCGGTTGCCCCGTGTTGGGGTCGAGCAAAGGCTGCCCCATCATGGAAGGGTCGGCGGCCATCGGCGCACCTTGCGGAGCCATCATCGGCATGCCCATCATCGCCGGGTCTGCTGCCATCGGCGCACCTTGCGGAGCCGCCACCGGCATCCCCATGCCCTGCGGGGGCATAGCCTGCAGCTGCAAGTTGTTGGGGTCTGCAGGGTTCGGCGTCACCATGGTCGCCTCGTTGTAAGATGGGTCTTGCACCATGACAGAGCCGTTCATTTCAGAGAACTGGAGCTGCCTGCCTTCGCTATACATGGACGTCACCCCGTGTTTCATTGCGTCGTCCAACGCGCTTGAAAAATTGCGGGAGAGTTCCGAGTCGTCGCCGGCTGCGCGGAGTTCGTCCATCAACTTGGTTGTCTGTGAAAATCCTATCACTTTGTGTGTCGCGTTATTGATTAATTTAGGTTGACTTTCTCCCTGCACCAACTCGGCCTTGACTTCAAACGGCGCAGCGCCGCCGACAGGGTCGGTCGAAATACATTTGAAAGTAAACTCCCTTTTGACAATCTCATTTGGGGTCGCCGTCTCCGAGAAATAGAAGTTTGTGTAGACCTTGAAGCCGTCTGACGACGACCTGGCCACATAGAAGTTCTTCCCATATTGCTCGAACTTCTGTCCTATGTCCTTGACGGCGGCTTCCGACAAGTTATAGAGGGCACGTGTTATGAACCCGTTTGGAATGTCATAGTTAAGTCTCAAGGATGGATTCAGGCCCATTCTGAGTTCTTTCATCAAGGCCTCGTTGTCGTAATTGCCTATGATGATGCACTCGTCCTTTGACCCGAACGGCTTGTTGACGGAGCCCAGCGTCGTCCCTACGAGCGGATATGCCTGAAGAATCCTGTCCCTCGCTGCAGGCATTATTATCTCTGACACGGGGTCTCCATTGACATTGCTTATCGCGATGACTATGGGGATTCCCCTCCATGACCTGCCCGCGTTGACGCAATTGTAAAGTTCCTTCAAGTCCGCTATGACGGAAGGGTTAATCTGGTCTTGGTTGTAAGACACCGCCCTTTTGTCAGACGGGTTGATGAGTTCCGCCATCGTGCCCACAAGGTAGTTCAACTCGAATGGATATTTGCTCCCGCCCTTCATGGACGTAAGCAAAAGTTCCAGAAGATTGATGTCCTTAGACGATGGATATGTCATTTCGTATATATATTATGTGTTCTAACGAGTCCCTGCCCACATTTGGTTGATAGTGTTCCTTAGTGCCCGGTTCTGCTCGTTTTTGTCGGCGATGTTCTGCAGGGCGTTGCTGTTTGCCTGTGCGGACGACGACACGTTGTTGAGCGCACCCTGGGTGGCGGCGCCATGTCCTTGCATGGACTGCTGCAACTGGTTGTATGTGTTGTCGTACCTGTCCATGAGCATGTTGTTGGACTGTTGGTTGGCTTGGTTTATGTTGCCTTCCGCAGTATTTATCGCCTGCCCGATGCGGCCTTGAGCTGCCGAGGTCCTCGCTTGCAATGCGTTCAAGAATGCATCATTGTCATTGATGTTCGCATCAATCCTGCGCTGGTCTGCATATCGTCCAGTCATGGCGTCAGAGCCGCTTTCCATCCTGTTCAAGACGGAGTCCAAATAGTTGGGCGGCGTCGCTTGCCCTTGCTGGGTGGCAACGGGCGTGGAATTTGTCTGGGCGCCGTTTGGAGCCGGGGTGCTGTTGTTAGGAGCCGGCAGCACGCCGTTGTTAGGCAAGGAGTATGCCGGCCTGTTTGTCGCGACGCTGGTGTTGCCGAATGCTCCGAAGGCGGCCCCCAACTTGTTGAAGAAGTTGCCGCTCGTGTTTCGGTAGGCGTCGGCAGGAGCCCTCCACAGCGCGTTTTTAGCCTCTTCAACCGTGTTGTCAATCGCCCCCCACGCTGCATTGTTCCAATGGTGCGACAACGCAGTGCCGACAGAGTCTCTATTGGCCGAAGGCATGTACCCCGGACCCGACAGGTATTGCTTGTTGCCGTTGCTGTCCACATAGAAGAACCGCGCATGGCTGCCTGTCTTGTCGGAGGGGTCGTATTCTGCCTGGACGTTCTGCCCGATGTGGCGTCCGAGGCTTTGGGCATAATCCATGTTGCTCTTGTGCCATGCCCGTGGGTCGTTCCACATGGCTTGTCTGTCGCCTCTTTGCGCGTTGGCGACATCCGCCATCCTTTGATTGAACGCCTCAATGTCCTTCTTGTCGCCTTCGAACTGTGCTGCTCGATATTTGGCGACATTCTCTATGTTGGCGCGGACATTCTCTGCCTGTTGCGAGTTCCCTCCTCTGACTCCGTATTTCTGGTTCATCATGTCCCAGTACGCGTCGTCGCTTTTGCCCGCAACATTCTTGTTAATGGCGTCGAATTTAGCCGCCATGTCCTGCCCGAAAGCCTTTTTGAACATGGACATCATGTCGACCTCCCTGGACATCCGTTCTTTGTCCGCACTGGTAAGCGGCGCGGGCGCGGTGTTGGCGGGTTGGGGATTCTGAGGGTTGGCGGGTTGAGGATTCTGAGGGTTCTGCGGGGGTTGGGCGTCCTGCCGATTCTGAGGACTGCTCGGTGCCGGGGGTTGGGCTCCCGGCCCTCCGCCGGGTGCCGAAGCCCCTGGCGACACGTCCACGTTGTCATCATTGCTGCTGTCAGAGCCGTTGCCCTGCCCTTGTGACCGGGTCTGCTGCCCTTGTGACTGGACGTCGGGCTGAGTTTTCCCGGAGGAAGAGTTGACCATTCCGTCTATTTTCGTCTCCATCCTGCTCATCCAGTCTTCCATCTTCCGATTCAAGGCTTCTATCTGCCTGTCGTTCCCGGATGGAGCCGGTCGGTCTTGGCGCGAACCCTCGTCGTGTCCCCTGTCTGAATCATTTTTCGCATCTAAGGGTCTGTCGTTGTTTTGGGTACCATTTTGCGAATTTTGGTCGTTCCCATGCGAACCGGAGCCATTCTCCCGCTCGTTTTGCCCGCCATTGCCCCCGACTCCCGACGTGTTCGTGTCGCCGTTCCCGGTGGTGGGGACGTTGGCGGGCTTTCTCCCAGTGGAACTGGACCAATCGTACTTGCCTTCCTTCCGATAATGCGGCTTGCCCCAAAAAAAGTCCATCACCTTCTGTCCGATGCCGAACATTTTTTGCAAGTAGGAATAACCCATTTCATCGCTCCACAGCTCCCCGTCTTGCGTCGAGTAAGACCGGGTGCTGACGCCCAAGGGGTTTTTTGTACGGCCCACGCCGCGCCCCGCATAACCCTTGTACCTGTCCGCGCCAGACCCACGCTGGAACTCCTTCCGTGCCTCTTCCTGTTTGTCTTCGGCGCGTTTAGCACGTTCCTTGTTGCTGTCAATGGAGTCAAGCCTTGTATTGGCGTTGAACGAGGCTTCCGTGGCTTTTCGCATGGCGTTGTGGTCGTGCCTTATGACGGCCTCCAGACCGTCTTCGCCAGCCTTTGCAAGGTCGCGCTTGGCTTCAAGTTCGGATATTTTGTCCCTTATGCCTACATCGGTGGATATGCCGTAGTCCGTCACGACCTGGTTGTCCGGGTTGTCCTTGAGTTTGGCGAGCTGGTCATTCAGTTTTGCGACCTGACGCCTTTTTTGCTCCCTCTGCTCTTCAAGTTTTCTTTTCTGCTCGGAGGTTATGTTGAAAGACTCCCTGCTGCCGGACCCGAAACAGGCGAACACCTTGTCTTTTAGGACTTGCGGCGCACGGTCGCACAGGAACAGGGGGAGCAGTCTCGCGATTGGGTCTGACTCCACATTGCCAAGAATTCGGTTCTTGACGGGGTCGAACGAGTCGCCTCCAATGCGAAGAATCATGCAGCTTCCGCTGCGTTTGATTAGCGTCTCTTCCCCCGTGCGGTTGTCCATCGCCTTTATGACAAGGTCTGGCATCCTGACGTACCTTATCTGCAAGGTGTCTTTGCTCCCTGCCCTTTCGGTGTCTCTGACGTCATTGTTTATCTGTGCAAGGAGTTCGTCTTCCCCATCGCTCATGGCGGAGAAGACGCGCTGCATGAATCTGGTTAGCATTCTATTGTGTAGGTGGTTGGTTGGGTATGGTGTTCTGCGAAGGATATTCCAATGGCGTCCCTTGCACTGGCGCACCGCCTTGCGACGGGTCTACTATGGCAGGCTCTATAGGAGCCGCCGGTTGTGATGTGGTGCCTGGCAGGGTCCCGTCCTTGTTCATGTCGTCGGACGACCCGAGCCTCTTGAGCTTGTACAATGTCAGGTCGATGAGGTTTATGATGTCGTCGATTATCGACTGAAGCGACGACTTGTGGAAATCGGGCATCTGGACAATGTTGAACGCGCATGCGTCGATGTATGACTTGAGCCTTTCGAAATATTCGATGGCCGAGCCTTTCGGGAATACTTCGTTCTTGAAGTTCGTCACCTTCACGCTCGCTATGATTTTCTCTCCAAGCTGGTCCACGAGCTCCTCTATGTCCTTGTAGTACGATTCAAAGGCCATGTGCGCGGCGATGTCGCCGTATGATACGAAATGGTATTCGTGGGCGAACATCTGGGACGCGAGGATGGTGGATATGAGGTTGCCCACGCCCATCTCCTTCGTGTCGAGGTCGGGCAGGGTGAGGCCTGAAAACGTAAGGGTCTTTGTCGTGACGACGCCATGCAGGGGGGAAAGCCTGCCGTCGGAGGCAGGCTCCCTGCATATGCTGCCATCCAGGATGCCTTTCATGAAAGTGTCATACTTCTCGTTGCTGCCGAAGTCCATGAGCATGTTTGGCGTCAGCCCGTATGGGTTGTGTTTCCATGCCTTGTACTCCTCAATGTCCTTGGCCGACACTGTCTCGGGGCATGAAGCCGCAGAGTAGGCATTCTGCCCGACGGCGAACCTGTAGTCGTTATAGGTGGCATTAGGCGTGGATGGGCGTTGTTGGCCTATGTTGACGTTCAGAAGGCGCCCCGTGTGTCCGTTCAGGGCGGCGATGTCCGACTGTCCGGAATAATATTTGTTGAGTTGCATTTTTCTCTTGTTTTTTAGCCCGGGAAGAAGCCTTCCCCGATAGTGTGCTGGAACTTTGGGTTGAGGCATGCCCCCGTCTTGCCCTGCGGGCACGACTTGCATGTCATGCTGATGTTGTTGCGCAGCGACTTTACGTCGTTGTTCAGGGATTGTATCTGTCGTTTCAGTTCGGCGACAACCTCGTTGCTGCGCTGCAAGGCCTGTTTCAGTTCAGAAATCTTTTCATCCTGCAGCTTTATAGTGCTTGCCATGGACACCTTCTCCTGCGCGGCGAGCGCCCTCATGTCGTCCAACGCCGATTTGTACAGTTTGATGACGTCCTCGATGTTGTCTATCTCCTGCGACTTCGCCTTCTGCAGCTCCTGCTGGGCCTTGCCTTCGTGTTGTGCGGCTTCCGCCTCCTCCTTGCGTTTCGCTGCCTTTATCGTCAAGAGGCGTATGATGCCGCCGGTGACGACGTTGGAGACTACGAGCACGACCAGTTCCCATATGTTGTTTTCCATAATCAGAGCAAGTCAAATGTTTTGAGGTTGACGGCATAATTCTCGTCGTCGAACACATAGGCGAACACCTCGTTGAGGAAGTTGGTGAAGGCCTGCTGCCACGATTTCTTTATGCCTGACGGGACGAACCCCATCACCGTGTTGGTGATGTTGGCGCGGCGCATGACCTTGCCAAGTTCCGTGCCTGCATCATGCATTTCGCTTCCGAACCTTGACAATTGGAGCAGGGCGGACAATGACGAGCCGCCTGACACCGCCTTGCGGCACGAATTGAGCATCATCCTGATGTCCGTTATCATCAGGTCCCGCAGGTGCGCCCTGTCTTCGTCGTCGAAGCTTGAATTTTTTGCACGGTAGTACGTGCGGTAGTTGTCGAGCGTGCGACGGAACAGCATGGCGGGCGGGAGGACGGAATATCTCATCCTGTCCTCTATGGCCTTGACCGTCGAGAAAATCCTTGTCTTGCTCGGCAGTCCCGACAGATATTGCATGAGCCGTGCCTTGGTGTCATCGCTGTCAGGCGCATCTTTGATGATGTCTATGACATCGTCGTAATGCCGCCTCATCAGTCCGTAAAGCTCTTCCTTCTTTGCGTCGGAAGGGTCTGAAATTTCAGGGGCGATGAGGTCGAACGCAGGTCCAAGCTTCTGGTCAAGTGTGCCGTCGATGATGGAAGAGATGAATTTGACCGGCACGGAGTTCATGCCCACCGTCGCGTCGGCGACCTTGGAGCCCCTGCCGTACTTGGAGATTATCTCCTCCCTTGTGAACGTCTTTTTGCCTCCGAAGGGGTCTCCCGACACATTGGTGTCAGTCGTGCGGACTATAGTGCCCTTGACATTGCCTGCCGACGGGGCTACGGACTGTTCTACGGAGACAGGGCCTCCGTTCTCCTGACTGATGACCGTCATTTCGGTCGTGAAAGCCCTCGTTTCGTTGGCAAGGCCATCCTCGTCCTCCGAAAACATGCTTGTGCCCCCCTCACGGGGCTCCCCTTTGTGGGACATGACCTTGACGGTTCCAGACCCCTTGAAAGAGGGGTTGAGTGTGAAGTCCATGCCCTTTATGCGGATTATCCTCTCGGCGCGGTTGGACGGGGACCACATCGCCTGTATGACCACCGAGCACGGGAGTTTGGTGCCGGCCTTCATCAACCCTATGAAATTGGAGATGCGGTCGCGCACTTCCCCTGCGAACTGGTCGGGGTCAAACACCTGTATGTATGCGTAGCAGTATTTGTCGTTGCTGTCTCGCAAGAATATCTGGTCTATGTACCCTATGTGGTTCCCATGGATGAGCACCTGGTCGTCCGGGCCGACCACGTTCTTCAAGCTGGAGTCCAGCACCCTGTCCTTGTGCGTGATGCCGCACAGGGCGAGGTGCTCCTCCGTCATCCTTCGGTACTCGTCCGAACTAAGGTAGTTCGACGTCTGCAGCCTTGGTATTATAGACCCGTCGGCAGCGGGGTCTTCCATGTTGTATAGCCGAACAAGTATTTTCATCTTTTAAAATTTTATTGGGCGCTCGTCAAAGTACGCCTTTAACATGTTCCCTATCCCCTTCGCGATGCCGGCGGCGAACTTGCCCGCCTGCTTCCAACGGTCTTCCGCTGCACGTTGGGTCATCTCCGCTGTCTTCGCAAGCCACTTTCTCAGCTCCTCTATTGTCAGGTACTGCGAGCCGATGTAGCGGCCTTCCATGACATTGTAATACGACACCTTGTATT
>Ga0326511_10002002_pt1 | contig 16763 bp, 15 predicted proteins | sample 0_2496_0518_D_FD_203701 | JGI IMG/M metagenome (GOLD analysis project Ga0326511, IMG submission 203701) | Bovine rumen microbial communities from UC Davis, California, United States - 0_2496_0518 | ecosystem: Host-associated > Mammals > Digestive system > Stomach > Rumen | place: USA...
GACGACTCAACTGCCAAGAAGAAGGTCTCTGGGATCTTCCTTTCTTCTTTTTCTGTCATTATACAGAGCGAACCAGTGACAATCAAACAGAATGAATCGGTGCTAGGCTACGCGGTTGCAAACACTATTGTATATAATTACGACATATAATATACGCTCCTCTTCTAATTTGGTCAAATGCATACCTCTTATTTTTTGCTAAGCAGTCGGCTTCAATTCATTTCCTTCTATTAATAGTCTGTAATAAAAATATGCCTGCGCATCTTTACGATACACAGGCCTGCTATTGATAATAATCATTTCGTTCATATCTTTGGATCCCGCTGTCAGAATATCACCGTCATCGTTGTTCCGACTCCCGGCGAGCTGTCTACAGAGATCTTCGCGTCATGAAGTTCTACGATATGCTTCACGATCGCAAGGCCGAGTCCAGTTCCCCCGGTCGCCTTGGAACGGCTCTTATCCACACGGTAAAAACGTTCGAAGATCCTCTCCTGCTCCGCTGCCGGTATGCCGATCCCGTTGTCCTTGACCGCCAGAGTCACTTTTCCGCCGCGCTCATCCACGATAACACGCACTCTACCGCCCGCATTGCTGTAGCGGATCGCGTTCTGCACGAGGTTCTCGATCAGTTCCCGCATCATATGCGGATTCGCATTGATATAGCACGGATTTCCCTCAAGTGTCAGGCTGATCTCCCGCTGCTTCGCGTTCACCTTAAGGTTGTCCATGCACTCCACCGCGATGCCGTACAGGTCGATCTGTTCAAAAGTGAGTTCCCGTCCTGCACGGTCAAATTCCGACAAACGGATAATATCATTGATCAGCGATAAAAGGCGATTTGCGTTTTTCGTGATCTCGCCATACAAATGATCCTTCTGTTTTTCTTCAACCATGCCGGCCTGCAGAAGATCCGCGTAACCGGAGATCGCCGTGAGCGGGGTTTTTAACTCATGCGAAACGTTCGCGGTAAAATCCTGTCTGGCCTTTGCCGCGGCGAGCACATCGGCATGCTGCGACTTCAATTTCCGCGCCAGCGGTTCGAGCTCTTTGTACGGTGCATCATAATCCGCGTTTTCCAGGTGATCCGCCATCGCTTCGATCGGTGCCAGAATTTGCTGTGCCATCGTGAAGGAAAGAATGACGCAGACCGTAATGATCAATACGATGATCAGTAAAATGACCGGCATCACGGACAAAAAAACCGCCAGAAGGCTCTGCGCGTTAGCGGCTATCCGCAATACCGTGCTGTTGGTCAGCAATATAGCATAGTAATAGGTATCCTCATTCAGCGTATCGGACTTTCGTACGGCATCACCTTCACCGGTCTCAAATGCCTCCCGGATCTCCGGTCTGTCCATGTGATTCTCGAGTTTTGCCGCATCGACGTCATTATCGTAAAGTACCGTTCCGTCCCCATCGATCCAGGTGACGCGAAGTTCACTGTTTTCGGCGGACAAGTCGACGGAATCAACGTCGATATCCGTTGACGAAAAGTACTGTGTATCCCGGAGCATCTTCGCGTTGATCATCAGATCCTGCCGGATCTGCCGCTGGAATAATCCGTAATATACAATTGTAATTCCGATTGCCGTCGCCATAACCGCCAGAATGGCTATGGCTACCAGCTGCAGATTGATTTTTCTTTTCATTCTATGACATAACCCACGTTTCGGATCGTACGGATCCTGTTTCCGTACTCTCCCAGCTTTTTCCGGAGCGTCTTCACGTGCATATCGATCGTTCTCGACTCTCCCGCGTAATCCGTCCCCCACACCTTATCCATCATGGTATCACGTGTCAGCACGATTCCCGTATTAAGCAAAAACAGAGCGAGCAGTTCGTATTCTTTGTAGGTCAGTTCCACGACTTTCCCGTCGATCGATACCTCCCGCTTTTCATTGTTCATAAGAAGTCCGTCGAGTCTGTATTCACGGGCCTCCTCTTCCCCGCTTCTTCGAAGGCGTGCCTTCACTCTGGAGATCAATTCCATAACAGAAAACGGTTTCTTGATATAATCATCCGCGCCGTCTTCAATACCTCTTACGAGATCAAGTTCCGAAGTTTTTGCCGTCACCATAATGACAGGAAGCTTTTTCGTATCATTTCTTCTGCGGAGCTTCTTCACGATCTCGTTGCCGGTTTCATCCGGCAGCATTACATCGACGAGACAAAGGTCGGGCAGTGTCTCATCCAGCCGGTTGTAAAAATCCGCAGCGCAGCCAAAACCCACGACCTTATGCCCCGCGTTCAAAAGTGCGAGTTCCTCTATCTCCCGGATATTTTCGTCATCTTCAATGATATAGATCAGTGCCATGCCGATCCCCTTTCATTTTCAATATCTCCTGATTCCGGGTTCAGCGTATCAGCGGAATGTAAATTCCGGAACGTGATCATGTTAATATCACGTTAAATTTCATTTTCCTCTTCCGAAGTGCTCAGCGAGAAGATGACCCACTCCGCGATATTGGTCGCGTGATCTCCGATTCGCTCGAAGTATTTGGCAACCATCAGCAGGTCCGTTGCTTCCTCACCGTCCTTGGAATCTTCGAGGATCAGCCGGATCACATCACGCTTCGCATTTAGGAACAGTTCATCCACAACATCATCGTGCTCGATGACCTTGCGGGCTTTCACTACGTTTTTCTCAACATAGGCTTCGATACTGTGGTTCAGCATCATCATCGTCTCGACTGCCATTCTGGAAATATGCTCGAACCTGTCGATATGACTGTTCTGCCCCATCAGGATCGTAATTTCGGAGATATCCGCCGCATGGTCTCCGATCCTCTCCATATCGGTAACCATTTTCATAGCCGCCGTAACGGTGCGAAGATCCTTTGCCACAGGCTGCTGCCGGATCAGCAGATTGAAACAGATATTTTCGATCTGCTTCTGCATCCGGTCCACTTCCACATCTCCGTCCATAATTACTTTCGCGGCAGCCACATCCCTGCTCTCAAGGGCGCGGATCGACAACCGGATCGACTCGATGATCTTGTTTCCCATCTCGATCATCTGCTTGTTTAATTCCAGGAGCTGTTCGTCAAATTTACTTCTCATATTCCTCCTCCAAAAAGATTTCTATGTCTGCCTTGCGGAAAGCTTCTGCATCAGCCGAATCTTCCGGTGATATAATCCTCGGTTCTCTTGTCCTGCGGATAGGAGAAGATATCCCTTGCCGCGCTTATAGGCTCCGATCACCTTGGCGATGGTCTGGGCCACTGACGGCTTCTCTGCAATTACTAACTTCATCTGCTTTGCTCTCCTCTCTGCAAAATAAAACTGCAGAGAGTCATTCCCTGCAGCATCAGATAAAATTCGATGGAAATATTACTTCGTATTGTCCATTCAGGATGGGAGGGTAACCATTCCTGATATACGTTGCCGATCAAACTTTGAAGATCCTGCGGAATCTCTCCGTCACATGGAAAGACAGCCCATTCTCCGGCTGCGATCGTGAGGACCTTGTCCTGTTCCGGTAACGGTTGCCACGGCCTATACAGATCCGCTATCAGATATCGCATGATATTCTCATCCTCAGAAACACAGATACCGAACTCACCATGAATGCCGTCCTCCGGTTTGATTTCTTTCCATAGACCCGGAATGACCTGCTGGCATGTATCTGCATCTAATCTCCATTCTCTTCCGAATGCGGTAAATTCATTCTTAAATTCTATTCTCATGATCAAAGTGTCCTTCCTCTTTTCCGGCTTCCTCAAGTTCATGAATGATTATTTTCTTCATGCCCATCATTGCCCGGATCTGAGCATCTGTCTGAAGCAGCTCTCCCATGTTATCGGGAACGATCTGCCATGACAAGCCAAATCTATCTTTTACCCATCCGCATTGCTCGGCTTCTTTCACGAAGGAAAGCTTGTCCCAGTAATAATCGATTTCATCCTGACTTTCACATTCAATGGTTAATGAGATTGCTTCGTTGAAATGAAATACAGGTCCGCCGTCCAGGCCAATATATTTTTGTCCATTTAGGATAAATTCTGCAGTGATAACCTTACCTGCCATTCCCTGAAAATGTTCATCCAGGCTTTCATCCGGATATTTCTTCATGCTCATTATCTTGGAATTCGGGAAGATACTGACGTAATACCGAATCGCCTCTTCACAGTTGTTATCGCCAAACCAAAGGGATGTTGCTATATTTTTCATACAGATACCTCGTCATATGATTTGCGGAGACCTGCCAGACAATGACAAGTCTCCGCACAATATAAACTGATTATACCATGGACTCACCTGATTGGTACGAGTTTTCCATGCGCTACATAGCGGGCATCATGGAAGCTGTAGGCACAGGTAGAAAGGGTTACGATTCGATCCTTCACTCTTACATCTGTGTCTGTGCTGATGTCCGACTTCTCCAGGATTTTATCCAGCCACGCTGCTTTCTCCTTTTCTGTGGCGAACTTCAGCGTATAAGCATCTGAATCCCTGGTGGTCGTGTATGCCGAAAAGATCTCCAACCGGTATTTGGCTGTCCTTGTTACCAGATAGAAGTTCGGATGCTCTTCATAATATGCCTGATCCCGATACTTCACCAGCGAAGCAAACATGGATTCGCTCCTCATGTGGTGACCATAGATCACAGTATTATCGTCAGTAAAGTCTGAACTGTTCTTGTGATCCATGAAGAGGCAGCCGTTCTGGTTGTAGGTTCCGTCTGCCAAATGGTAGAGGTAATAGGAATTGTCCTCTCCCTGGGCAACCGGATAATTGATCACGGTATCCGGCAGGTACAGCCAGGCTTTCATATTGCCGCTGATTTCTCCTAATGCATCGAAGTCAATTTCAGGAACATTTTCCGCTGATTCACCATCTCCTCCGCTCACTTCCGAGCCCGTATCACTCTCATCACAGGTAGATTCCGGGGAGTCCGGATCTTTATCCGGATCCCCTTCCTCTGCCAGATCAATCAGGCGTTCATAGGCGTCATCTCCTTCCTTGTATTCCAGCTGCTGGTGAATGATCTTGTATCCGAAGAAGGCCGCCGTGCCCAGGCAGATGACTGCCAGAAGCACAGTGGCGATGGTTTTAAGACGTTTCATCAGTCCTCATGCTTTCTTCTGCGGATCAGGCTTCCTGCCAGACCTGCACCTGCAAGCAGTGCGCCGCCTGCAAGGACAGCTCACAGAACCATGTTGGAGTTATCTCCGGTCTTCGGACTGTCAGTTGTAACTGTAGTTCCCTTAGGGGAATCGTTGGAAGGTGTGGCCGGCTTGTCTGTCTTTGGCTGTTCCGGAGTTTCCGGCTTTTCAGGCTTTTCTTTTACGGTGATGGTCTGATCCTTATCTTCCAGATCCTTGTGTTCTGCAATCACAGCACCGGTCTTGACGCTTGTCATCTCTTCAAAGACCACAACGCTGTGGCCACCGAGATCAGCTGTGTTGAAGGTGAATTCCACATCAATGCTTCCCTCTGCCTTCTCCGCTGTGAACTCTGCCTCTGCGGTAAGATCCTTGCCGTCCTTCTGGATTGCCTTGCCGGTCTCCTTATCCATCAGGGTTCCGGTGACGTGATAGGTCTCACCGACGGTCAGATTGCTGTAGGAAACGGTATCGATGATCGTTACATCACTGCCTTCCTCTACCTCCTGGTCCTGATCAGCCTTATCCTTGGCAGAGGTGTGGATCTCGGGGAAGTAGATGGTCTGGTCCTTATCCTCGATATCTGCATGAACAGCGATCTCGTTCTTCTCTTCCTTTACAGACTCGAAAGCAACGACAGTCTTGCCTGCCAGTGCGGATCCATCGAAGGTAAAGTGCAGTTCCACGCTGCCCTCTGCAGCTTCCGGTGTGAACTCAGTCTCAGCTGTGATCTTGTCACCGTCTACCTTAACCGCCTTACCTGTCTCCTTGTCCATCAGGGTACCGGTAACTGTGTAGGTCTTTCCCGGAATCAGGCCCTTATATGCTACGACATCTGTCAGGGTGACTTCCTTCTCGGCAAGCGCTGTGTGATCCTTGGTCTTGTCATTGGTTGCGGTTGTTCCGATCTCCGGGAAATGGATCGTCTGGTCCTCATCCTCCAGATCGGCATGTGTGGTCAGAAGCAGATCTCCGTAGTAGAGATCCTCAAAGACAACGGTAGACTTACCTGCCATAGCGCTGGCATCGAAGGTAAAGGTTACCTTTGCTTCTCCGGACTTTTTCTTTGCCTTAAACGTAGTCTCTGCGGTGATTTCCTTGCCGTCTGCATTCTTAAGAACTTCGCCGGTTGCCTGATCCATCAGCTTGCCGACCAGCTTGTACTCCTGTCCCTTCTTAAGTCCTTCATAGGATACGGTATCCACGATCGTCACATCCTTTTCTGGCTTTGCATAGTGGGTTCCGGAAGCCTCATCGAGAGCAGTGGTTCCGATCTCGATACGGTCATCTGTCAGGGTCCCCATCTGAACGGTGACGCTGTCCCTGTGCACCTTGACCTCGATCTTCAGCAGGTCCATGACCTTGTTGGCATCGCATCTCTGCTCTTCGATCATATAGGTGTCATAGATCAGAGCGCCCTTGGAATCATCCGGTGCAGAGCTTCCGAACCAGATACCGTCTGCAGAGGTCTTGCCTGCATTGGTATTAGCTGTGTGCTTTGACCAGGATGCCGCAGTGCATGCATAGCCGTTCTCATCTGTCACGATGGTGTGGCTCTCACCGGTGGTCTTGGAAGTGATGGTGAACGGAACATTTGCCAGTCTGGCAAGATCTCCGTCAGATACCTTTACAAACTCCAGATCGCCACGGTAAACCTGCTCGGCTGCTGTGCTTGCATTCACCGTTGCAATGGTCTCTGCTTCTCCATCCTCTGCCAGTTTAATAACAAAGGTCTCTTCATCGGCAAAGTAACCTTCCGGAGCCTTGCTCTCCTGAATGGTAATCGTACCGATCGGCAGGCAGTTGTTGCCCTGGGTATCCGTATAGAAAGCATCCCCGGATACCAGGTGATCTGCATCAAGTTTGGCCTGTGCGTTTTCATCTGTCTTCAGGATCCAGGTTCTGACCGCTTCTCCGCCATCCGCAGCCGGGTCAGTATCGGATACAGCCTCATAGTACTTCACTGTGAACTCAGCACCAGCCAGGCTTGCTCCGCCCTGTGCCTTTGCCTCCTGTGTCTCGCTGTCGATCTTCTGAACCAGGATGTCAGTCAGATAATTCTGAGGGATCTCCTTTACTTCAACGGTGGAAGTCTGGGCATCCGTTACAGTCACATCATGTCCTTCCGTGTCGATAGCATAGCCGGCAGAAGCATTCAGCTCCTTGATGGTATAGTTACCGATACCGATTGCTTCGGACTTGGCATAGCCGTTCTCGTCAGTTACAAGTGTGGTTACCTGTCTGTCTCCCATGAATACGCCGTACTCGGCACCCTTCAGGGAGTAGTTGCTGTTGTTATCGCTGATATTGGCATTCGCAGTGGACTTCTTCAGCTCGATCCAGCCACTCTGAGGAACCTCTACGACATCTGCTCTGCTTCCGGTATTGGCATCTACCGTTACACCGTGAGCCTCAACATCCAGCTTATAGCCCTTGGATTCCTTAGACTCCTTCAGGGTGTAGTCACCAAGTGGCAGGTTCTCCGCCTTTGCATATCCGTCGGCATCAGTGGTCAGTGTGGTTACAAGAGTTTCACCTCTGAACAGCTGGTATTCAGCACCTTTCAAAGAATAATTTTCATTCTGATCGGTGATCTTGGCGTCGGCAGTAGACTTGGTCATCTCGATCCAGCCAAGAGCTGGCTGCTCCTTGGAGGTCACACTTGCTCCGGCATCTGCTGTAACGTTCACATCATAGCCGTTTGCATCGATCTCATAACCTGCAGAGGCACTGATTTCCTTTACGGTATAGCTGCCGGTCTTCAGCTGGCCGGACTTTGCGTAGCCGTTCTCATCTGTGGTAAGCGTCTCTACCAGATCATTTCCGGAATAGATGCCGTACTGGGCTCCTGCCAGTGTGTACCTTGCATTTCCGTCAGTAACAGAAGTATCTGCAGACACCTTGTTCAGTTCGATCCAGCCATAACGCTGAAACCAGGTACCAACCATGGTCTGAGCACCGCTGTTGCTGGAAACGATAAATGCCTGGAAATCATCTGTCGGATCTGCCAGACCGCGGATGGCATTGGCGATCTCAACGGCCTTACTCTGATAGCTTGCAGGTGCCCCGTAGAAAGCATCATCCGCTGTAGAATATCCGTCATTGATATAGGATACGACCAGGTGTCCGATGACATAGGCATTATCCTCGCTCCATCCGGAGAGATAAGGTCCCTGGATCTGGTCATATCCCGGACCTCCCATCAGATAATACAGGGCCTTTCGCATCTGGGAATCATTTCCCAGCAGCTGATAGCTGTGTTTGCCTGCCGCCGGTGTTTTCTTATATGGTTCTGCACAGTAGGCAATTCCGGTTCCGCCATCAATCGACATCCTTGTGGTTCCATAACTTCCGTAGGAAATCATATAGCCCGGCTCAAAATCTACCGTGTTTTCCGCAGCAAATGTCCTTGTCGGAAAGGCAGTAAAAAACGCTGCCACACAAAGCAGCAGCGCCAGCACCATACTCATACTTCTCTTCAGTTTTACGCTCATTCATGCGCTCCCTTCTCCGGATCTTCCTCTGAAGAATCCTCTCCCTGATCCGGTCCGTGTCTTGTTCCGTTGGTTCCATCCTCAAACTGAGGCTCTGCGTCCGCATCATCCTCGTTGACATATTCCTCGTCATCGTAGAACTCCAGATCATCCTCAATGGAGGAAGCTCCCTTCTTCGGTCTGATCTTCAGGAAGTAATAACCGCCGATCAGAAGCAGGCCCAGCACACCGAAGACTGCTCCCATGATCAGGTTGTTGTTCATGGCATTCTTCACAGTACCTCCCTTTTCAGGCACTTCCGCCTGGTCTGCGTTGATTTCACCGGAGTCTGTTTTTACATTAGGTGTGACAGCTTTCTCATCCTCCCGGGCAGCCTCTTCCTTGTTTTCTTCGATGGCTTCCTTCTCCTCGTCACTCATCAGTGCCATCAGGTCGGATTCGTCTACCTGATTCAGGAAGTAGACATTGTCCGCATTGCTGCTGTGGTCGATCACAATATAGAAGACATGGCCGTCCTTGCTATTTACCGTCATGAAATCCATATTCTCCTTGTCGGCTTCTCCCACATTGTCTACCAGGCTCATATTGCCCGATGGAGTCAGTACACCGTCACCGGATTCTGTGGTCTGACCCTCGTTTTCCGTTCCTGTCACTCTGCCCTCAGACGCAGCATCCCCGCCTTCCTCAGCAGATACTGCGCTCTCAGTGGCGGATTCTGCAGTACTTTCAGCCGTTGCTGCCTGCGTGGTTTCTGTAGTACCTGTCGTATCTACGCCATCCGGCACATTTGCGTAGGCTGAGACGCTGCTGCCCATCAGAAGGGCCATGGAGAGGGCAAGTGTTGCTCCTCCCATTCTCAGTTTCTTAGAGATCATGCTCCATTCCTCCTCTTTCATCATTTTTTCCCGGATTACTGTCGGACCGGTTCCTGTTCTGTACGTCACGGAGCACGTCCATAATGTCCGCTCCCTTGCCCTGCATGGCTCGGATCCGGGCGATGATCTCCTCATCCTCCAGCTGACGTTCCTTAGCCCGAAGGGTCTTCACATACTCCTCGGCTTCTCTGGCCCTGGCCTCCGCCTTGCGGATATCCTCCCGGACCTTTTCAATCTTCTTGTTCACTTCATTTCCTCCTAAAAAAAGCAGCTGCATAACCGCCTCTGACACTTGCCGCACATCAGGGCAGGCGTCCGAAGCAGTAGAAATGCTGCTGCCAGTAACTGGTTTCAATGGATGCATACTGGATCGGGTTGCCGCAGTGGATCATCATGCCGTTTCCGACATAGATGCCGACATGGCTGGCTCCCGCCGTATCATAGGTTCCCTGGAAAAAGATCAGGTCACCCGGTTTGGCCTCTGCCGGGGATACATAGGTGCATGCATTCCGCAGGCCTTCTGCTGTCAGTCGTCCGTAATTCCAGCCGTTTCCGCTATGGTTGATAACCCAGGATACGAATCCGGAACAGTCAAAGCTGGTGGACGGGCTGGCTCCTCCCCATACATAGGGATAGCCGAGATACTTTTCTGCCTCATTGATCATTCTTGCAAATTTCTCATCACTTAAGGCTTCCGGCGGAATCTCATAGGACATGCCATCCGGGATCTGCAGCGCTGCCACATCGAACAGGTCCTGACGGTTGCCGTAGGTGGCATTGTAGAGCTGATACTGGTTGATCTGATCCTCATTCATTCTTGCCCGTAAGACCTGATCCAGGCTCCCGCCGGTCATGACGGTGCTCAGACGACGGATATTCCTGGTTGTAGTGACTTCCACTGTCCTGGACGAATTGTCATCTGCCAGATATGCCTCCCAGGTCTGGTGGCCATGGGCGGATGCCGCAGCGTGATTATCATAGTAGACATCGAACTGTACACCGTATCTGTCAAAGGCTCCGGTATCTTCTACCGTGTATTCCACGCCGTTCATGATGACCTTGGTTCCCATCGGTACGAAGGAATTGGAGGCATCCACAGCGATGGTATGACTGCTTGTCGGATAGGCACCGCTTGCTGTCGGACCTCCGGACCATCTGCCGCAGCAGATCACACAGTTGCAGTAGCCGCTGGTCACGACTGATCCCAGGGACTGGCCGACTCCGACCTCTCTGGTCTCGGTTACGGTTACCCGTTCACCTGTGATGTCGATTCCGTACTGTTCCCGGAAGATCTCCTCCACCTCGTCCTTCACCTGGTCATAAGTGAAATCACCATACATGGTCGTAAAATACGAGATCAGCTGATAAGGATTGTGGGAGATCTCATCGATCTGATAGCGATACTCGTCATAACCGGGATAGGTGGTCTCGATTCCGTCGATCTGCCTCTGCAGGGCAGCCTCCAGCTCCTGATATCTCTCTTCTACTGCCAGCATGTCATCGTCTCTTGCCAGATAGGTCGTCTCCACAACGGCATTTCCTGCCATAGAGATCATAGATCCCATGGTAGCTGCGGTTGAGGCAAAAAGCACCAGACCCAGCGCCATGCAGATCAAGGCAACCAGAACTCCTTTGTGACGGGTGGCAAAGTGCCTGATACCATTCTTCAGTCTGAAAGCCAGTGAAGGTTTTACAGGCGACGCGGTTGCCGATGCGGCTTTTACTGCTCCGGCAGCCTCCCCAGCCTTCGTGGCACGCCAGCCTGCCGCATATCCTCTTTGCAGGCGTTTCTTTTGCTGACGCTTCACATATCCCCTGGCATCAAGTCCGGTCTCCTCAGGCATCCGGTCAAACATGAGTCGTGAGGTCTTCTCTGCTTCTGCCTTCTCCAGGCGATAGGACCCGGATCTGCTCCTTCCATAGGCTCTGCCTGCCGCATCCTTCATTCTTCCGGCCGTTCTTTCTGCTACATTTTCTGCAGCACCTGCCGCACGGACCGCGGAGTTATCATCCTCGTTGTCTTCCATGCTCCTGCTGATCTTACCGGACACTGTTCCCGCTCCTGCCGCAAATGCTCCGGTACCGATCGGCTTCTTCAGGTTTTGCTCGGTCTCAAATGTCAGCCTTGCCCTTTTCTGCCGGTCTGCCTCCTCATACAGGCGCTTCTTATTCCGTTTCTTTCTTTTGGAAGCCGCCCCTGTTACAGGTCCTGCATCATCGGAGAGCCTTGTACGGACAGATTCCTCATGGAGAATGCCTTCTCTTCCGGTATCAGGGATCACCTGCTCCGCATTTGAAGCACCTGCCGATTGTTCTGTAGTTTCTGCAGATTCTGCGGACGGAAAACTTTCCTGATTAGCAGTCGTTCCTCCCGGGTTTTTCGCCGCATCCGCATCCCGGATTCTCTGTGACCTTCGCTTCTTGCGGGCTCGGTCAACAGATGTTGCCTCTGCCGTCTCCTCTCTTTCTGTTTTCTTCTGCAGCTTTGCATCTTCAATACGGCTGGAAACTCTCCGGCTGCTGTTCTCGGCAAGGTTCTGCTCCACCATGCCGTCTCTGGTCATCTTCTGAACGACCTTGTCTTTTGCCGAAAGTTTCAGATCATCATGCATGGTTCATCACCTCCCTTCCTGCAGTGTCTCCCTCAGCACATGGCCACAAAATCCGCGTCATCCCATCGCTTGAAGACTTCCTCCGAAAGTGCGGAGCCTCGCTTTACCGCCTCCTCTGCAGCTGCTTTCTTGATGGGAACGCCTGTCACACCGGAGCGAAGCATGCTCACCATATGGTCCAGTGCCTCCGTCAGCTGCAGCATGTCATCCTGCATAGTACCAAGGTTGTCGGTGGACATCATGACAAGTCCATCGGGTAGATTGAAGTTGTCCTGCTCCGCAGCCTTCTTTTTCTTCTCGGCACGGATCTGCATGAAATATTCCTCGCAGTCCTCATAGCGGACACAGCCACGGCAGCCATCCGGATCAAATTCCTCCGGCTCTGCCTTCTCCTTTTTTGCTTCTTCCATCTTCTTTGCAGCTCCTTCCTTGTCGGGATAGGCAAGTTCTGTATTTTCCGGATCAAGCACCGCTTTCAGAATGCGGTCCACCTCCTGCTTATCCTTCCTGCACACCTGGTCCGCATGCTCTCTCAGATAGAGATATGGCTTATGCTGCTTCTTCAGGCGACTCTCCTCCTCATAGAGTCCGATCAGTCCCATATGCATCTCCGCAAGTCTGTTCATGCCGAAGAAAAGCTGCTTGATCTTAGCCTCCGGCATCATGATGACTGCCGGCAGCCTGTTATCTGCTGTATTTCTGTTCTTATTCATTCCTCTGTTCTCCTTCTGTCTCATTCGGTTTGGTTGTCATAATATGGTAGAGTGCCGTATCCTTCGGGAAATGGTCCTTAAACGGAATGATCGTATTTCCGTAAAAAAGAAGTCCTTCACCTTCGTTGCTGTTCGTTACGAATGACAGCTGGTGAGGACTGATGTTCAGCTGCTTGGCCAGGATCTGACGGTCACCGCCCGCCTGGTTGAGCATATAGACAAAATCAGAGTTCTCGAAGATGTTCTCGATCTCTCTGGATGCCAGAAGGTCCTTGACGTTCTGTGTAATGCCGGTCGGAATGCCGCCCCATTTACGGAATCTCTTCCAGATCTCCACGGAATAAGCCGAAGTCTGCTCATCTTTTAAGAGCAGGTGAAACTCATCCATGTAGTATCTGGTGGATCTGTGCTCCGCGCGGTTGATGGTGACACGGTTCCAGACCTGATCCTGGACGACCAGCATGCCGATCTTCTTCAGCTGCTTGCCCAGTTCCTTGATATCGAAGCAGACCAGACGGTTGCTGATATCCACGTTGGTACGGTGATTGAAGACATTCAGGGATCCTTTGACATAGATCTCAAGGGCTGTCGCAATGCGCTTTGCCTCCTTCTCCGACTGATCCAGGATGCACTGATAGAGGTCTTCCATAACCGGCATGTTGGCCGGATCCGGATGCTCCAGGTAATCCCGGTAGACTAGACGGACACAGCGGTCGATAATGGTCTTCTCCACCGGCTCCAGACCGGTCTTGCTTCCCACGATCAGCTCACAGAGGGACAGGATGAAATCCGCCTTCAGGCTGATGGGACTCTCATCCTCGGAATAGTTGAGGTTGATGTCCATGGGATTGACGTACTGCTTGCTGTTCGGCGAGATATGAATGACCTGGCCCTGCAGCATGTTGACCAGTGGGGAATACTCTCCCTCCGGATCACAGATGACGATATCGTCATTGGTGATCAGAAAGGCATTGGTCATTTCTCTCTTGGCAGAGAAAGACTTACCGGAACCCGGTGTACCCAGAATCAGGCCGTTGGGATTCTTCAACTGCTTTCGATCCGCCATGATCATGTTGTTGCTGATGGCATTGATGCCGTAATAGAGAGCCTCTCCTCCCTGAAAAAGTTCCTCTGTTGTGAAGGGAACAAAGATCGCTGTAGCCGAGGTGGTCAGTCCTCTCTGAATGTCGATCTGGTTGATGCCGATGGGCAGACTGCTCATCAGTCCCTGTTCCTGCTGATAGTCCAGACGCTTCAGAGCACAGTTGTATTTCTGGGCGATACCGGCAGTCTGGAAGATGATATTGTCCAGCTTCTGCCTGGTCTTCTCTGTATTGAGGATCAGTACCGTGACCAGGAAAAGCCGTTCATTCCTGCTCTGCAGGTCCTCCAGAAGTTTCTTGGCCTCCCCTCCATAGGTAACCAGGTCCGACGGCAGTACATCCATGTCGTAACCGGAACGGACTGCCTTCTTCTGCTCCTCGATCTTCATCTTGTCCAGGTCGGTGATTTTTCCCTTGATCTGGCGGATAGCCTTGGCCTGGTCGATACTCTGCACATGCAGGTTGACGATCAGGGAGTTATCCATGTCCAGGAAATCCGCAAGCATCTTGTCGGAAAGCTCCGGTGCCAGGATCTGCAAAAAGGACACCGCTCCGATGGTCTTACCCATCCGGAAATAGCGGGCATCCCGGAAATCAAAGCTTGTCGGTGCAATAAAATCTTTGGTGCCAAGCCCTGTCTTTGCGACCATGTCGAAATTAAACACAAAGGGATCACGGGTATCTTCATTCAGGACCTGATAGAGAACTTTCAGCCTCTCATAACCGGACAGCGGTCTTGCTGACACGCCCATAGCCTTTAAGTTGTTCATGATGTCCGTCTCGATCCTCTCCAGCTTTGGCTTTGCACTTCTGACACTGTCGGCCTCGATGCCGAAGGTCACATATTTCCTACGGATCAGACCGTTGTTGCCCTTGGCCAGCTGGGTCTTTAAGATCCCCGCATATTCCTCCCTGACCGGATCAAAAGCATCACCAGCCAGCGGAATGTCGATTGCCTCTGTCATCTCTGCCACATTGGCATACTGGCTCATGCAGGTGATCTGCAGGGAAATGCTGGAATCAAAGTAATTGTAGAAATCACACCAGAACTCTAAGGCAGCTGTCTTGTCTTCATTCTGGGCCAGCTGATAGTTGATATCCCCGAAAGCGATGGACTTGGTGTAATGCCGGTCGTCCACACGGCAGATCCCGTCACGGAACATTTCCTGATACGCGATGGATTCCTGCGCACTGTGGGGAACCTTTCTCGCCTTCTTCTCCCTCATCTTCTGCTTCACAAGTTTCTTTTTCTGTTCTCCGGACAGGATGGTTCCTGTCTCCTGATTATTTCTTACGCTTGTTCTTGCGTTTGTTACTACCGGCCGCCTTGCTTCCGGCTTTGCGGCTTTCTTTTTCGCCAATCCCCAGTACCTCCTTCTCGTAAATTTCCTCCTGGATCCTTCTGTAGAAGTTGTCCGTCCTGTACGGCCGGATGCCAGGACGCTGCACGCCCTGGCGGAACATGTTCATCAGAATCTTCTCCAGAGGTCTTCCGTCTTTCTCATACATGGCAAACAGAAAGAACGGAAGGACCAGCACAACCATCAGTGACGCTGCTAGGGTGGAACCCAGGGAATGCCTTGTCAGCAGGTAGAAGGGTGCTCCCACTGCGCCTGCCAGGGCAAAGCAGATCAGCTGTCTCTTGGTCAGGTTGAACATGATCTTCGTCTTGACCTTCGTCAGATCCTTGGGAACCTGTACGTATGCCATAACTTCTCACTTCCTTTCTCTTCTTCTCATCAGTGTGCATTGAAAATAGACTTACTGATGGAGCCTGTCTTAAAGAGGGCAAAGCACAGGATGACCGTGTAGGCTGCGACGGAGAACAGAGCCGAATGGATGTCGGCTGCCACCGTCATGGAGTGCACCAGCACGCAGTAGATACCTAAGATCACCATAATGAAAAAGCCCTGGAAGCCCAGAGCAATCAACCCTCTTGCATAGTTGTTTCCGATCTGTCCCCACTCCCGGTTCGTCATGGTAGCGAACGGAACCGGTGCGACAGATGAATATAGATAGATTTCGATCATTCGTCCGTATAAGACGACTGTGATCAATACCGATACAATCTTCATACACACCGAGATCAGCCCCGTCTCCAGAGCCAATGCCAGCAGTTCTCCGAGTTCCATCGTCTCCATCTGCGTCTCAAAATCTGCGATGGTCGTCGTAATATCGATGGCCGTCTCTGCTCCGACCACTCCCGCAGCCGCACTGACCAGATGCTGCCCGACGTCAAAGACCGCCATGACAATATCAAAGGTGTGAGTTACGAGATAGACCGCAACAAATGCCTTGAAAAACCACTTGAAGAACATCCATGTGTCCACATCGTGGAGATTGTTGCGGTCCGTGATCATGGTGATCAGCTCGTAACAGAGCACAAACGTAATGATGAGACCGGCGATCGGCACGATCACAGTATCCGACAGGGAACGGATCATATTGAAAATGCTTCCGTTCCAGCCCTGGGGCGTCTGCCCGACCTGTGCTGCGATCGAGCCGGTCTTATCATTGACATCGGTGAACATGGTAGTCAGATTGCTCGATACAAAGTTCATCAATAGATCTCGGATAGCCTCCTCGATCTTGTCGAATAAATCAAACAATCGCTACTCCTCCTGTATTTTTACTAAGGGAAGCCTGTCATCTGACCGCCGCCCTTTTTCCTTAACCGAACAGCCCGGAGAGCAGAGGAACCAGAGTCGTACCGATCAGGGCAACTCCGCCACCTGCCATCAGCTGTTTCATGCCCTGGGACTTTGCTTATGTGTGATAAAGAAGCAATAGAAGTGCAAAAAATTTTGCCGTTCCTATCCGACACTTGGCCATTGTGTCGGATAGGTCGGGCGGTTATT
>Ga0326511_10002003_pt1 | contig 16757 bp, 13 predicted proteins | sample 0_2496_0518_D_FD_203701 | JGI IMG/M metagenome (GOLD analysis project Ga0326511, IMG submission 203701) | Bovine rumen microbial communities from UC Davis, California, United States - 0_2496_0518 | ecosystem: Host-associated > Mammals > Digestive system > Stomach > Rumen | place: USA...
CAATTGTTGAAGAAGAACTTGATGGTAAAATTGAGGATTTATTCGAAGATTTTAATCATCAGCATTTGGCTACAGCTTCCATTGGTCAGGTTCATGAAGCTAAGTTGATTACTGGTGAACATGTTGCTGTAAAAATCCAAAAAGAAGGAATCACAGATAAAATTGACCTTGATGTGAGGATATTAAAATATATTGCTAATCGTGCGGATAAATTTAATTCAGATCTTAGAAAACTAAACTTGCCTGGAATCATGGATGAGTTTGACCGTTCCATCCACAAGGAAATCGATTACAATAATGAATTCATGAATATGCAACGCATTGAAATGAATTTTGAAGACAATCCTAATATCCATATTCCGAGTACCTACGCCAATTACTGTTCCTCAAAAGTTTTAACTATGGAATTCATTGAAGGCGCAGATTTAAATGATGTATATGCAAGTACTGGTGATGAATTTGACAAAAAACTCTTGGCGAAAAATGTTATAGATTCTTATCTCCAGCAACTTTTCATTGACGGATTCTTCCATGGCGATCCACATCCGGGTAACATCAAGATTTTAGAAAATAATGTGATATGTTATCTTGATTTGGGTATGATGGGATCCTTTGATGAGAAATTCAAACGCGATCTTTCAGAAGTGGTGCTGCTGTTTATGGACCAAGATGTCGACGGGTTGATTAATCAGCTGATGTATATGGACATACTGGACTATGACATTGATACAACCACTTTAAGAAGGGACTTGAATGATTTATTCGGAAGATACTTTGGTGTACAGTTAAATCGTTTTGATGGAGTATTAGAAGCACTTCTTAGCCTTATGCAGGAATATGGAGTTATTCTTCCAAATGAAGTCGTCACTATGGCAAGAGGATTATCTATGATTGAAGCTATTGCACACAATCTTGATCCTGAAATAGATGTTTTCGCAGAACTAAAACCTGTTGCTAAACGTATTGCCAAACAGAAACTTGATCCTAAAAGATATTTTAAAGGCAAAAAAAGTAATGCAATCCTGTATGGACATATGATTCAGGCATTGCCTGGTCTTCTTACAAGAACAATCCATAAGATTGATAATGAAGAATTGCAATTCAGGTTTGAAGTTGACATTACTGACAAGGTTTCAATTATTGCATTGATTTCAGCACTCATAATCGGTTCTTCAGTGGTTTCTTTTGGACCAAGATTATTCGACATGCCAGTAATTTCATTGATTGGCTATATAATAGCTATAATCTTAAGTATTATCGGCATAAGAAAATTCGTTTTAAAATAATGGGGAAATCAATTCCTCAATACTTATTTTTTTAATTTAAAAATAATTTCAGAATTATTTGTCAAATAGTAATTTTTTTAAAGAGCAAATAGTAAAATAATAATTAATGTATAGTTTTGTTATTTGTTTTTTGGCATTGATTTTATCTTATTTTGTATATGGAAAATTCATCGAAAGGATATCTGGTGTAGACGAAACCCGCAAAACACCTGCATATAGATTGCAAGATAATGTTGATTATATGCCAATGTCAAAAATTAAGAATTTTTTAGTCCATTTTTTAAATATTGCGGGATTAGGACCAATTTTTGGAGCTATTCAAGGTGCATTGTTTGGTCCGGCTGCATTCCTATGGATTACATTAGGTACAATTTTCATTGGAAGCGTTCATGATTTCTTTTCTGGATACATGTCCCTGCGTGATGACGGATTGACAATGCCAAATATCATTTCAAAGTATTTGGGATCCAAGATTCAAAAGATTATGGCTGTTCTTATTGTAATGACCGGTATTTTAGTTGCAGCTACTTTTGCAAAAGGAGCTGCTGAATTACTTAGCAACTTAACTAACATTTCCATTATTATCTGGATGGCAATAATATGTATTTATTTCTTGATTGCAACAATATTTCCTATTGACAAAATCATTGGAAAAATATATCCTATTTTTGGAGCATTATTACTGATTATGGTCGTGATGATGACTGGAGCACTAATATTAAATCCAGCATACACTATTCCCGAGTTTACAACACAAGGTCTGTATTTAACCGATAAAAGTATTTTTCCATACCTTTTTGTTACAATAGCTTGTGGTGCCATCTCAGGTTTTCATGCATCACAATCCCCAATTGTTGCAAGATGTATTGAAAATGAAAAAGATGCAAGACCTGTATTTTTTGGTTCAATGGTATTGGAAGGTTTGGTTGCACTTTGCTGGGCGGCTATTGCAATGGCATTCTTCCAAGGCCAACCACAACTTGCAGTAATATATGGTGCCGCTCCTTCTGTGGCAGTACACGAAATGGCAATGACATTAGTAGGACCAATTGGTTTGATTTTAACCATAATAGGAGTTGTTGTTTGTCCAATCACAACTGGAGATACATCACTTAGAAGTTCAAGAATTACAATTGCTGATGAACTTAATCTCAATCATGAAAAATTGATTCCAAGGCTGAAAATAGCAGTGCCTTTATTTTTAGCAGCTTTTGGATTGTCATTTATAGATTTCGGTTTGATTTGGAGATATTTTGCTTGGGCCCAATTGATAGTGGCCACGATTGTATTATATGCTGCAAGTGCATACTTAATTCAAAAAGAAAAACCCTACATTATCGCGTTGCTTCCGGCAATCATATGTACCCTGATTGCATTTGCATATATCCTGCAAGCCCCTGAAGGATTGAGATTGCCTTCAATGACCGCGAATATAATTTCAGTTATTGCAACAGTCATCATAGGAATAATATTCATTAAAAAATTCAAATCATGACTCTTATTATTTGAATAATTTTAAAAAAAAATAGATTAATAAAATACAGCGAATATGAAATAATAGAACAGATTATATGCACATAATATCTTGTTTAGGTGTCCCATTTTCCAATTATCCATTCACCATTTATTTTTTTAAAATCCATTAAAGTATCAATTGTCCATACACCACTTGCACCATAGACACGAGCAGTTAATGTGACATCAGAAATGAATGTTGCATTTTCATCATCATCAAACAAAATGTTGGGATCAAGAATCTCTGATTTAAAATAATTAAGAGTGCCATTCATCACTTCTTCAATAAATTGGGCTTTGGTCTGTTTTTTACCAGACATGTGGGTTAATATATAATCATCAGCCATCAATTCATTTAACTTATCTTCATTTTTGTCAATCAATGCCTGTTGATATTCAACAAACCTATCTAAAACTTCTTTTTCTGCACCATCAAAAGTTCGTTTGGATAAAATTTCTACATCTGACATAATAATATATTATATAATAAAACAACTATATTAATTACTAATGAAAAATTAAGTGAGTGTTTGATATGAACGAAATTCCAAAATTAGATGTGAAAAAAACAAAAGACGATATTGTTGAATTCGTTCAAAATAAAGTATCCGAAGCTAATGCAGACGGACTTGTTATTGGATTAAGTGGTGGAATTGATTCCACATTAGCTGCATTTTTAGCTTGTGAAGCTGTTGGAAAAGATAATGTTTTTGGAATAGTTATGCCTTCAACAACAACCCCAACAGAAGATAAACTTCATGGTACTGTAATAGCACAACTATTAGGAATAAAATATAAAGAGATTGCTATTGACAGTATTTTAAACGAATTCTTATCAGTTACACAGTTAGAAGAAGACAAATTATCAATTGGTAATCTTAAAGCAAGAATAAGAATGTCAATTATCTATTTTTATGCTAATTCTAAAAACTATCTGGTCAGCGGTACCGGTAACAAAAGTGAAATTTTGATTGGTTACTTTACAAAGCATGGTGATGGTGCATGCGATATCGAACCGATTGGAGACTTATATAAAACTGATGTTTATCAATTAGCTAAATATTTAGAAATTCCTCAAGAAATCATCGATAAACCACCTAGAGCAGGATTATGGAATAATCAAACTGATGAAGATGAAATTGGAATGACTTACGAATTGCTTGATAAAATATTATACAGAAGTTTAGAAAAAGATATTAATGCAAACTCAATAGCTGATGAATTAAATATTGAAGTTAATGATGTTAATGACATTATAAATAGAGTTAATAGGAACAAACATAAAACTAAAGTTCCTGAAAGCCCTAAAAAGACTACAATGGTGATTTAGTGATAGAAAAAAAATGGCAGAAAAAATGGGCTGATGAAAAATTATTTGAATCAAACCCCAATGATAAAGAAAAATTATTCATTACAGTAGCTTTTCCATACCCTAGTGGTGCAATGCATATTGGTCATGGTCGTACATATACTGTACCTGATGTATATGCAAGATTTAAAAGAATGGAAGGTTATAATGTTTTATTCCCAATGGCCTGGCACGTAACCGGTGCCCCAGTAATCGGAATAGCAGACAGGATTAAACGAAAAGACCCATGGACTTTAGATTTATACGAAAATGTTCATAGAGTTCCTAAAGAAGAATTACCTAAATTAGAAGACCCGGAATATATCGTAAGATACTTCAGTAGCGAATACAATGAAGTAATGCACGATATGGGATATTCTATTGACTGGAGACGTGAATTTAGGACAATTGACCCCACCTACAAAAAATTCATAGAATGGCAAATTACAACATTATATGAAAAAGGTTTAATCCAAAAAGGAGAACATCCAGTTAAATACTGTCCTAACTGTGACAATCCTGTTGGAGATCATGATTTGCTTGAAGGAGAAGGAGTTGGAGTTAATGAATTAACTTTACTCAAATTTAAAATTGACGATAAAATTTTGGTTACCGCTACATTAAGGCCGGAAACCATTGTTGGAGCAACAAACATTTGGTTGAACCCTGATGTTGAATATGTTTTAGTTAAAGCAGAGGATGAAAAATGGGTAATAACCAAAGAGGCTCATTACAATTTACAGCACCAAATTAAAGATTTGGAAATCATATCTGAAATTAATCCAAATGACTTAATTGGAAAAATGGCAATCAATCCATTTACTGGTGATGAATTGCCAATTTTCCCAGCAAGCTTTGTAAGCGCATCATACGGAAGTGGTGTTGTATTTTCAGAACCTGCTGATGCACCAGCAGATTATATTGCTCTTCAGGATTTAAAGAAAAATGATGAATTAATAGCTAAATATAATTTAGAAGGAATTATCGAAAATGTAGTTCCAATTCCTGTCTGTACAGTTAAAGGTTATGGAGAAATTCCTGCAGCAGACATAATTGAAAGATTAGGAATTACAGACCAAAACGATGAAAAATTACATGAAGCCACTAATGAACTTTATAAAATTCAGCACAGTAAAGGAGTAATACTCGACAGCATTCCTGGTTTTGGTGGTAAAAAAGTCAGATTTGCTCGTGAAGAATTAAAAGATGAGTTAATCTCCAAAAATATGGCTACAATAATGTATGACTTTGCTGAAAGGCCTGTTGTCTGTAGATGCGGAAACAACTGTGTTGTAAAAATAATGGATGACCAATGGTTTATGAAATATTCCAATCCAGAATGGACAGAAAAAACCCATAAGGTGCTTGAAAGGGAAACCATTATCCCTCCAGAAGTAAAAAATAATTTCAACTATTATATTGACTGGTTAGATGATTGGGCATGTTCTAGAAAAGTTGGACTTGGAACAAGACTTCCATGGGATAACAAATGGCTGATTGAACCATTAACCGACTCTACAATCTACATGTCATATTATTCTGTTGCAAGATTCTTGAAAGATATGGATCCTGAAGATTTGAATCGTGCATTCTTTGATAAAATCTATTTAAACAAGGATTCTGATGACATCAAAGTTGCACCAGAAGTAGTTAAAGAAATTCAGGACGAATTCAACTACTGGTACCCTCTTGATTGGAGATTATCTGCAAAAGATCTTGTAGGAAACCATTTAAGCTTTTTAATGTTCCACCACAGCGCAATATTCCCTGAAGACAAATGGCCTAAAGGAACTGTTGTGTTTGGAATGGGTCTTTTGGAAGGAAATAAGATGTCATCATCAAAAGGTAATGTAATCCTTTTAAAAGATGCAATTGAAGATTATACCGCAGATGTTGTAAGATTATTCTTAATGGCATCAGCAGAACCATGGCAGGACTTTGACTGGAGAGAAAAAGAAGTTCTTGGAACTAAAAGAAGACTCGAGTGGTTTAGGGAATTTGCAGGAAAAGTTGAAGAAATCAAAGGTTCCCCATTAGACCTAAGCAACATTGAAAAAGTCGAATTGACAAGAACAATTGACTTATGGATGTTAAGCCAACTCAACCAACATATAAAAGCATCAACTGAAGCTTTAGAAGTTTTCCAAACAAGAAAAGCATTACAGGAATCATTGTTCTTACTTAAAAAGGATATTGATCACTACCTCTACAGAGTAAATCATTTGCTTGATAAACAGGACCCTGCAGTAGTTTATGTGTTATCTACAGTACTGGAATCATGGATTAGATTGCTTGCGCCATTTACACCACACACATGTGAAGAATTATGGTCAACATATGGCGGAAAAGGTTTCGTAAGTACTGCTGAATGGCCTGAAGCTGATGAAAGCTTAATAAGTCTTGAAATTGAAAAATCAGAAGAATTGATTCAAAATCTTATTAAAGACATTAATCAGATTAAAAAGATGGTTGGAGATAAAGCTGAAAAAGTTCACATTTATCTTGCTCCTGACTGGAAATGGGACTTATACAAAATAGCAGATGAAGTTGGAAAACCTGACATTGGCCAAATCATGGGTAGAGCTATTGGAGCGAATATTTATGATGATAAAAAAGAAATTGCTGCTGTAGCCAAAAAGATTGGCCGTGAAATGACTAAAACAAAATATGTGGGCAAAATCGATGAAGCACAAATCATTGCTGATGCTATAGAATATATCTCCAATGAAGTTTCATCAGAAATCATCGTTCACACAGATGATTCATATGACCCTCAAAACAAGGCTAAAAATGCAATGCCTTATAAACCAGCTATTTTAATCGAATAGCTGTTTATTTTTTCTTTTTTAAAATTTTTTATAAAAATAAGTTTAGATACTATTTTAAAAAAATAAGTAAATGCAATCAAAAGATTGCATATTAAATTTTTATTCAGCAATAAATGTTCTTATTCCTTGAATTATTAAACATACACCTAATAAAATTGCAGCATAAATTGGATTTACTAAGGAATTGAATGCTAGAATAAATGCTAAAACACCCATAATCAAAATCAATAACGAGGATATTTTTGATATTTTTGAGTCTGTAATAAGACCTGTGATACCGAATAAAATCATTATGATACCGACAAGGTAAAATTGCAATCCTACAAGGAACGGCAATGCATTCATTGCAAACATGAACAGTAAACCAAATATGATGGCTATAATACCAATAATCACATTTAATGTTGTAAGTCCATTAAATAATGATGCGAAACCAAAGAATAATAAACTTAGTCCAATTACAATAGATGTGAAAGCTGAACTAAAAATAGGGCAAATTATAAAAATTAATCCCAAAATTATAGAGACTATTCCAAATATCTTATTTGTTTCCATATTTTTCCTCCAAAATTTTTTAAATCCACTATTTAAAGTGAAAATACTAGAATATAAAAAGAAATTAACCTTCTTATACAATTAATTATTTATATTGGGATATTTAATTTTTATCATTTAAAATAATGAAAAAAAATAATTTAATACACAAACAAATATATTTGTATCAAATATGAATGATAAAAAACTTGAATAAACCTAAAATATTTTTAGTAATCATATCAATAATTACAGTTTCAGCTAAAGACAATTTTACGACATTTAAAATGATATTGCAAATAATATTGAACATGTTGTTGAATAAAATAATGTATATGACGAATATGAAAAATAACTTATAAATATAATATTTCAAACCCATTTATTTTAACATTATTAAACATTTCTTTTTAAAAAAAAACCTACAATAGGTACCAAATTAAAAAAAAGATAAAAGAAAAAAAATTTATATTAATACTGTAGTAGCCTTGGAAGAAAGTAAACCTATATATACATTTCAAAACGAATCCCTATATAAAGAAAAATTAGCAGACCTATAACACTATTTAAAAATACTAATTTTTTGTTTCTAATAATTTATATTGAAAATTTAAATAATTAAAATAATGAAATTTGGTTAAGTATTAACATAACAATAGCTGAAATTAATTAAAACAAATAGAAAAAAAATAGGTGATTTAGAGTTTTCTTGCAAAAAGCAAATAACCACTATGCCCAACCATTCTTGTTTTAGGTCTAGTTCCTTGCTGTCTTACTTCAAGGCCTCGTTCTAAAGTCTCTAGAATTTCAATATCATAGAAATTAAGTTTTTTTGCAACTCTGTATGAAACTTCAGCTTGATCGATGTAGGGAGCATATACAACAAGCCATCCTCCAAGATTTAAGGAGTCATGAACCTCTTCAAAAATTTCATAAGGCTTTGGAAGGTCTAAAAATACCAGATCAATATTATCTTCATTAATTCCATCTTTTATATTCTGATTTTTTACTTCAATATTTTTGATTCCAAAAGTTTCGATGTTCTTTTTAGCAACTTCTGAAAAATCTTCACGGATTTCATATGTATAAACATGACCTGTATCGCCGACAACATTACCGAAGTTCAATGCAATAGCTCCAGCACCGGTTCCGGCATCAACAACCCTAGAACCCGCTCCCAAGCCAGTGTATGCTAAAACAGTTCCAATATCTTTTTTAATTAATATTGAACAACGTCTATCCATTATTTCAATGAAATCATTTACATTTGGTTTGACAATTTTAAATGAGTGGTCAAGATGGCTTTTAACTTCATCGCCTATTTCAGCATCCGACAATACTTCTGCAGAGACAATTCCCAAATCACTTTGAAAATCCTGGCCTTCCTTTAAAATATACTTTTTACCACGTTCATCCAAAATCATTTTCATATATTACACCTAATTTTCTAATTCTGCTAATCTTTTTACCCTTTTTAGGGAATCCGGATGAGTGGACAATAATTCCATGATTCCTTTAGTTTTCGAAATTTTGATATCGGAATTGGCTAATCTTTTCAATTCCTCATCAGATATTTTTCCATCACCATCAAAGTCCACCTGACTGAAATCATCAATATCATGTTGTGCATTATTAATATCTGTTGCAAAAAATGCTCTATTAGTATTTAATTCTTTAATAGTTTCCTGATTGCATCTAGAAGCACCATAAGATAATTTATATAAAGCAGAGACTAAAGCAGCAGGGCGATTACCAAATTCTACTGAAGCTTCATCTGCATAATATTCACGGGTTCTTGAGATAAACAATACTAATAATTGTCCAATTAAATAGAAAACATAACCCAATAACCCAATTATGATTCCAGCACCATTTTCATTATCTCTGGAAAACATGAAAGCTATAGCAATATAATAACAAACCATAGGAATTACACTAACGGCTGCAGTTACAGCCATGTCATTATGTTTAATATGACCCATTTCATGACCCAATACTGCTCTCAACTCATCATAATCCAACAAACCGAGAATTGGACGAGTAATTGCAATATGGCCGCTTCTGCTGGTTCTACCATATGCAAACGCATTTGGAATATTAATTTCTGATAATCCTACTTCCGGTTTGGGAACACCTGCTTCCTGTGCAAGTTCGGCCACCATTTTATGAATATGAGGGGCTTCCGCTTCAGATAACGGCCTTACATTCATTGAATGTTTAACTAATGTTGGGCCAAACCAGTATTGTGCAAATACAATTACTAAACTCACACCCATATATAATCTCCAACTGCTAATTCCCATATATCTTGCTACAAGCAAAACTAAAAAATAAACAATTGAGAACATTAATACAGAAGTCAGTATCATTCTTAATTTAAGCTTCCATGTGCCTTTCATTTTAATACCTCAACTTTTTTTATGTAATGATATTATATATTTTAACTTAAAAAGTTAATGGAACATTTCACATCTCAAAAAATATTACTTTTCAAACACTACCACAAATTAATTATTAGCTAACAGACATATATTTTAACATTACAAAATCATGGTGATTTAATGAGTGGACCTTGGGTAGAAAAATATAGACCACAAAGCCTAGATGACATTGTAGGCCAAGAACATATTATAAATAGACTTAAAAAGTATGTTGGCGAAGAAAGTATGCCAAATTTAATGTTTACAGGACCAGCTGGTGTTGGAAAAACCACAACTGCACTAGCATTAGTTAAATCAATTCTCGGAGAATACTGGAGACAAAACTTCTTAGAATTAAATGCTTCAGATGCAAGAGGAATTGACACAGTAAGAAATGATATAAAAAATTTCTGTAGATTAAAACCTGTCGGTGCTCCATTTAGAATAATCTTTCTAGATGAAGTGGACAACATGACAAAAGATGCTCAACATGCTTTAAGACGTGAAATGGAAATGTATACAAAGACTGCTTCATTCATCTTATCATGTAATTATTCATCAAAAATTATTGATCCAATCCAATCAAGATGCGCAATATTCAGATTCGCCCCAATAAAAGGAGAACAGGTTGCCAATAGATTAAAATACATATGTGATGAGGAAAACTTTGACTACACTGATAAAGGACTCGAAACAATTGTATTCCATGCAGAGGGAGATATGCGTAAAGCAGTCAATATTCTACAGGCAACGGCATCAGAAGGAGAACACATCACAGAAGAAAGCGTGTATGATGTCGTATCAAAATCCAAACCTCAAGACATTTCAGATATGATTACAAAAGCATTGACCGGAGACTTTATGGGCTCAAGAAAACTCCTGCATGAAACAATGGTCTTGCAGGGTACAAGCGGAGAGGATATGGTTTCCCAAATATACCAAGAAGTATCTAGAAGGGTCCTTGATGGTAAAATGGATCCTGATTTCTATATTGATATTATCGAAGCAATAGCTAACTGTGACTTTAGAATAAGAGAAGGATCAAACCCTAGAATACAACTTGAAGCTCTTTTAACAAAATTCTTATAGTAAGGTATTCAAATGTTATGGACAGATAAATACCGACCAAAAACCCTAAAAGAGATATTAGGTAATAATAAAGAGAAAAAAATAATTGAATCCTGGGTTGAAAATTGGAAAAATGGAAATCCACAACAGCCTATACTTTTAGTTGGACCACCAGGGATTGGAAAAACTACATTTGCTCAAGCAATAGCTAAAGAGTTTTCTGAATACATTGAGTTAAATGCTAGTGATAAGCGTTCACAGGATGTTATTAAAAGTACTATTGGTGAATCTTCATCTTCAAGATCACTTTTTGGTGACGAATACAAATTAATCATTATGGATGAGGTTGATGGTATTCACGGAACTAATGACCGTGGAGGAGTCCGAGCTATTGGAGAGATAATTAAAACATCCAAACATCCTTTAATTTTAATAGCTAATGATTTTTACTCTAAAAGATTGCAATCAATTAAGCCAAAATGTCAAGTCATTAAAATGGCTAAGATTAGAGGCCCCACAATCAATAAGATGCTTAAAAATATTGCTAAAGAAGAAGGTATTGAATATGATAAGGAAGCTTTGAAGTTATTATCTAAAAAAGCCAATGGAGATATTCGTTCTGCAATCAATACATTCCAAGCAATTGCCGATACATCACATGAATTAACAATGAAAGATGTTGAAACTGTCACGACAAAAGATGATAGATCAACAATTATTGATGGAGTAATGGCAACCTTGAAAAGTAAAAATCCAAAGCACGTCAAAGATGCATTAAGAGTTGATGAAGACCCGACACTTGTAATGGCATACATTGCTGAAAATGTTCCTCGCGAATACACAAATAAAAATGAACTTAAAAAGGCATATGAAAACCTATCCAAAGCAGATTTATATTTCGGAAGAGCCCAAAGAACAAGAAATTACGGATATTGGAAATATGCAACAGATTTCATGGGGATTGGTGTAAGTTCCTCCAAAAGAGAAACCTATAAAAAGTTCACCCCAATCAAATCTCCAACAGTTTTTACACTGATGGGACGTAATCGTGGGAAAAGAAACTTGCGTGACGGCATAGCAGAGAAGATGTCACAAAAAATGCATATTTCAAATACTGTTGCCATTTCAATGTTTCCATATTTGGAAATCATGTTTCAAAATGATGAACTCGCTTGGGAAATTTCAGACTTTTTGGATTTAGACAAAGATGAAATCAAACGCTTCAGAAAAAAAGTCATTCCTAAATCAATCATTAAAAAAATGGAAAAACGAAAAGAGGAAATGCGTATTGAAGAACGTGACAGACGTGCTGAAGAACTTCAAAATCAAATGTTTGCAGGAATATCACAAGAGGAAATCATTGAAGAAGAACCTATAAGGGATGAAGTTGAATTAATAGTTGAAAATCCTGAAGTTGAAGAAGAAATTTTAGATGAAGATGAAGAATTAATGGCCGAGGAAATGGTTGAAGAAAAGCCAGAAGAAAAACCTAAAGAAAAGAAAAATAAACAAGCATCTTTATTTGACTTTTAATTTCTTTTCAATAAATTCTGATGCTTTAAGCACGTTTTCTCTGTATTGGGGTGCAACATCCTCTAAAAAATCCATAAATGATGAAGCTAATTCATCATTATTTTCATTTTTTATTTTTGATTTACCATCCATTTCCAAAAATGAATTAATCCAGTTTAAAGGAACATTAATTAAAGGACATATTTCATTTTCTTTTTTATTGAAATCAATCCCCCCACCTGAAAATATTGTGGAAAATATCCGATTTACCTCATCATCCAAAATAACTGGATTTGCAACCAAATCATATTCGCCCTCATGAACCAATTTTACACCATATTTACGAGTATAAGGTTCCAATATTATATCAATCATAAAATTACCATCAGGAATCAATATTGTAGAGTTAGGTTTAATGTCAGATAATGTTTTAGCTGATTTAGAACAAATCTTTTGAAAAAGTGAATTTCTAACGACTTCAATTTCAGGAAATTGTTTGTTAAATGTTTCCTGGCGCTTTCTTGAAAATTTAGAAAATCTCAGGTTATTAATATATATTTTTGAAGGAGTATAAGATATGAAACGACTGTCCACTCCAATTATTTTTAAATATTTCAATACATCCTTTTTTGAATTAGAAAATGATTCCTCATCACTGGCCAATCCAGAAACATCAAAGATAAAATCCATTTTTATAACCTCAAATATTTTATTAATGCATCATGCATGACATCAACAGGAGCCTTTTTGCCTGTCCAGATTTCAAAGCTTTTTGCTCCCTGATACAAAAGCATTTTAATGCCATAAACCGGTTTTGCATCTGCTTTAATAGCTTCTTTTAGTAATCCTGTTTCATTCGGATTATATACTGCATCAAACACCACCAAATCTTCATGCATATCACAAGCCTGAGCGATTGGAACATCATCAATATTTGGATGCATTCCCACAGGTGTTGTATTAATCAAGATATCGACATCACTTAAATCCATATTTTTGATTGAATCAAAGTTAACATTTTCAATCAATCCTGAATTTGAAACATCACTAGCTAATTTTTGAGCCTTATCGATATTTCTATTCAATATTTTCAAATTGGACGCCCCATACTTAGCAATGTAAAATGATATTGCTCTTGAAGCTCCACCGGCACCCGCTATCAAAACATTTTTATTTTTAATACTTGTTACTTCTTCTATGGCTTTAACAGCACCAATTCCATCAGTATTATAACCTTTCAAATTTTTAAAATCTATAGTATTTACTGCACCTATTAACTGAGCGATTTCATCTATTTCATCCAAATATTTCATCACTTCAATTTTATGAGGAATTGTAACATTAAATCCCTTTATATTTAATGCTTCAGCACCATTTATTGCACTTTCCAAGTCACATGGATTGACATCGAATGCGACATAAGCATAATCCATATTAAGTTTTTCAAAGGCTGCATTATGCATAGGTGGTGAGAAACTATGTTCCACTGGATGACCTATTAAACCTACAATATTTGTACTTCCTTTTATTTCCATATATTAAAATTAGCTACAAAATTATTTAAACTTTAATTATCAAAATTTAATATATTATAAAAAGGTGAATAAACATGGAATTTGCAAGACCAAGAGGTACAAGAGATTTTTTATTTGAAGAAATGGAACAGAGAAAAGAAGCTGAAAGTACCTTAAGATATATTTTTGAAAATTATGGTTACAGAGAGATTAAAACTCCTTTATTTGAAGAATTAAAACTTTTTACAACCAAATCTGGAGAAGAAATTGTTGATCAATTATATAATTTTAAAGATAAATCCGACCGTGAACTAACATTAAGACCAGAAATTACTGCTCCAGTTGCAAGATTATACTTGAATGAACTTGAAAAAACTGCTACAAAACCTATAAAACTTTATTACTATGGAAGCTGCTTTAGATATGAAAGACCACAAAAAGGAAGATTCAGACAATTCTGGCAATTCGGATGTGAATTGATTGGTGCCAAATCCCCACAGGGAGAAGCTGAAGTTATTGCAATGTGCAGCGACTCAATTGAAGCACTTGGAATTACTGGCGCTGATGTTAATATTAACCACTTGGGTATTATCAGAGGATTATTTAAGCATTTTGAAGTTGATACAAAAACCCAAAGAGAATTGATGGTAGTTATTGACAAAGGAGATAAAGACTTATTAATTGAATCATTAAGTGGAGAAAATCCGATTATTTCAAATGATGAATTGAATCAAATTTTACTAAAATTAATAGATTTAGTTGGAGACAAATCAATACTTAACGATGTTGAAGAATTAATTAAAGATTATGAAGAACCACAGGAAGCATTCAATCAATTAAAAGAATTAGTTGAACTTCTTGATTGCTTCAACATGACAAATTATACATTGAACCTAGGTGTTGCAAGAGGACTTGACTATTATACCGGAATAGTATTTGAAATTTATGTTGAAGGCCTCGGAGCTCAAAAACAGGTTTGTGGTGGTGGAACATACAGTCTAATTAAGGTATTCGGAGGCCAGGAAGTTGAATCAACTGGTTTTGCATTAGGTTTCGATAGATTAATGAATGCAATCGAAGAATTGACAGAAAAAAAAGAAGCCAAATCACACTTGGATGTATATGTTGCACCAATATCTAATGATGTAAGGCTTAAAGCTTATGAAATAACACAAAACCTAAGAAGATCCGGAATTAAATGTGATGTTGACTTAAACAACAAGAAATTCAAAAAATTAATGAACTATGCAGATAAAATTAAAGTTCCAAAAATAATCATAATCGGTAAAAATGATTTGGACGAAGGTAAAGTAACAATCAAGGACATGGAAAGTGGTTCACAGGATTTAGTTGATATTGGAAGCATTGTAAGTTACTTGAAAGAGGAATAATATGGAAATTAATTTTAGACATGAAATTAACGGTATGAAAGTAATCACAGCTGTAGCCCAGGATGCTGTGAGCGGTGAAATTTTAATGATTGCTAATATGAATAAAGAAGCATTGCAAAAAACTATTGAAACAGGCAAGGCTCATTATTGGAGTACTTCCAGAAATAAGCAATGGTTAAAAGGAGAAAGTTCCGGCCATGTTCAGGAAGTCGAGGAAATTCTTGTTGACTGTGATATGGATGCAATTGTACTTAAAATAAAACAAAATGGTGCGGCTTGCCATGAAGGATATTACTCTTGCTTTTTTAGAAACTTAGAATTTGAAAATTCACCAGATATAGAAGATTTAAAAGACGAAGACTTAAAAACAAATCAAAAAAGAATTGTTAACCCTGATGATGTGTATTAAAATGAAAACAATAGTCCCTGATACAAGTGCAGTAATTATTGGAGCTATATCTAAAATTTTAGAAAAAGAAGATTTGGATTATCCCGAAATAATCGTTCCCGAAGCTGTAGTTTGTGAGCTTGAACATCAAGCCAATGCCAATAGAAGCGAAGGCATTGCAGGTTTAAATGAGTTGCAACACTTACAGAAATTACAATATGAAGGAGAACTTGCAATTTCATTTAAAGGAAAAAGACCAACCAATTATGATATCAAATATGCAAAAAGTGGAGAAATTGATGCCATAATTAGAGATTTAGCTAGATCAGAATTTGGAACACTTTTAACTAACGATAAAGTTCAAGCAGAAACCGCAAAAGCACAAGGAATTCCTGTTTATTATTATGAACAAAAATATGTTGAAAAAGAATTATCAATAGCAAAATTCTTTGATGATGATACCATGTCAGTACACCTAAAGGAAAATGTTGTTCCTATGGCTAAAAAGGGAAAACCTGGACATATTGATTTTGTTAAACTCTCAGATGAAAAATATAACTATAAAATGCTTGAAGAGTTAATTGATGAAATCATTGCTAAAGCCAAAAGCGATTCAAAAACTTATTTGGAATCTGTTAAAGAAGGTTCATTTGTTGTTCAGTCAAGAGAGTATAGGATATCAATAGCAAAACCTCCATTTTCTGAAGCAATTGAAATTACAGCAGTACGACCTGTTGCAGATATTGATTTAGACGAATATCATTTAAGTTCAAAATTAATGGATAGGATTAACAATAATGCTGAAGGTATTCTTATTTCAGGTTCTCCCGGAGCAGGTAAATCCACATTTGTTCAGGCAATAGCTAAATATTACTCCGGAGAATTAAATAAAATTGTTAAAACCATGGAATCACCTAGAGATTTACAACTTCCAGATGAAATCACACAATATG
>Ga0326511_10002004_pt1 | contig 16755 bp, 9 predicted proteins | sample 0_2496_0518_D_FD_203701 | JGI IMG/M metagenome (GOLD analysis project Ga0326511, IMG submission 203701) | Bovine rumen microbial communities from UC Davis, California, United States - 0_2496_0518 | ecosystem: Host-associated > Mammals > Digestive system > Stomach > Rumen | place: USA: California...
GCTACTCGTGACCGCATCGCAATGCGTTCAGCTAAACTCGACACATTGAATGAGAAGTTTGAAGGTGACTTCGCTTCTGCATATTTCGAGAATGTTGGTTTGAAAGAAGCTATTTCGCCAATCGCTGGTATTCCTTCTGAGAAAGAAGTTGCCCATGGAACAGCTGATGCTGCTAAAGGTTTGGCAAAAGAGTTGAAAACTCCTGTTGCTTGGCCAGACCACCAGATTACAGGTGCTCCACTCCAGGGTGAAGGCGCTAAACAGCAGAAAGTTAAGGAATCTACTTCTCCTGTAACTGATGCTTATGTTGAAAACTTCTATGCTCCAAAACTTTCTCTCGACACAATTCGTGAGTCTATGCAGAGAGGTATTCTCGGCTAATTTGAATAGGGGCGAAATGCCCCTTATTCAATGGAGGAAATAGAATGACAAAAGCAGAATATATTAAAGGATATTCAGAATATAGTGCAAAAGAAAATCTTCTTGAAAGAGACTTCAGCAAATTTGCTGCTAACTGTAAAGAAGACGGTTTTAATGTAACACGTTCTGATTATCATCATTATATTGAAGCTGTTAAGTCTGCTAAAAAGGGCAAAAAGCTCACAGAAGCATTGTTCTTGAATGATGATGACGACCCAAGAAGCTTCAATGATATTTATGGTGAAGAAGGTATTCCACTTGATGGAGATGAAAATACTCCAGCAACTGTTGAAAACCTTGGTCCAGCTGAAATCCAGCAGTTGAGAGACTTGGCTAACCAAATTCTTGCAATCGTTGGCACAGGTGCTCCAGCCCCAGATGAAAGCATGACAGGTACGCCAGACTTTGATGAAGGTGGAGAAGAGTAGTCTTCTTTTTTGAATTGCAATAATAAAAGCCACTTTTTCACAAGTGGCTTTATTTATTTTTGAACTTTTATAAAATTTTTCATATATTATTAATGTAAACGGAGAAAACACAAACAATGGAGAAAGCACTCTATATACATGGTCTTGGTGGTTCAGGAACAGGAAGTTCTGCTGCCAATGTTAGAAAAGCTCTTGAAGGTATCTATGATGTTGTTGCGAACACATACAATCATTTAGACCCTTTAGAGACTTTTGCAAAAATTAAAGAAGATGCTGAAAATGTTGATGTGATTATTGCATCTTCACTTGGTGCTTTTTATGCTTTGTCACTTGACACAATAAAACCAATTTTGGTTCTTAATCCTTGTGTTTGCCCTAAAAAGGTAATTCCTGGACTTTTACGTGAAGACCAGAAAAAAGACTACGATGAAGAAAAATGCTTCGAAGAATGGGATATTCTTGAAGAAGGTTGGGCAGACATTGACAGTGAAAATTGCGCAATGCGTTTTGCTGTTTTTTCAGATAAAGACGAATATTTCTCTTTTGAAAAAGAGTTTATAGAAAACTTCAAAAACCTTCATTATGGTTTGAAGAATACAAAGTTTATTAACGGAACGCATGAAATTGCAAAGCATACTGACCAATTGAAGCAAGCTTTTTCAGCATTTTTCAAATATCTTGCTGAATTGAGTGATGCTGACAACTATGGCTCAGAACAAGTTGAATTAAATGAGTCTCATCTTCAGGAAAAATATCTCAATATGTTTTTCAATTCTGGAGATGCTCGACAAGAACAATTGATTAACGCAAACTTCGATGAAATTTGGGAAATCCTCGATAAAGCATATGCTTACACAAAAAATAATCAGCGTGGAAAAGGCGGTCCAGGTGGTTTTACTACTAAAAAAGACTTGTATGCAGATTGTTTGAAGTCTAACGCAATGGTAAAATGTATCAAGTCAGGTGGTGGTAAAATGCAAGCAGTTGCTATTTACAACCTCAATCGTGGTGGAAGAAAACTTTCATTGATTGGTGGAGATTGCGAATGGAACCCTGAAAAAGGAAAATATGTTGCAACTGAAGACGGAAAGAAAGCACTTTATAAAATTATCAAAGAAGACATAAAAGAAAGCGGACGCAACTTCTGGGGTGAAATCTCAGACGCTGCTGAAATCTTATATTTCTTCAAGACAAACGCGCAGTCTATTCCACAGTCTGTTGTTGAAGCTTTGATGCCTGGAAAAGGAATACAAAATACTTCGCATCATGAACCTGTGAAGAGAGACAAGTCTGGAAATGAATATGAAAACCGTTTTGACAAAGACTATTATGAGCGTCCAATTGATGGAAACATACATCGTAAGGTTGCAGTTACAGCTCCAGAAAATGTAGACAAAGTTCAAAACTTTCCATTAGTTAGATATAAAAAGAGAGGAGAATAAAACATATGAGCGAAATCGTAGAAGCAGCGAAGAAACGCTATCCAGAAGCTGAAATTGAAGACCTTGGTGACAACAAAGTTTCAATCGATGGCTATGTTTGGCATGCATACAGAGAAGATGAACTTGAAAGAAAGGCAAAAGCTCTTATCAAAGAAATCTTCGAAACATCTTATGATGATGCAGGTTTGACAACTTTTGTCAAAGATAATGGAGGTTACAAAGACTTCTACAAAGACTCATATGTCAATGACATCCGTATTTCTGATGACTCTGATATGTTTGACAACATGTCGGATGAACAAGTCATTGATGAGCTCGAAGGTATGGATTGGTTTGCTGATGGTTATACCAAAGAGATGCTCGACTTTGACAAAATGACAGACTACACATATGATGTCGATGGTTTTTCTATTCTTGACGAAAATGACAACAGCTTCTATGAAGATGGTTACAATTTTATTCAAGAATAATTAAAAATTGAACAAATTCAGATTAATTTATATATAATTTACTATAGGAGGCTACATATGCCACGCACAAAAAAACCTGTTGAAATCTATTCTAAGACTGGGCTTCCATTCCGTCCAGATATGGAACTTGTCATCAATGCACAGAAAGGTGATGAGAAGTCTTATGTTGAGCTTTGGGACAAGTTTTTCTTGCTCAGACAGAAAGAAAAGTTTGAGTTTATCAATTGGTGTAAACAGCATCACATCGAAAATGCGGTGTATCAAGATTATGTAGACTCTTGGGATGCTGATGCTTGGGAAAAATTCCGCAATCAAATGCCTGGTATTCGTATTGATGAGCTCAAAGAGAAGGGCTACACAAATGACAACTGGGGTATCACAATCCGTTTGAAAGGCTACTTTGATGTTGTCAACCGTTCTTACAGCAATAACATCCTTAAGAAATTGAACAATGAAGTTCCAAATGTGCGCTTTTATGACAAAGATGATGACGAAGGTGTATCTGTTCTCGACAATATTTCACGTGATGAGGACATCCTTAAAGGATACGCGAAGAAAATCTTGAAAACTTCATATTCACGCATGCTTGCAGATTTGAACATGAAGCAGCGTCAAGTTGTAACTTTGAAAGAAAAAGACTCTTCAGTTTCAGCAATCGTTCGTGAGCTTGGAATAAAACGAAAAGAAGCAACAGATGCACTCGAATACGCAAAGACACGCCTTGAATATTGGGTTGAAAAATCTTCAAAAGAAGAAGGCGTGCCAATGACATATCGTGATATGGTTGAATATTTTTAAGACTTCCACGAAGCGCTCTTCTTTCCTTCAATTTTATCATTGATTTCTGAAAGAAGAGCGTAAATGTCATCCAAAGATTTTGCTCCATTATTTGAAGCTTCAACAGACTTATTAGACCCAAATGAAAACTTAGATTTCCAATCTGTAATTAAAGAACTACTTGTTGATGTATTTTTTTGAACGTCTTTTAGAATCTTCACAGAGTCTTTTTTCTTTGAGAGCTCAACCAATTCATTATTTAATGCATGAATAGATGATGCTAAGCTATTAACAACATCTTTTGATGATGATAATGACTCAAATGACTTGTTAAATGAGTCAGTAAAACTTGACAATGTATTTGCGTCAAATTTTGTGAGTTCTCTCATTGCATCAACAAATTTCTTTGCGTTCTTCTTTGATGGAGCTTCTTTTATTCCTTTTTCAATTCCTTTAAATCCACTCTTTAATTTTGAACCATCAATTTTTGAAACAGCTTTTGTAATAAAGTCAATAGCTTTCAGACCTTTTACCATTGCTTTGCTATCAAATTGAGCAGCAACATTTCCAGCATCAATAAACCTCTTGAAAACATTTTTCATAGTTTTACCAATAAAAAGCATACTAACACTTAATGGAATACAAGCAGCAGCTGCAACAACTGATGCAAGAGAAGCAAGACCAATTTCTCCATAGATTGGAATTAACTGGCCGATTTTATCTGATATTCCATTTAAGTCTGGAAGTTTGGCTAAAATAGACATTGAAGCGAAAAGCGCAGCTGCTGTTGGGATTAACAACAATGATGATGCTAACATCAATGGGATTGTTGGAATAATGACAATTGAAGCTAATCCAGCAATTGCTAATGCTCCAAATGTTTTTGCAAGTCCGAAAGCTTTATCAGTTATCACATTCATATCTGGAAATTTTTCCATAATTTTGAATGCTCCGAGCAATGCTAATGATGAAGCTAACAATAATACACCAGCGGCAGTCATCATTGGTGCTAAAACAGCTAATGGAACTGCTGCAGCTGCTGCGACTGTTGTAGCTAAAAGAATTCCAGCTAAACCAACCATAGCAAGCGTCATTTGTCCTACACCACCATTTTCATCTATAACTTGTTTTATTTTTCCAACCATCATTACAGAAAGCAACATTGCTCCTGTTGCGACAACTACTGCAAGTCCTACTGCTGCTAAAGCTCCTGCTCCTGCAAGTACAAGTGGCGCTATTGCTCCAAGCCCAATAACTGCAGCAAAAACAATTGCCATCACTCCGAATCCAAAAAGAACCATTTTCCATTCTTTTTTTATAAACTCACCAACTTTTGCAAGAAGCTTTACTGATACTAAAAGACTTAAACTCATAACAGCTAACGCAACAGCTAAAACAATCAATGCAAATGCGCCTTTTAAACAATTTTTTGCGAGCTTAGCAAGTAAGATTAAACCAGCAAACAAAACACCTGCAAGCAATAAGCCTGGAATAGCTAAAACTGTCATTGGAATACTCAAAAACAATAGTGTTGTTGCTGTCAACAATGCTGCTGCAAAAACACTTAACAATATTACAGTTGCAATTCCCCATCCAAGTTCTTTCTTCAAATCAGAAAGTCTATTAAGCATAGTAGAAGTTGCATTAATCATATTTGTAAATTTTTTGTCAATGTTTTTAAGATGAGAAGCTATTCCTGCAGCGAATTTCATTGCTTTCATAGCGATAGCTAAGTTTATAAACAATGGTGTCATCAACATGCACGATATAACAGCTCCAGCAACTTTAGAAGGTTTAATATCTTTAAATCCATCGAAAACTTTTGCAAGTTTACCAGTAAGAAGGGCAAGTGAACTAAGTCCTTCATCTAATGACTTTTCATGTTTCTTTATAAATGAACTTGTAAATTTCAAAGCTAAGAACATTGGAACGAGCTGCAATGAGAATGTGATTATTCCAAGTGCAATTATATTTATATTCATTGCAATGTTTTTTACAAGCTTAGTTTTATCTGAAAGCTCTTTTACAAGTGCTGTATCTATTCCTGAGAATGTTTCTTTAATCTGTAATACCCAACTGTTAATTCCTCTTGATAAAAAATAAGATGCCAAAACAGCTGGTAAGATGGCAATTGCAAGTGGTGAAGTTGCGATAATCAATGCGCTCATAGCCATCAAACTCAATGCAACCTTTGATATTGTTTTTGTATAGTCTACATATTTTTTAGAGTCAAACTTATCAAGTGGTTTTTCAATTTTTTTAACATTTTTTACCCAGTTGATTATTCCACTAAAGCCAAGTTTAGAAGTTAACAAAAGTGCAGCTTGGTATGGAACACCGGCTAAAATAGCGATTGATGCTCCAATTAAATTGATTGAAGACTTTCCAATGTCTTTTGCTATTTTTACAATATTTTTAGAGTCAAAAGTTGCTACTTCACTGAGTTTATTTAAACTTCGAGCATAATTAGTCAAACCTTTAAGATAGTTTTTTCTTCCATCTGGAAAAATTTTGTTAACCAATCCATTTAAACGATGTGACATAATAATATTTAAATTTATAGAGTTGATAGTCTTTACAGTTGTTCTAATATCATCAGAAAACTTAAGTAAAGCTGAAGAGTCAATCTTCATATTTATGATGTCTTTATTAAAAGACTTTGCCCAGTTTTTTACACCTTTTGACGCATTGTTTAAAGCTTTTGTATCTAATGTTTTTACTTTTGAAATGTCTTTTACAAGTTTATTGAATGACTTAATATATTGAGATGCTGCCATCGTATCGCCAGCAACGATAGCAACTGCATTTATATCTCCACCTTTTTTATCATTTTTCTTTTTTGTTCCAAAGATATTTCCAAAGAGATTTTTTATGCCACCAAACATTTTTCCAAAAAGTTGTGGAATTGATGAGAAAAATCCTTTTAAGTCTTTAAACGAATTTGTTATTGTATTCTTAATTCCAACAAATGGCTTCGTTATTGAGTCTTTTATTCCTGCTGTAATTTTTGAAAATGGTGACGTAATTAAATTTGGAAGAGACTTCAACGAACCAAGAGCTTTATTGAATGTCTTTGTAAATGAGTTTGACATTGAATTTTGTGATTTTTCAAATGACTTAAGCATGCCTTTAATGCTGTTTCCATCTTTTTCGACAGGCTGTATTTTTTGTGGTTTGTCTTTTTTGTTGTCTTTTCCGAGATTTCCAAGAGACTTAGTCTGTATGTTCAATGCCTTAACAGTATCATTAAAACCTTTTGTTAATGTCGCTACAATTACAACTGCTCCAATTCTATCTGAAACATCAGACTTCATGTCAGTTACATTTTTAGCTCCAGTTTTTAATGATGAGTTTATTTTCTTTCGTTTATCTACTTCTTCAGACAAAGATGGACTATTTTTCGAAGACTTCTCATTTATAGTATTACTTTTCGCTGTATCTTCTAAAATTGTAAGAATTTTTTCTAAAGTTTCTGTAATAAAATTATTTTCATCTTTAAAATATGATGCTGTTTCGCTTGTAGATTTTGCTATTGCTGTTAGTCCATCCATAGATTATTTAGTTATAACTAAATATATTGTATGGCTGACAACAATAAAAATCCTTACATTTATAATGTTGATAAAAACTCAGATTTTGAACAATTCGCATGGGCTCTTGAAAATTTTGATGTAAAAGCAGCATTCAAAGACTTTCTAAACATTGAAAATAACATACAAAAAAGCGATAAAGAAAATAACACAAAAATTTATGATAGTCTCTATAAGCAGTTTCTTGATACAAAGTCTTCAGACCATCTTTCGCAATTACAACTTGATGTTTTAAATTATATTCTTAAATACGAGAACGGAACATATAAAGTTAATGATAAAATCGTAGACATCGAAACTAACAATGGTGAAAAAACTTTTACACTTTATGAACCAGGATTTTATAAGGTTGAGATTAAAGGACCGTCAGGACTTCAATTAAAAAACTCAACAAATCAATTTTTATCATCTGGAAAAAATTATGTAGTTTATGAGTCTAATGATAAGACAACATTTTTTATTATTAATACTAAATTTGAATACATTTTCCAATATGCTGTGTCTTCAAACATAAATGTCTCATGTGGTGTAGCTGAGGTAAATGATACAAATGTTTTTCTTTTTGAGCAGCATCATGACTATAATCGACCAGTGCATAATTTCCAGCAATTAATTGAGGTTGATAAATATTTTGATAAATGTGACATTTATAATGTTGATAAGTCTACTGTGTTTGAGTATTTTTCTTTCATAGATGACGCATTTGATAAAAATTTTTATTGTCTTAAGACTAATATTGTTTCACAAAACACAATTTTATCACATGCAGAAGCAACATATAATCTAACCACATATGTATGTGGTTTACCAGAAAAAGAACGAAATAAATACTTATCCGGAATTCAAAATGGCTATTATTTAGACAAAATTTCTAAAAATATGAATATTAACTCATTAAAGGAACTTACGTTTTCGTCATTCTTGAAGTCTGGAGCTGTTTACAACTATAATTATTTACATGGTGGTGATGGTGGCTCTGTTATCGCAATCATTAAGCTTGATAAAGAAACAACTTTCCAATACAATATTGGAATGTCTGATGAAGGAAGCTCTACGTTTTTAAAGTCATCTAACTATAGTTTCTATGCAGAGTGTGGTCTCAACGCAAATGAAAAAAGTTTTTTAAAGACACCTGACCATGTAGCAAATGACAGTCTATGCAATTTAAGACTTATCACAGATAATAATTTTAGAGATGATGCGTCAAAGTCTACAGTAGACAAGGTAAATTTCCATATTGGAGAAAACTTAGACTACAATACATATGAAGCTGGTTGCGGAAGAGGCTTTGTTATTATAAACAATAATTGTGTTTTTGAGTCTTATGGTGCAGGAGAATATGGTTCAGGCTATAGATTAAATGAATTTAAAAATGCAGTGTATCAACCTCCAAAAAATGGCTCTATTAAAATAGAGTTTCTTGGCTCAAGATATGTTCTTCATAAAAAAGTAAATTTTAACTCAGACAGCAATATTAGAAATAATTTATATATTTGTGATGAAGGTCTTCCAATTGGTTGTAAATTTAACTTCCAATCAATGATTACAAATTCTATGTATGGTTGTTTCAAGAATACATATGATTTCTTGTCTGAAAATGGAAGACATTTTAACTATATTGGAGTTTCTGTTGATACAAAGGAAATCGGAGATAATGTTGTATTAAACTTTGATAATAGATTGAAATATATAAATATTGATAAAGAAAATAAAACAACTTTTACACTCCAAAATAATAAAAATCTATTTGGAACTCTTACTGGACTTGATGGTGAAGAGCTTGTATTAGACACTATTATGAATGGGTCTTTCAGTTTTTATAACGACCTTTTGTATAATTATAATAAATTTTGTTCGCATGGCCTTTCAGTAAGTATTTCATCATTCTCATCAGAAAGTTTCGACTTAATAACATCATTTAAAAATTTTGACAACTTAAATATATTTAATAATGTTGAGTCAATTACACAAGTTGAGTTTTCTTTTGAAAACACTTTATCATTTTCAAGTTACAATGACATCTATGGACAAGTTGTATTACCAGAAGTTGATGAGGCTAAGATTGTAAAACTTGAGTATTCTCTTTATAATTATGAGAATCCTGTTCTATATGAAGAAGGCCAAAAAATAATTATTCCTTCAAATACCAAAATGTTTTTGAAATTTACATTCAACACATCAAGAATACGACTCGATGAAAGTCTTACATCATTTCAAGGCTATAAATATTTTTATAAAAAAAATGTAGATTTTGATAATAAATACATAAAAGATGGGTATTTTGAAACTGGTGGAATAAATTTTCAATGTGTTGAGTTTATTCCTCAAACATCACAATATTGCGGAGTTTTTATTCAAAAAAATACATATCATTTCTCAATTAGCCCAGACCTTTTTAATGAGCTTGACTTAAAAAATTTCTATAATAGAGATGAATTTGAAGTTGGAGAAGCTGCTCTTATACAATTGAATATTAAAAACTATGTTAGAATTTCAAATTTAAAAAATCTTTATTATGGACAGCCAGCTAAAATGAAACTTGGTGAGTCATTTTCAGGCAAAGATTGTCCTTGCTATACATATTTTGATGCGAATAATATATTCGAGTCTTTTATTAGATTTGGAAACCTTAAAGATGATAAAAATTTTTGTGATGCTTCAGTTGTAGATCTTTTGTCGAGAAAAGGCTTTCACAATGTGGCAGTTGAAGACAAGAAAAAAGATAATTATAAAGGAATTGATGTTCTATGCTCAAGAGAAGTTGAAGAAAATGACTATAAAGGTGATACTAAAAATAATCCAACTTTAAAAATCACATGTACTGCGTCTGCTCCAAAAGATGAGTCCGTCTTTATTTATATTTACATGAAAGAATGTGATATTAACTTAAGACTTTCAGCAAATTATAATCCAGGACAAACTATTGCTTGTGTTGAGAACTTGAACTCTGCTTATGTAAGCTTATTCAAGAATTACTGCTTTACTATTTTTGGAGTTGGTGGACCAACTGGAGATGGTGAAAATGGTGGTTTCGGCGAAATGGACGGAACTGGAAATAGCATGCCTGGCTCATTTGGTGGAGATGGCTATAATAGCGGAAGTGGTGGAAATGGTGGTTCTACTAAAAACATAGATACAGGCACAGATTGGTGGGGTGGTTTTGTTCCAGTTCGTATCAATCTTTATGTAGCTGCTGCAGGTTTTGGAGGATTTCCTGGAAGAGCATTTTTCTCACCTGGATCTAAAGGTTCTGATGGCCGTTGTTTACTTGGAAATAAATATCAGTATATCTTTAAACTTAGAGAAACAACTTCGAAAAGAGGCGGTCAAAAATTTATGGAAATTTGGAACCCTGGAGATAAAAAAGTCCCATATTATACAGGAATTCCAATTGTTGTTTTTACAGAAATTATCAAACATAAAGAAAATTTTATAAAGCCAGTAATTTATATTAAATCTGGAATAAAAGGACTAAGTCACCTAACAGCTGAATACCAATTGGACGGTTTAGGTGGCGGTCCTGGACTTCCATCATTTTTAAAAATTATTCATAGTAATGATGTTCCTTTTGGTACTAATAACACAGAATTAAAATTAATTTCTAAAAAAACAGCTTATGGTGCAGTATACTCATATTTTTATGATAATAGTGATTTATCTGTTAGTAATGAAGACGAATATAGTGCAGGAATGTCTTCTAAAAAATTAAACTATAGCCATTTAACTAATGTAGACTCAATGATTTTTGAAGGTGGAATTGCTGGCCAATGCCATACAAGACTACCAAAAAGATCGTCTACTAACATCAGAGTTTGGTCTTGGCCTGATTATAAACCTGGTGATGATGTAGACAAATTTACTAGCTATGCTCCATTTACATATAATTATCTATCAGGATATACTGCATCTTATTCTAATAATAACCAATTTGTTCAAGACTGCAAAAACAACTTAAGGTTCACATCATCTGGATCAGAAGATATTAAAGGATTTTATACGATAAGTAAAAATTATGTAAGAAATAGGCTTACAGACTACCGTCTAAAAGAACTTTTAGGAATTTGTGCTAATGGTAATGAAACTGAAACTAGAACTCGTGCTTCGCTTGTTAAATTTGGATTTAAAGGTTTTGACTCAGAATACTATAGCCTTTTTCGCGACGGAGGACGTAACTTTGATAATACATTTGTATTCACGAATTGCTCAGCTGCGTATGGACTAACTAAAGACTCACAAGATGATGAGATTACAGTTGCAGGTAATTTGATGAAATCATTCAACTTTGTAGGTGAGTCAAATGTTTCAACAGACTCTGGAATCGTAAAAATACAAACATTCAATGATATTAATATTGATACTGAAAAAAGTAAAAAAATAGATTTAGAGTCATTTTATGCAGGAAAACCAGATAATCATAATAGCTTAATAGACGCTGTAACACATAGTGAGTCATTGATTGATGTCCTTAATCCAAACTTTATTCCTAATCAACCTTTGGAGTAAGCACTCTTTCAACACTAATGTATTTTGTGTTGTTATATCATAATAATAAAAAACAGTTAAATTCTCTTTAGTCTTCTCTTCAAGATAGACTCTATCAAGTCTATTTTTTTCTAAAGAGAATCTCAAAATTTCTCTTCCTTCTTTTAAAACATCTTTTAAAAACTCATGATTACTACTTATACCATATTCATAAAAATAAAGGTCTGTTATTTGATTTTTTAGATTAAATGAGCAATAATTCAAATAAAATATTTTTCCATTTAAGCCAAAGACAAGCTCATTTTTAATATTGTTACTTAATATTTCGACCAGTTCTTTTAGTGAACTTATATAAAAATTCTTTATTTTATATATTTGTCTTCTATTAAAGAAGTCTTCGCTGATTGATGGATTTATAATTTCATAATACTCTTTTAATTTTTCATCTTTTATTTTTTCTGCTCCAAAATAGCCATCACCTCTGTTATAAAAATATGCATATTCTTTTGCGTCTTTAATTGATGGAATTTTCCCATTTATGTAGTCTTCATAAGGAACTTTTATTTCAATTTCAGTAATAGTTTTTTTAGTGCATTTAGACTTCACATTTTTTAGTCCTAATTTTCTGCGAAGTCTATTTGCTTTTCTATTTGCTCTTTTAATTTCTCGTTTAATTTTTCTTGGTAAAGTTTCCATTTTTTGCCTCAAAAATATAAATATCATCATAATTCTCTTCCAAATAACTTCCAAGAGCTTTTTTATGAGATATTAAAAACAGTTGATGGAACTGATGAAGATTTAGTAAAACTGAAAAAAGTTTAATAGAGTCATTATCACTTGAGGCTTTGTCAATTTCGTCTCCAACAAAAAAATCTATTTTATAATATTTTGCCAAAATAGTCTTAAAAGCTGTTGTCAAAACTGCACGTTCAAATCCAGATGACATTCGTGTGTCGAGCCATTTATTTTTATTTTCATCAACAACTGTATTGTCTTTTGTATATAGCAAATCACAGCCTTTTTTAGAAGTCTTTACAAGAACATCATATTTTGGAAAAATCATATGAACAAAGGCATTTAGGTCATTTTTGATTGTGTCACAAAAAACTTTAGTTCGATATTGTGGCAACAATTTATTCAAGACTTCCCAAGCTTCATCATAAACAGACGCCATTATATTCACTTCTGTAAGCTCAGCTTCATTTTTTCCCAAAGCTTCATCAATAGCTTTAATCTTATTTCTCTTCTCTTCATTTTGTCTCATGATAAATTGATTTTTATCATTTGCACGTTCATATTCTTTTATATCAGCAAGAATTTTGTTATTCTCATTGACTATATCAGATACATCGACTTTATCAATAGAAGAAACCTTGTCTTGAAGAGTCTTCTGTTCAATCTCTAACTTTGAAATTAAGTCTTTCAAGTCTGCAAGTTTTTTTCTGACTGAAGGCTCTTCTGCCAATGAATAATTAATGTCTTTTTTAATTTCCTCAGACCCAACAATCATATTCTCATAATTTCTTTTCATATGAGTATATTCTGTGTGAGCTGCTGTTAATTCAGCACTTGTGCTTTGAGCATTTGTATTTGCTGTTCTATAATAATCCACTCTTTTATCAGCATCTAAACATTTTTCTTTAAGTTCAGCAATCTCTTTCTCAAAATGAGCAACCACATTGTCTGTACTTTGGCCACAAACTGGACATTTTCCGTCTCTGCATTTTTCTTCTCTTTCTTCAAAAGACTTCAGCTCGAATCTGAGGTTATTTCGTGTGTCAGTCGCTTCGCTTAATTGTTTATAAGTCTCTGCAATTGTGTTTTCAATTTTATTTATGTCTTTGCTTCTTTCAATTGCTTCTGCATCAAGCTCAGCAATTTTTTCCTTAAACTCTTCAATTCGCTTGTCTTCATCTACAAGTTTATTTTTCAAGTCGTCAATGTCACGAAGTTTATTTTCATATGGAGCTACATCAAGCTGGTTTTTATGAAGAGATAATTCGACTTCACGGAGCTGAGACATCAATTCATCTTGTTTTTTCTGGGCTTCACTTACTTTAGAAATTTTTTCCAAGTTTTCAGATAGTCTGTTATTAAACTCAATAACCTGCTCAGCTGTAAAAGGCATTGCAATAGCTTGTTCAAAATGAGACAATTCAGATTTCAAAGCATTTTTAGACGCAGTATCAATACGCAATTCTTCAAGCTGCTTTTTTGCCTGTTGCAATTTTTCAGTAATTATCTGCTTTTGTGAGTCATAATTAAAATTAAAAAGATTTTTAATGTATTCAAGGCGTGAAGCTGACGTTTGGTCTACAATGTCTTTTGCATTCTGCATTTGGAACATAATTTTTGAATAGTATGAAATTCCAAGAGCAGAGAGTTTTTCAGATGCTTTTGTATTTTTGTATGTTTCGCCTTTGTAATCTAATTCACATTCATATGGCGTGCCATTTACACGGTTCAATGTTAGGCGTATTTCTGCGTCATCTTCATAAATCTTAAATTTTAAGATAATATTAGCATTATCACACCCTTGTTTTACATACTCACCGTATGTACCAGAACGTTTTTCATCACTAAAACAGATCGATATTGCTTCAAATACAGCAGATTTTCCAGATGCTGGTTCTCCATAAAAATAATTTATATTTCCAAAATCAAATGAAGCATTTGTAATGTTCATGAAATTTTTAATTGAGAGAGACTTTATTCTTAACATAGTTTTTCTATACCATTTATTATATTAATAATAAGAAATTCAGTATTAACTATATTATAATTTAAAATCTATAGGGAAGCAGAAAGTGCTTACCCTTTTAAAGATTATTTAAACAGGTAACTAAACTCACTTTGTAACTATTAATATATTACACATAAATAAGGAAGAATAAAATGAAAGAAAACACAGCACATGTTGGAATTGACAGCGAAATCGACTACAAGATTGGAGACCATATTTTTACAGCAGACTTTGTAGGTGGTGGTGAAAATGAAAGTAAGTTCGATGTCAAAGAATATGAAATCAAAGACATGAAAAAAATTCTTGGAAAACCAAATTATTATGAAATTGTTGATATTCGTTTTCCAAAGTCGATTATTAAGTCAGACTTGCAGACTGGCTTCTTCAAATCAGCAAAAGAAGCTGCAAAGGCATTCTTAGACTCAATTGATTTCATTCATGATGAATGCCACAAAGTTTATGAAAAAGAATACGGAAAGGATAATGCTTAAATATAATGTAGATGAGTTTTACAGCTTAGCACAAAAATCTACTAAGACTGTAAAGTCTATTGACCCTCATAAAAGACTTGTCTATTTGAATGGCCTGATTGATATGAAATTGGGCCGTGCTTTACAAGTTTTGGAAAATGCAAAATTCATTAAAAAATGCTCAATTGCATTTATTGGCACAACACATGCAGATGGAACACGAGATTTAAATCAACATTATGGACACATTTGCATTGATGATGAGAAATATTATCGTGTGTCAACATGTCTCGATAAGCAACATATGACTATTCAAATTCCATCATATGAGTCACAATACTGGGATGAAAATACATATTTGTGCTTTACGACTGGTGACTTGTTTCTTACAGTGAAAGCCTTAGACTTGAATGGTTGCTTGCATACTAAGACTGACATTGGAAATGATGAATTTTATATTCTTGAGCTTTTGCAGAAAAAAGTTGTGCGTCATTTTGGCATTATTGATGACATCAATTTTATGGAGTCTACTGTTTCTGATTGTGACTTGAAAAAAGTTAATCTATTAGATGGCTTTAATGACTTTAAAATTAAAGGCTGTCTTTCGTCACAGCATCCAAAATATGCATTAAAATATGCACACTCAAATGATGTTGAATATTTTGCTTCATTAGAAGGTATTCGTAAAGTCTATCCTTCTTTACGTTATTCTCGACAATATTTGAGCAGCATCTCAAAGAAAAATATTTCTGAAAAATTTGATGAGCCAAAAGAAATTACAATTGATGGAATTGATTATATTTTGTATAATATAAAGGGCATTACAATCGATGACTTTATAAAAATGTTGCCAACAGAATATAAAGATAAGTCAGTTCTTTATGATGACAGTATTGAACTAACTATAAATGAAGCTGAAGACTTTATTAAGTCTATTTCTTCGATTACAGTAAGTGAGTTTGATATTACAAATATTAAAAATCTTTTCGGAAAAGTGACGAAAGCGACATGTAATGAAGCAGTTGAATTAGGACAAATTAGGTGTTATGGTTAAAGTTGAATTTGAAGATGGATTGTTATATGTGACTTGTGGCGGTGCTCGCTTCTCAGAGCAGCTCGAAACTTGCCGTGATATGAAAATGATTTATTCGCCTTCTAAAAAGGCATGGTCAATATCACCAGCAAAATATGAAGAAGTCTTAGCGGAATTTCACCAGTTTGGAGTTCAGCTTTCAGAATATGACAAACTTCAAATTAACCAATATGTCGATAATATCTCAGACTTTCATAAAATTATGAAACGTTCTGAGCGTCGTCATTATGATGATGATGTTCTCAATTTTCCACCAAAATATGACTTTCAAAGAGTAGACGTAAATAGAGCAATTAACCAAACTTCAATGCTTTTCAAATGGGACACAGGAACTGGAAAGTCATGGGCTCTTGCAGCGACATTAGAAGAATTACGTAAAATTGGAGAAGTCCACAAAGCGATTATTTTAACTTCATCAATCGGTATCATGAACTTGAATGGTGAGCTTAAGAAATTCATTAGAAATTATGATGAGTCACGAACATTAGTCATTGCGTCTGTAACAGACTTGAAAGACAGAGCAATTTTCAGCAATGATAATTATGACATCATTATTTTGGGTTATGATTCATTCCGTTCAATAAATGATTATTATGACAAGATTGTAAATAAACGTGAAAAGAATGTGACAATCGATAAAAACGGAAAAAAGCATATTAAAAAAGTTCGTTATAGAAAGTCTTCGTTGCCATTGAAGGAATGGTATGGCGACAAAGAAGGAATAGTCTTTTTAGATGAGTGTCACCTTTCTGGAAAACATGGTTCACAACGTGGTGATGCTCTTATAATGAACTTGAAGTTTTGGAAATATCGTTATTTATTTTCAGCAACTCCAAATGA
>Ga0326511_10002005_pt1 | contig 16748 bp, 22 predicted proteins | sample 0_2496_0518_D_FD_203701 | JGI IMG/M metagenome (GOLD analysis project Ga0326511, IMG submission 203701) | Bovine rumen microbial communities from UC Davis, California, United States - 0_2496_0518 | ecosystem: Host-associated > Mammals > Digestive system > Stomach > Rumen | place: USA...
CGAGCTGTTGGCGACAATCTGCTTTTCTTTGTCTGTCATCTTAGATTCCTCCATTCATTCGATATTCAACATAACCTTCAAAGTTCTCGAATCTAGGGATTTGAGCTTTGGCAATCTTTTTCACGCTCTTGCCCAAGCACCAATCGACATATTGATTCCACAAATCGTGGTAGAAATGATCCACACGATTCACTTTGATTTCGGTGACTTTGCTGTCACCATGAATCTTAATTTTGCTCATACTCTGCTCCTTTAAGCTCCCGGAGTGAATGTGTTGCCGGCCATTGCTATGAGTGCAATCAAGACAAGCAAGATTTCATCCTTGTGAGCTTTGATAAAGTTGATAATTTTTGAAATTGCTTTCATTTTGTTTTCTCCTGTTTGTTTTGGATCAGACTTCAGACAAGCAATTCAAACGCTCGCAGTTTTTGGACGTGATTCCGAACATAATTGGTGGGGGTATTAGTGGCGAATCAACGAGCGACATTTTGAAAAGAGGTTTGTGTATTTGGTTATAATCACCTGAATCTGTTGCATTTACATGAACGTATATTGCCTGATAAAGAACATTTCTTTGGTGTCGCCTTACGCTTGAATTGCTAACCTGAAGTCTGATTGTTAATGTGTCTGGCGCGAGCCATCTCCGTTGTGATTTCAGATGACCGCTCCGATATATCAAAAAATCGCCCTCTCAGGCGATTTCTATTTGTCTATAATAAGAAGTTGTGAGCTAATCTATTCTATGCGTCACTATATTTGACATTCTTATCATATTATCAAATAGATTTTACCTGATAATGATGATTCTATCAAATTCTGAAGGTTCTTTCTTGATACTCTAATTATAACAAATCCATTACGCTTATGCAAGAAGAATTTTCAAAATATTCACCTGAAATCGAGCAGAGTTTTCCACAGGCACAAAAAATAATCGCCCTGCTAGGTTATCAAGCCCAGCCAAAGAGAATCGAACCTTCAAAATGATTTTCATTTGTGAGCGATTATCTTCTTATTATATCAGATGAATGGTGTTTCTGCTAGGACAATCGAGCCATCTTTCTCTGATAAACTCGCCGGATGTCCTCATAAGATGGATGCGCATAGATCGCTGTGGTCGAGAGTTCCTTGTGGCCAAGAAGTCGCTGAATATAGACCACATTCATATCTTCTTCCATCAGATTGGTGGCAAATGAATGTCTAAAGACATGAGCCGACACCTGCTTGTCGATTCCGGCACGCTCGGCGGTGCGCTTCAACATCCGATCCACCAGTTGCGGACTGACCGGATTCCCCCTTGAAGAAACAAAGAGCGCACGATTCTCATCTTTGCGCTGTTTCAAATATAATTTCAGGATTGCCATCGTTCTCTTATCTGTGAAGCAATAGCGACCTTTGTGTGCCTTGCCGATCACATAGAATCGGCCATTCTGGATAGAATCTCGCTCAAGCGACATAAGCTCGGCGATTCTAATGCCGGATGTGTATAGTAGAGCGATGATTAGGCGGTCACGAATGCAGATTGCCGCATCTTCCATCCGCCTTACTTCATCCGGTGTGAGCGCCTTGCGCTCTTTCGGTGTCGTTCTCGGCCGGATTATCAGTTGATAGTTCAAAACCTCTCGGCCTTTGAGAGCCTGCCAGCGAAGCGTTTGTCTGATAAACCCTAAATATATGCTCTGAGTTCCTAGACTTAGCTTGTCGGCCATCTCAATGCGAAATTTCGATATGTGTTCGAGTTTGATGTCCTCGATTTGTGGATCATCAAGCCTTTTCGCAATTACAACTGCTCTGGCTCTCATGGCCTTGATTACACGATCAGAATTCCCTCTTGGAATGCAGTTTTCTTCGATATATTCATTAAATGCCTTTGATAGTTTCATGATCCTCCCCCTAATTAGACCAGAATCAGAATTTAGATTTGCAAGAAGCCACAAAGTATTTGATTGGACTCTTGACGTTCGGTTTGTCTGCACATCCGGCGATAGACCAGATTGTGCTTTCAGATAATCTCCAAGCACACTTGCAGAAGAATGCTCTGCTCTGTGGTGCATGGAACTTCTCCACGAGCTTGTCTGCGATATAATCTACCTGCTTTGCTCGATTTGTTCGATTTGCCTTCCTTTCATTGACAATGTCATTGAAATATCTCTCTTTAGATTTCAATGACAATGACATTGATTCAACTTGACTCATAAACCTCCTTGTTAAACCGCACCAAAAACCATTTCCGAACGCTAAATGATTCTGGATTAAATTAGTTGATGTAGTTCGGCAAGCTCGTGCGCCGCTTGCTTCACGTTGTATTTGACTCTATGGCCAAAAAATGACCGCTCGAGTTTTCTCGAAGCAGTCATCTGAAATCACAAACGGTTAATATTATTGTATCAAATTTTGCCAAAATTTCAAGATATTCTGCTAAAAAATGGGGAGTTTTTCACTCCCCTGCCGATAAGCTCGGCAAACTTTGCGGACTGAGCCGCCTGTTGTCAAAGAATAGTGAGTGTTCCGCGTCCATGACTGAAATCGTATGTGCCTCTGACTTCGGATTCCTGATGGAATGTTGTCTGATTGAGATAGACAGTGCGTGACAGGATTCCGCTGAATTCCCAGCACCGATTCTCGATTCTTGAAGTATCCAGATTGACACGAATCCAACGATCAGAGCGATTCAGCTTGATCAGAAGTCGAACAGCCGGATGGAGATGTCTAGCGAGCTGTTCCTTAAAATCAGAGTCAGCCTCAACTGTGATAATGTCAAAATTGACCATAAGCTCACCACCTTTCTAAATGTGCATGGACATTAGCCCAATTCTGCCGGCGAATACGAACCGGCAGGATAAGACCAACGTCTAGAGCTTGCCTTGCTTCCTCAACTTCTCAACTTTTTCATGGATGTAAGTATTCAGTCCAAGACCACCTTCTTCTTTTGGCTTTGTATAGTGGTCATAGACCTCATAGAAGCGTTGGAGTTCTTCATCCGTCACCGTAGGACAATGGTCGCCAACACAGTCGAATTTGGCAAGGAATTCAACCAAAAAGTTCTTAGTATTATCCACATCAAGATTATTGATGCGATTATTGAGAGAATCAATGCGGTTATTTGTGCCAGCCATCTCATCTTTGAAAAGACCTTTCATTTTCTTAGTCACGAAAGCAGAAATGACACCGGAAGCAGATATAATTCCGGCCAACCATACAATGATTGTTCCCATCTGTCCCAGTGTCATTTGTTCCATGATTCTTATCTTAAACTCGAAATGGTGGTTATTTCTTCTTCTTGACTAGCTTGAACACGAGCAAGACCGCCGCACCTAGCTCTGATAGAGCGGTTGCGAGAGCTGTGCCAAATGTATTCAAATCTGGTGCTAGAATGCAGTTGATGATGAGCGGAGTCATCATGCCTGCGATGATTAGAAAATCACCAATAAGATAAGCGATAAGTTTCACCTTGTCTGATGGATGGAAGATGTCGCCTGCTTCATCGACCACATCTTCAAGATTGCCGAGCATATTGGCCGCAATCTCTTTATTCTTCTTTGCCATTTCTTCATACTCCTCTTTATTTACTGGCACGACACCTTCGCCATCGCCATTATTATCTTCATCATTCTTCACAGGATCAGGAATTGGCTCAACTGGTTCTGGTTTTGGTTCTGGCTTAGTGTCGGTATCTTTGCTTGGCTGTGGTGCTGGCGCAGGAGCGTCTTGAACCATGTGAGCGGTTGCAGTATCGCCACAAGTTTCAGACCAGCCAACATAACTCACACCATAGATAGCGCCGACTTTGTTGATCACCTGAGTATCACCCTCGAAATAATCATAAGTGGCCTTGTGAGTGTATGGACTCGACCAGATTTGAACTTTGCCACCGCTTCTTCGAGCGATTGCGACATGACCATAGTCGCCGCCTTTGTAATAGATGAAAACAAAGATTCCATCCGGAATATCGTAGTCGAAATGCTTGTTCGGATTGACATTCCAAGCTGTCCAAGCGCAATCTGCTGTCCAACCTGAGCCGACTGAAGCTAGACAGACCGCTAGACACCAGCAATACCAATCATAAAGTAGTTGTCCGCCAACATACACATAGAGTGGATGATTCGGATCGTTGTCGAGATTAGGAACTCTGTCCTGAACCCAATGAGCCATTGTCGTATTCTCCTTAATTGCCCTAAATTATGAGCAAGTAGTGGAGCGTTCCGCTATGGCTCGGAATCGTAGCTCACAAGCGATAGCGAGCTGATCTTGCGAGTTGAATAGATGGTGACTGTGAATGCCGAAACGACAGAATAGTTGTAGATATAGCAATCTTGAGTAGAAGATGGATCGGTTAGTGTGTAGCGATAGCCGAGCGAATCGAATGAGCCATTTGCGGCCATGAAAGTGTATGCCGGTGTTGAATTGTCAGCATAATTGATTCGGATTCGGCATTTGCGACAAGATGGCACGCTGATGGTTTTCAGGCTGTATCCCATCCTTGCACGAACATTCTGCGCACACTTAAGCATGCGAATCTCATATTCAGCTTGTTTGACTTCATGTTGGAAGTTATTGCCTATCATATTGTTGTCCCCTGTGTGATGATGGTTGTCTGTCCAGTATAGCTGTTGTAAATCTTGATCATCGGAATCTTCTTTGAAGCGATAATCTTGATGTCCGCTGTCCAAGTAGAAGTTGCCCAAGTTGCCGGATGTCTGCCGTTAATGTCCGCCTGATTGATTCTCGCTGTTGTATCGACATAAACATCTGGCGATGAGCATGTGCAATAGAATTGGCTCATAAAATCAACCTGATCGCCAGTCATATCAGTTCCATCTTCATTGCAGAATTTGATATTTATTGTGGAATATTCGCCAGTAGTGTGGTTATATTGCATAGTCTGCGCTGAAGTATATGTGACAGAGCGCAAATCAAGCACGACTTTGGATTGAGCATCCTTGATGTTCTTGATTTCTTTAGACAATCTCAAATATCTCTGTTGGAAGTTCATTATGCCGCCTCTATTCTCCAAGTGAATTGATTATTTGCCACAATATAGAAGAAATAGCTGATAGATTGCGAGCTAGAAACTTTGAATCTCCATGTTCCATCAGACATAATAGTCAAATCGACAACCCTTTGGACTGGCACAAAGACCGGCAAGGCGGTTGCGAAGAAGTTGAGCGTGTCCGTTGGTTTGACATATAGATATGCCGAGCTTGAATATGAGCCAGAAGCGAGCTTAATCCACATCTGCACCACTCCAAGACCACGCTCATGAGCAATCTTCAGGCTACGAACTTCCTTCTCCATTTGGAGTAGCTTGCGCTGTAAGCTCGTGTCGTCCATTAGACAATCCTTTCAAGCACCGGAGTGATATTCTCTGCATTTGAGCTTGTGACGCTCACAGAGAGCGCCTGAACGCGAAATAGGCCACTTGTTTGACCGGTCATGTCCTCAGTGTTGTTGATTGTGATTCTATCGCCAATCCAGATTGAATCATCGCCTTCTGGCGATGGAGCGATTTGGCGGCCTGTCAAAGTGATTTCTGGTTGCCAGAGCGGATTCGACTGACTTGCGACTTCAGATGTCGCCTTGCCATCGAGTGTGGTTTGTCTTGAGATAGATGAATCCTGATAGAGCGATTCATAATAACCATATTCAGTCACAGCATCGGAATTTGTGGCCTCAGACACGATAGCGGTGTTCTTCTCAGCGTCAGCCGACACTTCGCCTGCGCCGATCGCAATCACATGAGAAGCGAAGCCATCCACCTCTTGAGCCGAGATAGAAACAGCCGAAATACCATTGAGCATGGTCGGATAGTTGATGATATAGCTTCGAGTCACGCCGAAATTGGAATCAGCCTTGATGTCATAAGTGCGATCAGGATGAAAATAGACATCAAAGATACCAGCACCGGTGATATTGTCTGCCCTATCTGTTATTGCTTCCTTGACTGTCTTATAGCCATCAATAGTCTGAGTGACGGTAGCAAGATTGTCTAAGTCGCCAGAAACGAAGCCAAAGCCTTTGCCTGCCGCTTCTGCTCGACTATCTGCGTCATAAATCCAACCCTCAATCATATCCGCCATTGGAGCGGTCTGAGTGGCTGTTGGTCTAATATAGACACCGCCCAAGAGATTCAAATAGCCATCAAATTGGAGGTCTAGATTGGCGCTCGTGCCATTTGGAGTATATGCAGGCATAGTTGCGAGAAAACCGCCACAAACTGCGACACCATTTCTAATAACTCGGCAATCGAGAGCGAGTGGCTTCAATACATCAACGATAGATGTGCTTCTATCATTGCACCATTGCTCAAATAAGACATCATTCAGAGTGAAGCTGATGGAATCGACACCGTTGATAGTCCTCCTGCGTTCCCACACGAGATTCTGAGCAAGTTTTCTCACATCTCCAATTAGAACACCATTCAATCTAAGTTCTAGTTCGTATTCTGGAGCATTCATTATCCTACAACCTCCGACCATTCGACAGTTGATTTCTGAATCGTGCCGCCTGATCTAAACACTAATCTATTCACACCCGGAGCAAGTCTTATCCACTGTCCTGAAATATTGCCAATTACAGATAGGCCAGAGAGCTTTGCGGTTTGAGCGTTGCTATCGACCACAAGTTCCTGACCGGCCACCACATTGCCTTGATATGTGAGTGTCGTGCCGGTTGTGAGATTCTCAATCTGTGGATTCTCTGCACCTGCTCCAACTCGCCAGATAGGATAGACATCTGCGATACCATTATTGATGATGGTGGTGACACTAGACGTGCCGACTTCCCAAGTAGCACCGAGCGCATCCCATACAATACCGATAGAGTCCCAGATAAGACCACCAGAGCCAGTTCCAGAAACATTCACATCAACAGAATCAGCCATAATTTCTTCACCTTCGGCATCTTCTGCGTATGGATAATAATTCACATCCTCAAAGTTCAGAGCAACATGATATTCTGGTGACTTCTGGTCGATTTCTTTGACCTCTGGAGCGTCTGTAATATAGCCACGCTGTCTTTTAATTGCATCGCCATTCTCGAATATATAGACAACGGTGTAGAAATGATTCTTCTGGAAGAAGCTGAAGAATTGTCTGCGATAGATTTCGGTCTGCTCTTTGGTGACACCGAAGTCGCCAACATAACCATCAAATGGTTGTGCGGAAGCTCTGCGAACCTGACCGGCAAGAAGTTGGCCATCGTTGCCTTGAACATCTACAACATCATTCACGAAGTTATTGGCCACGAAATGTTGTTGGCTCTCTTTGAACTCATAAGCACCCTTGCCAAGCACAAAGCGCTCGCCATCATCTCTGATGAATAGAGCAAGAATCCATGGCTTAGATGTGATATTCACACTCATAGTGTTGTCCTCCTTATACTTGTGAGCATTCTTTGACCAATCTCATCCGCATCAAGACCTGAAGCGATGTTGTTATACATATTGACCGTAATCGAGCGACCTGCACCGGCTGTTTCTGTTTGCTGATCTAGACCAGCGTTGATTTGCGAGATAAGTGAAGCCATCTTTGATTCAGGCACAACCCATTCATCTTCGCCACCTTCGCCGGCCACAATCATGCGGCCGCCTTTGGTGTTTGGAACGATACCACCAGTTGCGAGATATGGAATCTGTGGAACGCTGATGTTCTGAACCCAACCGAACGGAGTGACACCAAGAATGTTGATTCCTCTTAAGAAGCTCAAGAATCCGTTGATTCCGTTGAATGGAATTGCGACAACTGTGTTGATGCCACGGATGATTGTATTCACGATTGCTTTGAATGCGCTCAAGATACCATCCACAATGCCCATGAAAATCTGACCACCAGTCGAGAACACATTCTTCACATTTGTCCAAGCCGCTGTGAAAATTGAGCCAAAGAATCCGGCAAGATTGCCGAATATTCCGGTGATTACGTTCCAAGCGCCTTGAGCGGCCTGTCCAAGTGATGAGAAGATATTGCCGAAGAACTCTGTGATTCCTGACCAGTTATCTTCAATCCATTTAGCCGCACCTGCAAGAGTTGCACAGATAGCGACAACAGCCATAATCTTTAGATTGAGTGGATTGAGCGCTGATGTTAAAGCGAATATCTTTGTTGCGATTCCATAAGCCATGAGCGGTGCGATTGCGCCTGCAAGAGCTGTTAAAACCCACATATTCTGCGAGATGAATGTGACAACACCACCAATTGCCTTGCCGATATTTATAAAGCCGGATGAGATGGCATTGATAGCATTTGCGATATTTTCCTGACCGATTGCGTTAATTATCTCGCCAATTGCCTTAGAAATGCGGTTTCTCACATTCTGCATAGCAGTGCCGATGCCATTTGTCGAGTTTCTTGCCTGTTCTTCAAATGATTGGAAGTCGCCAACACCATCCTTGTTGAGTGTCACGAGAGTTTTCATGAAATCTTCCATCGACACTTCACCATTGCGGAGTGATTCGCCAAGAGCGTCAGCGTTTGCGTATCCCATCGCCTGAGCGACCTGCTTAAGCTGTGCTGGCATTGCTGTCATGGCCGAGCGCCACTCAACCATGTCTGGCTTGCCTTTAGCATAAGACTGAGATAGTTGCATCAAGGCAGTGGATTGGACATCTGCGGACTGACCGCCGGCCAAAATAGCGTTATTGAGTGCGATGAAGTAGTCTGTTGATTTTGAGATGTCGCCATTTGAGCTTGTGAAGTATTGGACAGAGCCAGCCGCATCATCAAGTGCAGTTGGAAGCCCATCAATGGCTTCAGATAACTTGTCGATTGATTTCTGCGATTCTTCTGCACCAATACCAAGATTGGACATCACCTTTGGGAAGTTGTTGAGCGTATCGACACGAGAAATGGCCGAATCAAGAGAATTTGTGATGGCGCTTGCCGCTGATGAGATGCCTTTTGCAATGAGCGAGCCTGTTGCCACGCTCCACTTGTCTAATTTGTTAGCGGAGTCCTTTGCGAACCTAGAAACCTCGTTGTCGGCAGTTTTCATGCCGGCGGATAGAGTTTTAGTGTCGAACTTCAGCGATATTGTTGCTTCACCAACCTGACTCATGATTCACCTTTCGCAATTTTCTGATTTAATTTGATAATTTCGTTAATTTTTCGCGCAGTTGTCTTAGATTTTGAGAAAATTGAGCCAATTGCGCCAACTATTACTGATTCAATTTCGGCCATTTTAGCCGCTTCTCTTGCCCTTTCAGCGTTTATATAGTGAGTGATTTCTTCTGTCGTGATTTCGCCTGAGTTCCATTTCAAATAGACTTCATATCCAAATCGAGAGATAATTTCGGCCACAAGACTATCAACTTCATCGAATTTGGCTTTCTTATGCCTTCTGAGCTGTATTTCTCGGAGTTTTGCGACATCTTCCTTGTCGAGCCAATCAGAAGCCCTAGAAGCTCGCACAGGCGCTAATTCTGGCGCTTTTCGGATTGAATCTAGTGTGAGCTTCTCTGACATTCTAATTATTCTCCGTCTTATGCGTATTCACCGGAAGTGACATTAAGGCGCTTCTTCTCAGTTGTGCTGAAATCACCTAAGCGATAGGTATATGCACCATAGCCATCATTTGCATGAGTAGCTTCGTTGTAGATGATTGGATGGAGCGCAAGAGTGATTTCGGTTGCATCTGAAGTGCCGAGTTCGATGTCATCATCAACGCTAGGAATACAGCGAGTGAATTCAACATCAACACTTGAACCATCATCACAGATGCCCTGAGCGACAACGCTCATATAATCATCGCCCTTGCAGATGTTTGCGTTATCGCCAAGAACTTGACCATCGCCTGCTGTTGCACCGGTATAGGTTGAAGCAGTCCATTTCTGAAGTGCTTTGCCTAAGATGCTCCAGTTGTCAGCCAAGAATGTGACTGATGCGCTAATCGAGTCGAATGTGCCTTGAATTGGAGTTTCGCTTGTTCCCATAGAACTTGCACGAGATTTCACACGAGGAGCGATGTTGAACGTGAATGTTGAATCCTGTCCAAGATCGTCTGGCTCAAGAGTGAAAACGCTCCAAGCAGTGCCATTCCATTTGCGGAACACGATTCTGCGGAGTTGTGAAATGTTTGTTGCCATTTCGTTTCCTTTCTTATGAGTTAATATCGTAGGTCACCTGAATACTTGCCATCTTTACGATCAGTAAGTTCTCGGTGACACCTGAATTTTGCGGAGTTGTTGTCGGCCTGATTCTCACGTTGGAATAGTCCCAAGAATAGCCACCCTCTGTGCCTGTGAGTGAGCATAGAGTTGGATTTGAGATAATCCATTTGAGAATTGCCTGCTGGACTTGCTCTGTCTTGACCTTGTTCTTAAATGCGACATAGAAGTCGATTGTTTCACGAAGATTCAGCCCTTTCGGTGAGTTAGCAGAATCGCCACCACGAGTGACGATCCAAACACCCTGAGCCGGATTTCCATCTCTTTGGAGTGGCATTTCTTCCCAGAAGAAGTTAGTATCTTCGACTAGACCAGCAACACCCTCTTGAGCGAGCTGTTTGAATAGTGCTAGTGTAATCATTAGATAATCCTCCCGAAGTATTTGTTAGCCCAGTCGCCTGTGAAAGTTTGTTTCATGGCTCTTTGCATATAGAATCTAGTATCTGGATGTTTGTTGTTGTATTTCTCACGAATATAGGCGTAATCTACAATGCCCTTTGTCGAATCAGCTTTGCCCACAATTCCACCTGCGATGACATCTGCGCCATATTCTCTCGGAACGGTGCGGATAGTGCTTGCAAGGTTGCCGGTGAGTTTCGGAGCGTTTTGTGCGGCCAGAGCTTGAATATCCCTGCCCATGATTATGGCTTTCGCAACGAATCTCTTTTTGACAGCATCTATGGTCTGAGTGTCCCAAGTGATACTGTTATTTGCCATCTTCAATCCCCTCTGTCTGTTTGACAGTCAGCTCAATATGTTCTATTGCACCGGTGTGCTGGTTCTTGCCAACACCAACGGATTCGATAGCGAACCAATATCCCTCTGGACTCTTGAGGTAGTAGTTAGAAAGAAGTATGTTCGGGATAAGCGTTGGAAGCTCACTCGGCTCGATATAGAGCAACATATCTGCGCTCAAATCTTCGGCATTTGGTGATCCATTTGAAACGGAATCTGCGTCTGAAATGATTGGTGAAATGTTGCTTCCGGTATCTACGAGAGAGAATCCGACAGCCGTTCCCCTCTTTACTTCCCAGATAGTCCATCCACTTTCTCTAGCGTTTGGGAATGCTTCAAAAACGGTCACAGCAATACCTCGCATTCTTCTCAACACTAATGGTTGAGCCGCATTCAGAATAGCGATCTATGATGTCACCATACTGGCTCGCAATCTGTGCGAAAGCGTTGGCGGCTGTGTCATTTGTGAATGAAATTGTGAAATTGCGAACAGATTTGGAAGCAACCTTTTCAGCGCCAGTTCCCTGATAGGTAAATGTTGCGCAGATAAAGTTAGCGAGCAACACTTTGAAATCGGCCGGAAGATTGCCATCCTCATCTGTTGGAAGTGCGGTCAGACAGAGAAAAGACTCAAGTCGAGCTTCAGCAACTTCGACAATAGTGTCCCAGTCCTCCTGAGCAAGAGTATTCTCTTGTCCAGTGAATAGTTTGTAATCGTCTTGAGTCATATTTTCTCCCTAGTCCTTTATTAAGCTTCGATAGCAATAGCAGCAGCAGCTTTAGCAGCGATGAGAGAGCCACCACGAGGAGTTTCGCCAAGACGAACTTCAGTGTTATAGTCAGCATCAAAGCTGTTGCGGTGGTTGATGGTGTTTTCACCGATGAGGCCATATTGGTTCTCAGCGAATACATAAGCAACGTTCTCATCGTTGTCCATCCAGTCTGGAGTGTAGATAGCAGCAACACCCAAGAATTGTTCGAGTGAAGTGCCCGGATTTACGAGATAACCGTTGTTGCTCTTAGCACCGAGTAAGCCAGAAACAGCAGATGATTTAGCAACGACAATCAAGCGGCCATCAGCCTTGATAGCACCACGAGCTTTGACAACACCATCATAGAGGTTGTCAGTTGCGGCAATTTCAACGGTAGTAGCAGCAGCTGCACCTGCACCAGATTGAGCAGCAGCATCAGCCTTGATTGAGTAGAAGCCACGAGTGCCATCGAATACACGATAATCAACACCTGAAGTATAAGTGCGGCCATCGCCAACGATTGCGGCACGCTCGATTTCGCGGCGGATAAGTGAGTCGATTTCTTCATCGGTGTAATTCAAGAGCTGTGGATTCTCATAGAGCATAGTTGCATCAATAGGATTCTTCTTGTAGATCATCTTGACTAGAACATCACGATAAGTGTCTGCAAGAGTTTGATTTGCTTTGAGATCGCCAGCTTTGTGGCCATGAGCGCGGCCTTGTTCGCCTTCACCAAGACTCATGAAGTGTGCGCGGAATGATTTGACATTCAAGTTGCGGAAGTGTGACAAGATACCGTCAGCACCTTCAAATGCAGATACGAATAGTTGGCCTGCTGGAGCAAGTGCTGGAACGCCAGTGATGTCATCAGCAATTTTGCCTGCAAGATTCTTCTGAAGAACCTTATCAAGACCATCCATGCTCATACCATTTTCTTCTAGGGATTTGCGAACGATTGAGTTGAACTCAGCGCTCTTTTTGAAATCAGCTTTGCTTACACGAGCAACAGCTGGTTGTTTTGCCTCATCAGCAGTTTTGATAACAGTGACAGGCATAGTGAGTGAATCTTTAGATTCAGCCATTTCTTCTTCCTTTCCTTCTTCTTTAGTTTCCTCAGCTGGAGTTTCTTCCTTTACTTCCTCAGCTGGAGTTTCTTCGACAACCGGAGCTTCTTCAACAGAATCGGCGGTTGGCTCGGTTTCTGACTCTGGAACGTCTGTTGTAAATTTATCTACAACTGCGGCAAGCTCATTCTTGAAAGCGATTGCCTCATCTGGAGTCAGATTGTCAATGGTTTTTGCCATTTCAATTTCTCCTTTGGTTTTGTCATCATCTGTGGCTTCAACAGCTTCAGCGACTCCTTCTGAGTCCTTTGCTTCGACCTTATTTTCAGCCTTTAGATGATCAAGTGTTTTGGCGCGTGAATCGTTTCCGGTCAATACCATCGAAATCTCACGCAAAATTCCGATAGGTTGCTCAATTTCATATCCGTTGCCATAGTAGCCCTCAGGATAGATGTCCATTCCGATTGAATAGCTTGCATCATCTGAGATAGCGAAAGCATGGTCTGCTAGTGGATCGTTATCGGCGAAATACATGCGAGCATGGAGTCCATCTTCTTCGAGCCATACTTTGCATGAGCCGAATTGCTTTTCGATTGTTGGGAATACTCCATAGCTGTCACCATCAAGCTCGACAGAGCCATGATCAGCTTGAGCTTTGACTGAATATTCAACAGTCTGCTCATCTGGATTCTTCTCAAGTTCTGAAATCTTGTAGAGCTTCGCATCATAACCCATGACATACATGTCATCAAGACTGCGAATCTCGCCTGATTCCATCACCTTGCCTGAGTTTGCAAGAATATTGCGAAACCTGCGGTCTTTCTTTGGTTTTGAATCAATGATTCGTGCTACAACTTTCATATCTCGAATTGTGAGTTAGAAATGGTGGCTCAAAAAAGACAGCCCTTGCAAGCTGTCCTTTTGAATTTAGTCGCCTACACGATAAACACCAATGATATATGTTTGATAGCCAACGATGGTTGCAGTTTTGTTTGTGTTAGATGTGCGAATATATGGTCTGATAGAGTGAGTTCCGGAACTAAATGTCTGTGTAATCATAAGATTGACTGTGCCAGCTGTTTGGCCGCCAAATGAGCTGAACTTATAGATTCTATTAGTATTTCCATCTATTTGAAGATGAATCTCCGCGTCATAGGAAGTCGTATTCACGCCAATATTGAACATCGAGATATAGAGAATATATGTTCCGCCTACAAGATTGCTTGTGGTCTGTTCTGCACCCACAGGAACTAGAGTAGTGGTTGCTGTGGTTGCTGCGCTACCAATATCGACTAGAGTTTGCCAGCCATCAAATGAAGATAGAACTCCGAGCTTTGTTTTGTCTGCGGCGCTCATAAGACCGTTCGAGCCTGTGGTTGCTACATTTGATAGATTGATTGACTTTCCCGCCGAAATTAGACCAGAAGTGATAGCTGTGGTATTTGCTGGCACGCTCACATTGGCAATCACGACATAATAAGCGGTTGAACCTGTGCCACCATCAGCGGTGATAGCTGTGCGAATAGCGGCATCGAGCGGAGCGCCACCAGATGTGCCATTCACTGCGATAATTCCACAAGCGGTTGGATTATCCACAGAAGTGTCGCTTGCGGTTGCTGGACTATTTACATAGGCCACGATTGAATCAATACGAGCTGAAGTGGTTGAAGCGGTATTGATAGTCACACTGATTGGATCGCCTGAGATATTATCAACTGTGGTGCGGTTGCCAAATGGATCTTCGGCCACAGCCACGTCACGAGTCGTGCCATCGCCGCCAACTGCCACAGTCATGCCTGAATCTGGCTCGACAACGAAACCTGACACGATACCTGCACCATCAAAGGTCGCAAGCACATCATTGAATGCATTGACTGACGTTCTGCCACCGAATGCGCCATTCGTGCCTAGAGAGTTGTTTGGATTTGTCATTTCTTATCCTCCTGACCGTTCTTCGGTCTATTAGTTAAATCTATAAGTGGAGTTGGTGCGAGAATTGTGCTTTCAGACTTGTCGATCCACTCACCACGAGTCTTGAGCATGATTTGGATTGCAGATAAGTCGCCTGCCGCCGCTTTCTTGTTGAGCGACATGGCCGCAACTGCTAGATCAGTCATATCTGCCTCAGAGAATCCGGCCTTTGACAAAGTTTGTCTGAGCTTAGGATTCTCGACCTTCATAGCATTGGCAATCTCTAGTAGTCGCTTGAATGTCTGTCGTTGCTGGTCATTCTTTTTGCGAGCTTCGACAGCTTTCTTCTGAAGCGCTCTGTTTTCTTCTGGAGTCCTAGTCGAACCATCTTGCAGATTCGCTAGGCTCTTTGGATTTGTTCCTCTTGGCATTTCGTATTCTCCTTAAGATAGTCAGCGGCATGAGCGAACTTCACACACACCCTGACCGTTTTCTTGCATCCTCGACAATTCAGATTCGCATCAATGTCCCTTTCTGTATCGCCTAAGATTCTGTGGCAATTTGGACAAGTGATTTTCATCTGACTATCTCCGTTTTCTCTCTGAATGTGCATCGACAGTTGGCGTGCGGACTTGGAACTTGGCCATAGCTGTTATAGATGTCATTCTTCCAACTGGCTTCAAATTCCTCGCCATCTTCTGTATGAACATGGACGTGATCAGGGAATGCTTCGCCGACTGGAATCTCTGTGCCATCCATTGACTTGCAGATGTCGCAAGCGCCTGCCCAAGCCTGCCACACGATAGTTGTCTTGAGTCCATATTCAGCGTCAATATTCTGATCTAGCTCAATGCGGCCTGCATTGATAGCATGGTGCGTTTCGTTGCGAGCGATCATCTCTGCTCTGGCGGTTGGCATAGATTCAGAAAGCCTTGAAGCGAGTTCGTTCTGAGTGATACCTTCTTCTTTTGCCTTGAGGAATATCTCGGCAACAGCTTTTCTTGTATCGCCTACGAAGTTATCCACAATCTTTCCGGCACGCTCATCAATAGTCTTAATGAAATCTGCATTAAAGTCGTATGAATTGCTATTCACAATCTGTTGCATAGCTTCGTTGAGCTGTGGCAAGTCGAACTTCTTCTCAAGCACGCTCTGAGCGCCATCAAATGCACCTGTTTCGGCTTCTGCTCTGAGATACTCGACAAGCTGGCGCTTTACTTCATCAACATCCAAATCACGCTCTGCGGCGATTTCTTCAGCCGCACCAATCATGAGGTCATAGATTTGCTTGATGTTTTCTTCACCTTGCTCCCAAGTTGGTGTATAGACATCAATCACACGATTCTCAACGACAACTGCGTCCTGAATACCTTTGACAGCTTCAGTTGTGGTTTCGGCCTGCTCTGCATTCACCTTGCGAGAAATAGCACGAGCCGCACCTTCCCAGTTCTCACCGAGATTGAGTGCGGATAAGACATCAGCTGGCTTTGCACCGGCATTGATCAGCTTGATAAGAGCGTCAGCCTGAATGTTGTGCGTTTCAGCCTGTGTTTTTACACGATCAGTTAGCTCAGGAATTTCTAGGTCGAAACTGATAGCATATCCAAGACCACCGAGAATGCGGTCTAGCTCTTGTTGGAATGCGCTCCAGAATGAAACGAGAGCCGGATAGACTCGGCGCTTTGTGAATTGGTGGTCACTAAGCTCGGCGTTGTCATATTTAGCAGATGAGTCATCACCCAAGATAAAGTTAGAAACACCAATTGACTTATTGAGCCTGTCATTCACCACATCAATGATTTGGCTGAGAGCAAGGCTTGAGTTGGCCGGCTGAATAGTCTTGACTTCGATTTCATCCTTAGTTGAATCATCATCAAGTGTTTGTCGCCAAGCATAGACCGTTTTGTTGCGATTCTTAGCGCCCTTTAGGCCACGCTCAAGATCAGCACGCTTCGCATCATAGTCAGCACGAGAGCGAGCCGAGATGAATGTGATAGTTGCCGGCACAGCGCCATTCTCGAAGAATGCTTTCTGATACTGAGCAATTAAATCATCAATCTGCGCCCAAATCTCGACAGAGCTGGTTGGTGAAATACCTGAATCAAGATAGAAAGGATTGCGAGAGTAGCG
>Ga0326511_10002006_pt1 | contig 16745 bp, 23 predicted proteins | sample 0_2496_0518_D_FD_203701 | JGI IMG/M metagenome (GOLD analysis project Ga0326511, IMG submission 203701) | Bovine rumen microbial communities from UC Davis, California, United States - 0_2496_0518 | ecosystem: Host-associated > Mammals > Digestive system > Stomach > Rumen | place: USA...
GTTAAAAACTTTAATGCTAAAATAAGTAGATTAAGTAAAAAGAATCCTGATATAGCTGTAGCTTTACCTCAAAAGGTTAAAGCAACTGAATTAAAGAATCTAATAACTACTAGACAAGATTTAAAAAGAGAATTAAACGCTTTAAAGCGTTTTTCTAAACGTGGAGCTGAAAAGATTGTTATAGCTGACGGAACAGATGAAGAATTACAAATAACAAAATGGCAACGTACAGAAATGAATAGACGTGTCGGAATTATAAATCGTAAACGTAAAGCTAGATTAGAAGAAATATCAAATATAGAAATGAAATCACGTGGAGAAGCGTTAGGATATACTAGAGGACAATTAGGTATGGGTAAAGCTACAGAAGTATCTTTATCCCCTATGAACGCCTTTACAAGACGTATGAATAGACGTGACCTTAATATGAAGTGGTTATCTATTTTAAGAGAATCACAAAGTACATATTTTACTGAAAAAGATTATAGATTAAGAGATAATTTTATTAAAGCTTTTGAACAGAATTTTAATCCTAATGACATTGAAGATGTTGTAGAACATATTAAAGGTATGGATATAAAAGATTTTTTACAAAAGTTTGAAGAAGAAGGTGGAACTTTAGAATTTGCATATCCACCTAATAGAGAACAATATGAGGGATATTTAAACGCTGTTAAAACAACGTGGTTAAATGCTTAACTGAAAGGTTTTGATATAATGAGTACTTTTGTAGCTGATTTTGAAACTACTACAGACCCTAATAACTGTCACGTATGGGCGTACGCTATATGTGAAGTTGGGAATGATAGTAATGTAATTGTGGGAACTACTATTGATGATTTTATGAAGTGGTGTAGAGAATCAAAAGAGAATCATAAAGTACTCTTTCATAATTTAAAGTTTGACGGACAATTTATTATGAGTTGGTTATTTCATAATGGATTTAAACACACTACAGACCCTTATGAGAAGAATAGCTTAACATTTAATACTTTGATATCAGACCAAGGTTTATATTATCAAATAGAGGTAATATTTTATAGAAAAGGAAAAAATGTAAACAAAGTTACATTTCAAGATTCTTTAAAATTAATACCTTTATCAGTAGACGCTATTGCTAAAAGTTTTAAAATGGAAATAAGTAAATTAGAGATAGATTATGAAGCACATAATAATTTACCTATAGGTTCTCCTTTAAGTCCTGAAGAAGAAGAATATATAAAACATGACGTACAAATAGTAGCTAGGGCTGTAGAGTACTTTTATTCTCAAGGATTAACTAAAATGACTATAGGTAGTTGTGCTTTAGATGAATATAAAAACTTAATACAGAAAAGAAACTTCAAAAGATATTTTCCTAGTCCAAAATATCATGAAGATGTAAAACAATCATACAGAGGAGGATTTACATATTTAAATCCAAAATTTGCTAGTAAAGTCGTGGGTAATGGTATAGTTTTAGATGTAAATAGTTTATATCCTTCCGTCATGTATGATTCTGATTTACCATTTGGTACACCTATATTCTTTGTAGGTGAATATAAAGAAGATTCAATATATCCATTATATACACAGATGATAAGATGTCAATTTGAAATAAAAAAGGGTAAAATACCAACAATTCAAATAAAACATGGCTATGATTTTGTATCTAATGAATATTTAGAATCTTCTAATGGTTTAGAAGTTACACTATGTTTAAATAGTGTAGATTTAAAATTATTTTTTGAACATTATGATGTTTATAATATAGAGTATATATCAGGTTGGAAGTTTAAGTCAACAAAAGGATTATTTACGGATTATATTGATAAATGGAGTAATAATAAAATAAAGGCTAAAGCTGAAGGAAATCATGGTTTATACTTAATTAGTAAATTATTTTTAAATAGTTTATATGGTAAATTTGGTACAGATACAAAAGTAATAAGTAAAATACCATATTTAGGTGAAGATGATGTTATACACTTTAAAAATAGTGATGTTGAATATCGTGACGGTATTTATATTGCTATGGCTAGTTTTATAACTAGTTATGCAAGATTAAAAACAATATCATCAGCTCAAACAATAATGGATAATTATAATAGTGGTAAAAGTAAAATACAGTTTGTATATGCTGATACTGATTCATTACATTGTGTATCAGATGATTTTGAATTACCTACAGGATTAGATATAGACCCTTATAAATTAGGTGCATGGAAATTTGAAAGTAAATTTAATAAGGCTAAATTTTTAAGACAAAAGTGTTACATAGAAAATTCTACTGAAGATATAGAAAATAATAATCCTATTTATGATTTAAAAATAACTGTATCAGGTATGCCTAAAGGTTGTTATCCTTATGTAAATTTTGATAACTTTAAAATTGGAGCTAGTTATCAAGGTAAGAAAGCTCCAAAGATAGTAAAAGGTGGCGTTGTATTAGATGAAATTGACTTTACAATAAAACCTTGATATAATTGATTCATAAGAGATAACTGTCATTTTCATAATTAGGAATATGTTGTGACCAATGGTGAAGAGCTACATAACGTATATTGGGTTGGTTACCTACTAATTAAATGGCTTTTATCTCTTTTATTTTTATAAAAGGTGATATTATGGAAAATGTAATAAATGATTCTATTTATTGGGATTTGAAGCGTACCTTAACACATAATGTTTTAATTAATGTTATTGTAGGAAATCGTGGTGGTGGTAAAACTTTCGGATTTAAAGAATACGCTATAGATAATTTTATTAAAAAAGGTGAACAATTTGGATATATCAGAAGATATAAAGATGATTTAGTTGAACCTATGAAAAGATTTTTTGATGATATTATTTATAAATATCCTGATTATGAATTTAAAACAGATAGCAAATATTTTTATATTAGATTAAAAAGTGATTCTAACGGTAAATGGACAGAAAAAGATATAGCCGGATATGGATTTATTTTATCTACAGCTAATAATAAAAAATCTATATCATATCCTAGAGTTACTAGTTTAGGATTTGATGAATTTTTATTAGATAAAGGTAATCAAAGATATTTACCTAATGAACCTGTAGCACTCTTAAACTTATATGAAACAATAGCTAGACCGGGTACAGACCACCCTAGAGTTGTATTATTCATGTTAGCTAATGCTATAAGTATAACTAATCCATACTTCTTATATTGGGATTTAAAAATGCCTACTAAACAAGATAAGAACGGTAAATGGATATGGAAACACCCTACAAGACCAATATTAGTTGAAGATGTAAAAAATAAAGCTTTTATAGATAAGAAGAAAAATACAGAGTTTGGTAAACTAATTGAAGGTACTAGTTATAGTGAATATTCAATAGAAAATAAATTCTTATTAGATAATGATACTTTTGTAGAAAAGAAATCACCTAATTCTAAATATTATTTTACTTTTATTTATTTAGAACATACTTTAGGTGTATGGGTTGATTTTAATGAGGGTAAAATGTATGTATCAAAATCGATCGACCCTTCATATCCTTTAATTTATTCAATTACAATGAAAGACCATAAACCTAATACTATGTTTTTAAAGAATAAAAATAAATCAGGACACTTTAAAGTATTTATTGAAAATTACCAATTAGGTAATGTAAGATTTGAAAGTATAAATATAAAAAATATATGTTATGAAGTAATAAAAATGAGTATGAATTAAAATGTCAATGTCAAAAATTGACATTTTTTTAATATTATGATATATTATAGTTGAATAATGTTAGATTGAAGGTGATGTTATGGAACAAATAATCAATGTTATTGTACAAAATGGATTAGGTGTTGGTAGTTTTGTAGCTTTGATAGTATTTATTTTTAAATATCAAAATACTACTAATGAAACATTAAATAAAATTAATGATTCACAAATAGCTATGACAACTACTTTAACTGATTTATCTAATAGAGTTACAAACATTGAAACAGAAATTAGAGGGAAGTGACATTATGCAATTATTCGGTATAGACATTTCTAAATGGCAAAGTGGTATTAACCTATCTCAAGCTAAAAATCAAGGTGTAAAATTTGCAATTCTACGTGGTGGTTATACAGGTTCTTCTAATGGAATCACTAAAGCTAAAGACACGTCTTTTGAAACATTCTATAAACAATGTAAATCTTTAAATATTCCTGTTGGTTGTTATTGGTTCTCACGTGCTAACACTTATGAAAAAGGTGTAAATGAAGCTAAATTTATGTATGAAAATTGTTTAAAAAATAAACAATTTGAGTACCCTATTTATATAGACGTTGAAGATAGTATATATCAGAAGAAAAATAAAAAAGGAACTACTGAAGCTATTATTGGATTTTGTGAGTATTTAGAAAATTTAGGATATTATGTTGGTGTTTATGCTAATGTAGATTGGTTTAAAAACTACATAGATACTAATAAATTAAATCCTTATGATAAATGGATAGCTTATTGGAGTACTAAAAGACCAAGTTATCCTGAAGGTGATTTATGGCAATTTGGTGGAGAAACTAACAAAATAAGAAGTAATAAAGTAGCTAATAAAGTATGTGACCAAGATTATAGTTATAAAGATTATCCTAAAATCATTAAAGCTAAAGGATTAAATGGATTTAAAAAACAGACAGCAAATAAAAAATCTATTATTGAATTAGCTAAAGAAGTAATTAATGGTAAATGGAGTAATGGAGCTGAACGTAAAAAACGCTTAACTGAATCAGGATATAACTATAACGAAATACAAAAGAAAGTAAATGAAATTTTACATAAATAGGTGATTTAATTGAGGCGTGGACAGAAATTATTTAATGAAAATGGTGTACAAGTATTATTATTTCCCTTAGATTGTATTTATATTTCACAGGGTGAAAATGGACAGTATTCACACCAAGGAACATTAAATATAGACTTTTTAGGATATGGTAATAACGGAAGAATTTATAATCAGCCTTATTATGCTCCATGTGATATTAAATGTGTATATAAATCTAGTAGCACTTACTATAATATATGGGAAAGTTTAGAACCTGTTTATTGTGCTGACGGTGTTGTTAGAAAAATATGTTTTCAAAATATACATGGTAATTTGTTATTTAATGTTGGAACTATTAAACGTCAAGGTGAACAAATAGGTGTTACAGGTTCTTATGGATATGCTACAGGTGACCATCTACATTTTAATATAGCTAATGGTGAATACGAAGGACAACACAGAGTACCACCGGCAAACGCATGGACGCTTAAAAATTCATTACACATTTATAACACTTGTTTTATAAATAATACTACTATTTATCATAATTTAAGTGGTTATAATTGGGTAGAATATACAGGACAATCACAAACGTGGATAGCTAAAGATAGTTATTTATCACAATCAGAAATGGAGAATAACGCTAATATAGTAATTAATTATTATAGAGGTATAGGACTTAATGATAACACTATAGCAGCAATATTAGGTAATATGCAAGCTGAATCAACTTTATCACCTATTTTAAATGAACGTGGTGGTAGTGGTTACGGTTTAGTACAATGGACACCTAAAAGTGTACTAGAAAATCATTGTAGTACTTTAGGTTTATCACCATATACAAGTGGTGATGTACAACTTGAAGTTATTATAAAAGAAATATTAGGTACACCAAGTAGTGTTCGTGAGTGGTATTCTACACAAGCTTTTGTAGAAAACTATTATAATAGTGGTGCTACTGCTGATATGATAGGAATAACAGGACAAGAATTTTTAGATAATTCTATGAATTGGACGCCTGATAAACTAGCTGTATTATTTATGACTTGTTATGAAAGACCAAGTTATGACCCTAGTGTTAATCATTATAATAAACGTATGGAATACGCTTTAAATTGGCTTGAATATATGGGTGGAGTTATACCACCTACACCAATACCTACAAATAAAAGACATCACTTTAATTTTGTATTATTTAATAAAAGGAGAAAGATAATTTATGGACAAACAAGGATTTTTAGATAAATTGAAAGCTATAGGAACTAGTGAAGATGAAGTAGAAAGAAGAACTATGATATCAGAATTAACAGATGAAGTTACACGTGTATATGATGAAAATAGTACCTTAACTGAAAGTAATAAAAGTTATTTAGAGGATAATGAGAAATTAAGAAGTGCTAATATGCAACTATTCTTACGTGTAGGTGAAAATAAAACACCTGAACAAATAAATGAAGATAAGACAGGTGTAAAAGATGACCCTACACCTGAACCTAGAAAATTTGAAAATCTATTTGATGATAAAGGAGGATTGAAATAATATGAATATAACTGAAATTATGAATACTATTCGTGATAATGCTTCAGATATGTATAGAGAAAGAATACCTGAAGCTACACAAAATAACATAGAAGCTGTACAAGAAGCTATGTGTGACCCTAATAATGCTGTAGTTACAAATGAATTTATGTCTACATTACTTAACATGATTATTAAACAAGTAATTCATGCTAAACTATTCTCTAATCCTTTAAAAATGCTTAAGAAAGGTAAAAAACCTTTAGGAGATACTATTGAAGAAATATATACTAACTTCATTAAAGCTAATGTTTATGAACAAACAGGAGCTAATTTACTTCAAAGAAATTTACCTGACACTAAAACTGTATTCCACAGAATGAACCGTCAAGATAAATATAAAGTTACTGTTAATGCTGAAGAATTATTTAAAGCTTTTGCTAGTTGGGATAAATTACAATCTTATATAGCTTCAATAATTAATACATTATATAATTCTTCTGAACTAGATGAATTTATATTAACTAAACAACTATTCAAACAAGCTTATGATAATAACGCTATTGTAGTTGTTAATGTACCTGACCCTTTAATTGGTGAAAAAGAAGGTAAAGAATTTATTAGAATAGTAAAAACTATATCAGGTGATATGGTATTCCCTAATACTAATAATAACGCTTATTTAACAGCACAAGATAAAGATAATAAACCTATTATTACTTTCTCAAGAAAAGAAGAACAAGTATTAATAATTGATAATCCTACAAATGTTAGTGTAGATATTAATGTTTTAGCTTCAATCTTTAATATGAGCGTAGCTGAATTTAATGATACTAAAAAGATTGTTATTGACGCTTTCCCTGATCCTGATGTTAGAGCTGCTTTAGTTGATGAAGCTTTCTTCCAAATATATGATGATTTATTAATGTTTAAACGCTTTGAAAATCCTGAAGGATTATACGATAATTACTATCTTCATGTATGGCAAACTTTAGCTTATTCACCTTTAGTAAATGCTGTTATATTTAAAGTTGCTTCAGACCAAGATAGTGATAGTAAAGTAGAAGAATTTAATGTAACTTATTCACTAGCTGAAGGTGTAACAAGTTCTAATAAAAGAAAAACTGTAAGTGAAGGTAGTTATTATTCAACTACATTAAAAGGTATTGAAGCTACTGATACTGTAACAATTACAATGGGTAGTACAAATATTACAGATGAAGTTTATGATAGTGAACTACATAAAATAAATATACCTGTTGTAACAGATAATATTACAATTAGTGTAACAAAAGAATAATAGAGTGGTGGAATAATCCACTACTCTATTTTTATATAGAAAGGAAATGATAATATGCTTAAATATCATATAAGACAATTACCTTATTGGGTATTAACTGATTTGCAACCGGCTTTTTATGAAAGTGAATCAGGTACAGTATTACAACAACTATCAAGAATGTATCCTAAAATTCAAGAAATAATAAATAGATATAATGATTTTGTACGTGATGTAAATAGATATATAGAAGAATTTGAAACAGGTATTATTAAAGATTTTGAGTGTTTTAAAAATTGTATTACTAAAACTATGACAGATTATATTGAATCTATTGATATGAAAGTTAACATACAGGATTCAACTATAGCTGAAGCTATAGAAAGACAAGATAAAGCTATTAGTGATAAATTTGATGAACAAGATACAGCTATAGCAAACGCTATTAATTATATGAAAGATAATATAATAGCTACTACTGAAAATATAATAAATCAAGCTATAGCAAGTGGTGATTTAAATATAGGTATAACTTATGAAGAGCCTACAGAATCATTAAATATTATAGTAACAAGGGAGGGTGAATAAAAATGGATTTTACAAGTTTAAACGGATATAATGTAAAAGATAAAACAGCTAGAGAAAATATAGAAGCATTAAAACAATCATATTTAATAGATGAAATCGAATATTTTACTATACCTAATTCAAATAGTAAATCTATAGTACATATAGTACATATACCACATACTGATAATAACGGTAATGAAATAAAATTACAACATGGTTTTGCTAATGATGAAATAGATACAGGTTTAGAAACACCTTCTAATTTTAGTAATAGACATAAAACTACATTAACTATAAATGCTAGTGTATTTGAAACTGAAGGTACACCTGATGTACCTATAAATACAGTAAAAGGATTATATATTCATAATGGTATAGTTTTAAAAGATAATAGACAATATTTACCGGAAGATTTTTTAAAAAATAGATATATTTTAGGTATTACAGAAAGTGGTTTATTAAAATCTTATATAGGCAATACACCTAGTCAAACAATTTTAAATGATGGTGTAATAGAAACAGTACAAGCTTTTATACCTATTTTAGTAAATGGTGAAAATAATAGACAAAATTTAGTTAATGCAGGTACTACATATTGGGGTGAACCAACTTTTATAGAAACAGAAGATGAAGAAGCTGATTATAATAAAATATATTATATTCTTCAAAATGGTGAGTATGTTGGTGTAATGAATATAGAATCTTTTAATAGTGGTGTTACTTATTATGAAGAAGTAACTAATGAGTGGAATAGATATGCTAGGCAGATAATTGCACAAAACTCAGAAACACTAGATTATTATGTTATAACAAGTGAAGGAAAAGGTAAAAGCAGTAATATAGGTTTATCACTTAATGAGTTTTTAACTATTGCTAAACATTATGGTTGTGACTTTGCATTTGTTTTAGATGGTGGAGGTTCTACAGCAACAATATATCAAAATATAATGGTTAATAATACTCTTGATAATACAAATGATTATCACTATAGAACAGACGGTAAAGGATTAACTGAACGTAGTGTACCAGACTTTTTATATTTTGCTCAAGATACGCAAACTGAAATTGATGAAAATATAAATAACATTTTAAATAAAATTAATTTATTAAAAAGAGAAATCAATAATTTAGAGTTAAATTTTGATGAAAAGTTTTTTAATCCTATTAATTTTTACGAAAAAGAACTACAGCAACAAGTATTTAATTTTAAAAGATATAATCCTAATACTAAAAATTTCGAAGATAGTATGAGAATTTATTTCGATAATCAAACTACTTATCCAGGTGGACTTAGTATTGAAGATGTAACAAATGGAATAGAGCATTTATTAAGAATTCATAATAATAAAAATGAAGGTATCTCATTTTTAGATACACAATTAGCTTTATTTCCTGATAAAATACCACAAGTTAATGATTCTACTTTAAATTTAGATAATTTAACACCTACTGCTAGTGCTATGATGTTAAATACTAATTTAAATTTAACTAACCAACCTTTTGATAGAACTACAGAAAGTGTTAATTTATATTGGTTAATTCAATGGGGTGGAGATTATTATAAATTTCAAATAGCTATAGCTGTAAAAGCAGAACCTATAATTAAAGTTAGAACTAAAGTAGATGGTACATGGCATTTATGGAAAACTATAACAATGAGTTATTAGAAAGTGAGTGATAAAATGGAAAAATATAATAAATATCATGAATCTTTAGATATAGATTGTGGTTGTAATGAAACATTACCTAAACCTAAAAAATCAAGTAATTGTTGTGGGGGTATTAATTTACCCTCACATGACAATGAACTAGAAGTATTAGTACGTCAATTATATAAAGAAGTACAAGAGCTTATGAAAACTACTACAGCTAAACTTTTATGTCAAGATAAGAAAATAGCTGAAACTATGGTATATATAAAAAATAACTTATCTAATGCTTTAAGACTACTTTTAAATTCAATGTTAGAATCAGGACAACTTGAAGATTTAATTACAGGTGTTGTTGCTAATAGTATTGAAGTATTACAAAATGATGTTGAAGCTTTACAAATAGATATGAATAATGTAAAAGCACAACAAACAACTAATACAAATGATATACTTAATTTAAAAGGTAACAAACTAGAATTTAAATCTTATTCTGAAGATAATATATTTTCTAAATTCTTAAATGCTGAATTTAGTTGTGAATATGTTAATAATTCAATAGTTTATATAACTAAAATTAAAAATATAGATAAATTAAGTATACTACCTACAAATGGTGTACCAAGTGCTGATGTATATTTAAATAGAACTGATATTATGAATTATGCTAAAAGCCATAATGATTATGATTTATATATTAATGGTGGTATGAGTGGAATTTATATCTTTGACGGTGTAGTAAATCAAACTTCAAGATTAGATTGTCCATACTATTTAGGATTTACTTCTGATAATGAAATGAAATTCTATAATGGTTTAGCTTCAGGATTCTCACTAGATACTTTACTTAATGATAATATTGTAAATTGCTTATCAGGATTCTCACCACTTGTTGTAAATCATGAAGCTTTTGATTTTACTAATATTACTGATTTAGCTAGTACAAGTGAAATAGCACAAAACTTTGCTGATAGCCTACCTGTAAAACATCCACGTCAATTAATAGCACAAGATGATGATAACAACTTCTATATATTCTCTATTATGGGTAGATTTAATAATTCTGAAGGTTTTAATTATTCTGAAATGCAAAACTACTGTTTATCTAAAGGATTAAAAAATGCTTTTAACCTAGACGGTGGTGGTTCTATGCAAACAGTATTTAATAAAAATTATATATTCTATCCTAGTCAAGAGTTAGATACTAATATAGATAGAGTTGTACCTTCAGCTATTGGTTTTAAATTGAAGGGAGTTGAATAGTAATGAACGGATTTATTAAAAAAGGAGATAAAAAAGTTTTTCCTTTTAATTCTACTAAAAATATAGAACATAAAGGAATTAGATTATATGACGCTATAGAGCTTTTAAAGAATAATATTATAAATCTATTTAATATTAATCAAAAAAGTATAATAGGATTAAGATTTGCTGAACATAGACAAGTAACAGCTGATACTTATGAAGATATAGATTATACTACAGAACTTAATAGAAATAATGGTAATGAAGATTTTTATATTAATGCTAATGGTATTTATATCAAAAGTATGTATAAAAAGAATTTAGTTATAAATCTATCTAGTAATGTACGTGCTGATTCAGGACAAAATTCAAATAGATATATGAGAATTGAACTTTGGAGAAATGGAAGTATGATTGAATCAGAATTTACAGCTGTATATCAAAGAGGTAATGATAGAAATAATATATCAATACCTGTATTCTTTAAAGTTACTTATAATGACCTTATCAAAATAAAATCTTATGGTAAAGTAAATGATACATTTTTATTAACTAGAGTTAATATGGAATTAAGTAAAAATGATAATATAAATTATTATATTTAGAGGTGATTTATGAATAATGTTAATATTTCGAAGGTATACCTTTTAGGTGTACCTCTCGAAAATGATTATAAAAATACTTTATACTTTACTAGTGCTTCTGCTCAACAATCATACTTTGCTAGTCAAGTTAAATTTAGTTTTACAGATTTTTCATATCAAAGAAAAGACCATTTTATAAGAGTGCCTAGAGGATATGATGATGTATATAAATGCAATTATGTAATGTACCAGAATACAGCTTATTCTAATAAATGGTTTTATGCTTTCATAACTAAAATAGAATATGTTGATGACGGAAGAACAGATGTATATATTGAAACAGATGTTATACAAACATGGTTATTTGATTATAATGTTAAAGCTTCTTTTGTAGAACGTGAACACGTATCAGATGATACTATAGGACTACACACAGTACCTGAAGGACTAGAAACAGGAGAATATGTTATTAATAATAGAGCTAGAGAAACACAAAATCTTAATTTATGTTGTGTTGTAGGTTCTACAGCTTCACCAGGTGAATTAGCTAATTTATTTGGTGGTAAATATAACGGTATTCCTTCAGGAATAGCATATTATAAATATGGATTAGATGAAATAACAGGAGATTCAGGAACAGTACAATCATTTTTACAAACACTAGAAAGAAACGGAAAAAGTGAGGCTGTATCAGGTATGTTTTTAGCTCCTATTTGGCTAACAGGTAATCAACAATCAGTAATTATACCTAATACTAATAGTGTAGGTGAATTTGAATTTACTTCACCTAAAATGAATAAATTAGATAATTACACACCACGTAATAATAAATTACTATGTTATCCATATTGTTATATGAATTTATCAAATGGACAAGGCAGTAGTGCAATATTACATCAAGAATTATGGAGTGATTTAGATGTATCCGGATATGTTACAACAAAAGTATATGGTTGTTTAGTACCCGGTTGTAGTATAAGAGCAATACCTAAAAATTATAAAGGTATTCAATTACCTTATGATGAAGGTGTTAATTTAGGTAAATTACCTCAATTAAATTGGACTACAGACCAATACACCAATTGGTTAACACAAAATGGTGTTAATATAGCTACTTCACTAACAAGTGGTGTAGTTGCTACAGGTGTAGGAATTGCTACAGGTAACGCTGGTGCTATTGGTACAGGTTTACTTAATATAACTAATAGTTTAGGTGAAGTATATAAACACTCTTTAATACCACCTCAAGCTGAAGGTAATTTAAATAGTGGTGATGTTTCTACAGCTTCAGGATTTAATTGTTTTACTGTTTATAATATGAGTATAAGACGTGAATACGCTCAAATAATTGATAAATACTTTGATATGTTCGGTTATAAAGTAAATTTAGTTAAAGTACCTAATAAGAATCATAGAAGTAATTGGTGGTTTACAAAGTGTATAGATGTTAATATAGACGGTGATATACCTAATAATGATATGCAAAAGATTAAAGATTGCTATAATAAGGGTATTACATTTTGGCGTAGTGCTTCAAATATCCAAAATTATAGCTTAAGTAATGATATAGTTTAGGAAGTGATATTATGGATTATGATTTTAAAAATTTTACAATGAGTTATAAATCTACAGCTAAATTAATTAATGATAGAATCTTAACTGATTATTTTATTAGATTAATGTTAATAGCACGTAGTTTATTTAAATATGAAAATTTACCTAATGGTATGGACGAAAAATGGATTGAACGCTATTTATTTTGTGAAGGAGCTTGTTTATTCTATAAAGACCCAACTTATGGTTACATGGTTGCTAAAATAGGTGAAGCAGGAACATTAAATTATTATGATGAACCTACTTTAGTTAGACCATATGCTACTAACTATATTTATAAGGGTGAACAATTAGTTAATAATGTTAATTGTATTATCATTAGAAATAATGATGAAATGTTACCTACAGCACCTACATTACAAATATATGCTTATGACTTAACTAATATCAAAAGAACACAAGATACTAATATAGTAAATCTTAAAATGCCTACTATTGTTAGATGTTCTGATAAACAAAAGTTATCATTAAAACAAACTATACAACAAAGAAATGATAATGAACCTGTTATATGGGGTGATAAAAATTTAGATTTAAATAACGTTGAAGTACTAGATTTAAAAACTACTATAGTATTTGATAAATTACAGATACAGAAACACGCTATTTGGAATGAGTGTATGACATTTTTAGGTATTAATAACGCTAATATGGATAAAAGAGAACGTTTAGTAGATGATGAAGTACAAGCTAATAACGAACAAGTAAAAGCGTGTGAAGATGTTATGTTAAAAGCACGTGAGGACGCTGTAAAACGTATTAATGAAATGTTTGGACTAAATATATCAGTTAGACGTAGAAACTTGTCTGAAATGCCTTCTATTGAGTTAGAAGATGATATAAATTTAAATAAAACTGAAGAAGGTGATAAATAATGAATATAATACCGGCTAGATATACTGAAGTTTTATATAACTATATGCAAAATGATGAAGCTAAAGCTAAAATAATGGAAGCTATGTCTACTTATCCAATGTATCAAAGAAAATCTACACAAGAGCATATACCTTGTTATATTCCTACTAGAGAAGAATTAAACAATGCTATTTTAAATTACTATATGTATAGAGAAATAGGTTCTGAAACTTTTGGAAGGTTCTTACATGAATTAAAAACTACTATGGAAGAAATAATGCCTTATTATAATCAATTATATTTTAGTACAGACCAAGACTATGATTTACTATATAACGTTGATTATACTAGAGAAATATCAAGAGAACGTAAAGACACTAATAAAGACACTTCAGAAGCTACACAAACTAGTAAAAATGAAACTACAAGTAATACTGAAGGTAGTACTAGTGCTACAGTAAATTCTAATAATAAAAATGTTAATAGTAAAACACCTCAAGGACAATTATCTATAACAGCACAAAATATCGATAATATTTCATATGCTGATAATGTAGGTTGGAATAAAGATATATCTAATGAATCAGGAACTAATGAAAGTGAATCTACTACAAATACTACAGGAAGTACTACAGGTACTAGTGAAACAAATGGTACTAGAAATGAAAATGAATCTACTTTAGAACGTGTTAAAGGTAACTATGGACAAATGAGTTATCAGACACTATTAAAACAATATAGAGAATTAATAACTAATGTAACTCAAATGATTATAAATGATCCTAGAGTAGCTGAATTATTTATGTTAGTTTATTAAAATAAAAAGAGCCTTTATAGGTTCTTTTATTGTTATACATGGAACTATATTTTATCAAATATACCTTGTATCATTGATTTATACATATTAGCTTTAAATTTATTATCTTCATTAACTGATTCTAATTGTTTAATATGCTCTTCTTTTAATAATATTTCTTTATCTTTTGTATTAATAACTTTACTAACTAATGTTAATTGATTTAATAACTCATTTTTAGTATATTCAAACTTTTTATCTAATGTTGATGTTATCATATTTTCTAATACTTGTAATTCCTTCATATTTACCTACTTTCTAAAATTCCTTTACTTAATAATTCATTTAATACTAATTCACATTGTTTTTCTACTTCTATATGATTATAAGGTAAATAAAACATTTCTATACCTATATAACTTAAATCTTCATCATCAAAAGCTAAATATATACCCTTTGATACTGTATATATGTATTCATGATTCATTTTCTTAAATCTGTCTAAATAAGCTTTATTTATTAGAATCATGATTCATAACTCTACTTTCAATATTATTTATTTCATTTATTAAATAATTAGTATCAATACTATCAGATTCTATTAAATTAATAAAAGCTTTAACTTTATAATAAATCATAAAATATTTATAAAGCGTTTTATTTACACTTCTTATATCTTCGTATAATTCTTTATAATCAATTTCATTATTCATCTTTACCACCTACAATTAATATAATCATACTTATAGCACCTAATATAAAACTACCTATTAATCCTAAAATATAAAGTATCATAATTTACCACCTTTCAACGCTATTTCTTTAATCTGATTTACTATATCCTTATTATTCTTCTTAAAATTATATTGTTTTCTTTTAATTCTCTTTAGTTTTTTCATTATTACTCACCTTTGCTTTCTAATATTTCATAACAAATATGTTCGCTTTCTCCATTATTGTAATTAAAATATTCAAAATGTAGTTCTTTTCCTACTATTACAAATTCACTAAAATAATTTTCTTTTAAATTATCTACTATCTTATTTAACAATTCTCTATGGTTCGCTTTCATATTTATTCTCCTTTGCTTTCTAAATCTTTTATTACTTCAATTATTACTGTTTGTTCATTAAAATCTAAATTAGGATATACTATACTTCTTCTATCATCACCAATAATACGTATAGTACAATTAAAATTATGTTCTTTTAAATCATTTAATATTTTACTTTTTCCATGCCTTTTTAAGTCATTATATCCAATTATACAATTACCATATTTTAATAAATTTCTATATACATAACTATCTAACATATTTTATACCTCTTTCTTTTCTTAATACTTTTATATCATGTTCGTAATTTTCTTCATTTAATAATACATTTAAATTGATAGCCAATTCTAATTTATCTATAATATTTATATCTGATTCTATAAGTACTTTTATAATTATTTCTCTAGCTTTTATTAATGATTCTTTATTCATATACTATCACCTGTCGACCTTTCACTATTTCATAATGAGGATATTTACGTTCACCACGTAGTTTTATCACTTGATCAAGCTGTTTATTAGTTAAATAATATTTACCTAACATATAATCATTTATTATCTTTTGTAAATCGTCTTTATGTTCTTTTATTAATTTATTAAATTGTTTAGCTTTCATGTTATAACCTCTTTTCTTCCTAGTAGGTAGTTAAATACCTTATAATTAATAAGAGGAGCTAAACAATAGCTCCTCTGTTATTGTTTATTTAGTTTTAATTAATCTTCCATATAATCAATTCCTAAATTATCAAATATGTAATAATCATCAAACCATAAATAATCATTTACTTCTGTTTCAGTTGCTCCTTCGTAAAATACTTCTTCTAATAAATCCA
>Ga0326511_10002007_pt1 | contig 16744 bp, 20 predicted proteins | sample 0_2496_0518_D_FD_203701 | JGI IMG/M metagenome (GOLD analysis project Ga0326511, IMG submission 203701) | Bovine rumen microbial communities from UC Davis, California, United States - 0_2496_0518 | ecosystem: Host-associated > Mammals > Digestive system > Stomach > Rumen | place: USA...
GCTTTCTCCAACTCTGACCATGATTTCACTTAAAGGAGCCTTATGACTGCAAAGACATGGCGAAGCCGAATAAAAAAAGCCTGTGTTGATGCAGGCACATACAAGAAATGCTTCGACTCGGTGATTGACACGCTTTCCCAGATCATGGCCGAGAGGGATGAAGCCCGTGAAGCATACGATGGCGTCCCGATCGTGGAGCACACGAACCAGGGCGGGAATACAAACCTTGTCCAGAACCCGGCGCTCCGGCTTATCAATGATCTGAACCGTGACGCCCTGGCGTACTGGCGGGAGCTTGGGTTGACTCCAAAAGGCTTGAGGCAGATCAATGAAGCGGCGATTAAAGAGACAAAGACGACATCTGCTTTAGAGAAGGCGCTGGCAAAGCTTGAAACATAAGCATTGGGCCGATGTGCTGAAATATTGCGAAGACATCCGGAGCGGAAAGAAAATTGCCTGCAAAGAGACAAAGCAGGCGGTCGAGAGATTCTACCGCGACCTGGAAAATCCGGATTATGAGCTTGTCCATAAAGCACCGGAGTTCTGCATCAGCATCATCGAGTCGACGATTAAGCACCAGCAGGGCGAAACACTTGACGGAAAGCCGCTTCGAGGCAAGCCGTTTCTGCTCCTGCCTTTTCACAAATTCATTATTTACAACCTGGTCGGATTTAATCTTGCCGGCACGGATGTGGTCCGGTTCCATGAGGCGCTGATCTATATCCCTCGAAAGAACATAAAGACCAGCTTCTCTGCCGCGCTTGCCTGGGCCCTGTCCCTATGGTATCGCAACTCCGGCGCGAAGACCTACATCACCGCTGCAGCCCTGATGCAGTCGCTCGAGTCCTATAACTTTTTGACCTACAACGTCAAGAACATGGGCGAGTGGGACAAGGACGGCGGGCATGTTCATATTATCGATAATAACAACGAACACTCAATGAGCGCACAGCTTGGCGAGGGTTCGTTTTTTATTCGTGCCCTCGCAGCCAACCCGGATGCGCAGGACTCACTCAACTGCAACATTGCAATCTGTGACGAGATACACGCCTTTAAGCAGCCAAAGCAATACAACCTGTTCAAAGAGGCCATGAAGGCCTACACGAACAAGCTGCTGATCGGGATCAGTACCGCCGGCGACAATGAGCAGGCGTTTCTCGGGCAGAGGTTGAAGTATTGCAGGAAGGTGCTCGACGGCACTGTGAAGGATGAGCAGTATTTCATTTTCATGGCCTGTGCGAACCCGGATGAAGAGACCGGAGAAATCGACTATACGAATCCGGTTGTGCATGAGATGGCGAATCCAGCCTATGGTGTCAGTATCCGGCCGAACGAGATCCTGAACGACAGCCTGCAGGCCATGAACGACCCGCAGCAGCGCAAGGATTTCTTTGCGAAGTCTTTAAACGTTTACACGAATGCCATCAAGGCATGGTTCAACCTGGATGAATTCCGAAGAAGCGACAAGAAGTATTCCTGGAGCCTTCAGGAGCTGTCGCGGCTCCCGATCGACTGGTACGGCGGCGCGGACCTCTCCCGCATGTACGACCTGACAGCCGCGGCGTTGGTCGGAAATTATAAGGGTGTGGACATCATCATCACGCATGCCTTTTTCCCGGTCACGCAGGCTGCTGCAAAAGCCGACACGGACAATATCCCACTGTACGGCTGGATGGATGACGGATGGCTGACGATGTGCAATTCTCCGACCGTCAACATTGCAGATATAGTCAACTGGTTTATATCCATGCGCAAGATGGGATTTAACGTTCGGCAGATCGGCCACGACCGGAAATTCGCCGGAGAAGAGTACTTCCCGGCAATGAAAAAGGCCGGATTCAAGGTGATCGACCAGCCGCAGTACTACTACCTTAAATCCCAGGGATTTCGGCATATCGAGAAAGCAGCGAAAGACGGGAACCTGTACTATCTGCACTCCGATGCGTACGAATACTGTGTCGGCAATGTCATGGCTGTAGAAAAGACGGACGACATGGTCCAGTACGAGAAGGTGTCTCCGGAGATGAGAATAGATCTGTTTGATGCCTCTGTCTTTGCTGTTGTCAGGATGTGCGAAGACATGGAAAAGCGCCGGAAGGCCTCCGGCTGGTGGGGTGATAAATGAGAAAGAAAAGAATGAGAAAAAAGAGAGACAGCACCCAGACGGTAAAGAGTCCGATTGCCGTCTGGCTCGCGGATGGTGATCTGTCATGTGCCGGCTATGTATCGCTTGACCAGAATCCGGAGATCCTCACGGCCTGCAGGCGGATTGCCCAGCTGATCGGGGCAACGACCATCTACCTGATGAACAACACGGAGGACGGCGATAAGCGGATCGTGAACGAGCTTTCCAGGGCGGTCGATATCGAGCCTATGCCGAACATGACGCGCTCAACGTGGATGGAGTCTATCATCATGACGTTGCTCTTGTACGGCAGGGGGAACGCGGTTGTCGTCCCGCACACATGGAAAGGGCTCCTGCAGAGCCTGGAACCGATCGCCGCGGACAGGGTCAGCTTTTCTCCGGTCGGTAACTCCCGCAGAGACTACAAAGTCCTGATTGACGGAGTGCCGAAAGATCCGGAAAATCTCTGTCACTTTGTTTACAACCCAGACAAAGTCTACTTGTGGAAAGGCAGAGGGATAGACGTATCGCTCCGGGATCTTGCGGACAACCTCAAGCAGGCCCGGCATACGGAAAAGGCGTTTATGTCATCCGAGTACAAGCCAAGCATTATCGTCAAGGTGGATGCACTGACGGATGAATTCGCGAGCGCTGAAGGCCGGCAGAAACTGCTCGACAGCTACGTCAAGCCCGCCCGGACCGGTGAGCCGTGGCTTATCCCGGCGGAACAGTTCCAGGTGGAGCAGGTGCGGCCGCTTTCACTTGCGGACCTGGCTATCTCCGATACCGTGACGCTCGACAAGCGCGCTGTGGCAGCTATCATCGGAGTCCCGCCCTACATGGTCGGAGTCGGCGAGTATAACGCTGGCGAATATAACGCCTTTATCAAAAATGTCATCATGCCGCTGTGTAAATCCATCGCCGCAGAGCTGACCAAGAAGCTCCTGATCAATCCGGCGTGGTATTGGCAGTTCAATACGTGGTCGCTGATTGACTACGACATGGAAAAAATTTCCAGTCTGCTGTTACAGGGTGCGGATAGAGGCTTTATCAATGGTGATGAGTGGCGAGAAAAACTGCACTTGTCGCCGGTTGGGCTAAAAGAATATAAGGTTCTTGAAAATTATATTCCTTACGACAAGAGCGGCGACCAGCAGAAATTGAACGGAGGCGGCGAATGAGCCCACTGATCTGCAAACACGCCTACCGAGAGGGCGGCAAGAAGCGCGGGAAAGTCTACTGCAAAGTGAGCGGAATCGTCTGCGCACACGTCAAATGGTGCGAACTTAACGGTGAATTTCAGCAGCTCGCAAGCGCAGCAGACTGCCCGGGAAAGGACATGAAGGATGGAAAAGCGAGAGTGGAGGCAGGTGCGCTCCGTACCGAGCCACTTTGAAACACGGGAAGAGGAAGGAAAAAACCCCAGAATTGAGGGGTACTTTTCCGTATTCGATTCAATCTATGAGATCGCGCCCGGCATGACGGAATCCGTCGCCGCAGGCGCTTTTTCTAAGTCACTTTCAAACGATGTGCGGGCGCTCGTAAATCACGACACTACGCTCGTGCTCGGAAGAACAAAGGCCGGGACTTTACAGCTCCGCGAGGACTCACACGGCTTATGGGGCTCCGTCGAGATCAATCCGAACGATTCCGACGCGATGAACCTGTATGAGCGCGTGAAGCGCGGAGATGTCGACCAGTGTTCTTTCGGTTTCGAGATCCGTTCTGAGGATACCGACATCCGGGAGGACGGAAGCGTGCATTTTACACTGCGCGACGTGGATCTGTTTGAGGTGAGTTGTTGCACCTTCCCTGCGTACGAGTCGACCAATATCTCCGCCCGCGAAAAGCAGCGGGATGAGATCAAAAAGCGGGAGCTCGACGCATGGAAAGAAACCATGAAAAGGAGGTTACAGCATGGCACTGAAAGCGCTGATGCTCAGAAAGAGGCTGAATGATGCGATGAAGGCCCGCGACGCTCTGACTGCAAAGGACGCGGAATACGAGAAGCGCGAGGCTGAGATTGCCGCCAGCATCGAAGAGGCTGAGACAGAAGAGGAGCAGGCCGCTGTTGAGGAGGCCGTTGAGGTCTTCGAAGCGGATAAGGTCGCACACGAACAGCAGAAAGAAGGCATCGAGGGAACAATTCGCGATCTCGAGGCCCAGCTGTCCGAAGAGGAAGCAAGGCAGGATACCACTCCTGCAGACACGCCCGCAGAGGCACACGAGGAAAGGAAAGAGGTAATCGCTATGGATACCAGAAGCAGGATTTTCAGAAATATGTCTGTCGCGGATCGTACCGCGATGTTTGAGCGCGAGGATGTCAAGGCCTATCTGGCCGGCGTCCGCACCGCGATCAAAGAAAAGAGAGCCATCACCAATGTCGGCCTGACCATCCCGGAGGTCTTCCTTGGCCTTCTGCGCCAGACCGTCGGTGAGTACTCCAAGCTGTACAAGCACGTCACTGTCCGCCCGATCTCCGGCACCGGCCGCGAAGTCATTCAGGGTGATGTCCCCGAGGCAATCTGGACAGAGTGCTGCGCAACACTGAACGAGCTGTCCATCGGCTTCAATGACGTTGAGGTCGACTGCTATAAGGTCGGCGGCTACTTCAAAGAGTGCAACGCGATCCTGGAAGATTCTGATATCGATCTGGCCGCTACTCTGCTTGATGCGATCGCGCAGGCAATCAGCAAGGCCCTTGACAAGTCCATGATCTACGGCCGCAACGCCGCAACCACGATGAAGATGCCTCAGGGTATCGTCTCCCGTCTGGTGCAGACTGAGGCTCCTACCGGTTATCCCGCAACCGCCCGTCCCTGGGCCGACCTGCACACCAGCAACATCAAGACCATCACCGCGGCCAACAGCACCGGTATCAAACTGTTCCAGCAGATCCTGCTTGCGACCAACGCGATCCGCAACGACTACGCGACCGGCAATAAGGTCTGGGTCATGAACGAGGGCACTCTGAACACTCTCAAGGCTGAGGCTATGGGATTCAATGCGGCCGGCGCGATCGTTTCCGGCATGGAGGGCACAATGCCCGTCATCGGCGGCACTGTCGAGGTTTTGAACTTCATCCCCGACAACGTGATCATCGTCGGTTACTTTGACCTGTACCTTCTGGCAGAGCGTGCCGGCGCGAAATTCGCTGAGTCCGAGCACGTCTATTTCATCCAGGACCAGACGGTCTTCAAGGGCACTGCCCGTTATGACGGTACTCCCGTCATCCCTGAGGCGTTCGCGGCGATCGGTATCGCAGGCGTGACCCCCAATGCAACCATGACTTTCCCGTCTGATACGGCAAATGCCTGATAAAGCGAGGTGATCGATATGCTCCAGATGCTTAAAACCGACCTTGGTATCACGGCATCCGCATACGATGAGCGTTTGGGGCAGTATCTCGACGCCGCCCAGAAGCGCATCGAAGAAGAGGGCGTAACGCTCGACACGAACGATATCGGCGACATGCAGATTATCGTGATGTATGCAGCGTGGATGTGGCGGCGTCGCGACACGATGGAGGGCATGCCGCGGATGCTCCGGTATGCTCTCAACAATCGTGTTTTTGCCGAAAAAATGAAAGAGGAGGGCTGAGGCATGGATGATGTTTTGGAACTCCTCGGCGTAACGGTAACAAAGGATTCCCGCGGTGTGCAGAAAAAGACTTCGACATCGCGGGAAGTTTTTTGCAGACGCCGGAGCGTGAGCCGGTCGGAGTTTTTCGATGGAGGCCGCAACGGCCTGAACCCGGAATACCTGTTTGAGGTATTCGCCGGAGATTATGACGGCGAAACGATGTGCAGATACAACGGCAAGCCCTATGCGATTTACCGCACGTATCTGCCGGACAATGCCGACTACATCGAGCTGTACGTGCAGCAGGAAGGCGGCACAAATGGCTACTAAATGCACGATTGAGACATTCCCCGCAGAAATCCAGAAGATTCTTCAGAAGTACGGCGAGGAAGTTGATAAGAACCTTGGGAGCGTCATCGACGAAGTGGCGCAGAAGGGCGTCGCGGCTCTCCGCTCATCGTCTCCGGTGAATCCGAAGGGCAAGAAGTCGGGAGCGTATGCGCGAGGGTGGAAAGTTGAGAAGACCACCGCGAAGGCCGGCAGGGGTCTCAGTACGACAGCCACCATCTACAACACGCATCCGAGCCTTCCGCACCTTCTGGAGCACGGGCACGCCCTCAGGCAGGGCGGACGCTCGCCGGCAACTGTACACATCGCTCCAGTCTCCGACATCATTTTCGAGGAAATCGGACAGAGGTTAATCAAGTTATGACATACGCAGAAGTAAATTCCCTAATTGAATCAATCGGCATCCCGTCTGCGTATTATCAATTCACGGCTGACACGGCTGTGCCGCCGCCGTTTATCTGCTTCTACTTTGAGTACGACGCCGACCTGTACGCGGACAACCGCAACTACCAGAAGGTCGCACGCCTCATGATCGAGGTCTACACGGATGAGAAAGACTTTGACCTGGAGGCGAGAGTAGAAGCTGCACTAAACGACGCCGACATCGCTTATGTCCGCAATGAAATGCCGATTGAGTCGGAGCGTCTTTATTTAGTCACTTTTGAAACCAGCATCATTATCACAGAGGAGGCTAACGAAAATGGCTGATACTGCAAACAACAAGATCAAATTCGGCCTGTCGAATGTCTACTATGCCGTGGCAACCATCGCCGCGGATGGCTCCGCGACATACGGCGCACCTGTCAGGATCCCCGGCGCGGTCAACCTTTCCCTTGAGCCGCAGGGTGAGAACACGCCCTTCTATGCCGACAATATCGTTTACTACACATCCGCCAGCAATGCCGGATACGAGGGAGATCTCGAAATCGCCCTGATCCCGGAATTCTTCAAGAAGGACGTACTCGGCTATGCAGAGGATGTGAACGGCATCCTGTACGAGGATGTGGATGCGAAGGCGAAGAATTTCGCCCTGCTCTTCCAGTTCGAGGGCGACGTCAAGGCTGTTCGTCATGTGCTCTACAACTGCACGGCGACCCGCCCGTCTATCGAGTCTGAAACGAAGACAGATTCCACCGAGCCCACCACTGAGAAGATCACCGTCACAGCGACCAGCGTGTACAACGCGGGGATTGAAAAGAACATCGTAAAGGCCAGATGCACGAAGGACCAGGCTGCACAGTACGCCGCATGGTTCGAGAGCATTTACCAGCCCGCAGCACAGGGCGCCTGATTCATCTAAGGAGGACGTATGTACAAAGTTGTAAAGATTGGAGACAAGGAAGTCCCCATGCTTGCCATGGCAAGCTCGGACATTTACTACAAGCGGCTTTTCGGCGAGGATCCGCTGAAAGTTGTAACCGCCCAGAACGAGGGCGACAACACCACCCTGCTCTTCCAGATGGGATTCATCCTGGCAAAGCAGGCGGAGCTCCGCGACCGCAAAAAGATGATGGCGCTCACAATGGACAATTATATCGACTGGCTCGACTCCATGGAGTACGGCGACTACATCGGGGAACTCGACCAGGTCGCCGCGGTTTACTACGGTAACCGCATTACATCATCTCAGGAAAAAAAAGTGAGCGGCCAATAGACCGCGACTGGAATGTCGCGCTTTTCATGCTCCGGGTGATCCAGGTTGGCCTTGACCTGTCTGATCTGGATTACCTGGAGTACGGAGAGGTGTTCGACATGTTTATCGAGGCCGGAAACGACCACTGCAAATATCGACAGAAAGCAACACAGGCGGATTTTGATAAGTTTTAACCGGAGGTAGGGACTTTTGGCGGCAGGGAGACGAATAGCGGGTATCACCATCGAGATTGATGGCAATACTACGAAATTGACAAAGGCTCTTGCGGAAGTCGACAAGAGTCTGAAAAATACATCAACCCAGTTAAAGGACATCGACAAGCTCCTGCAGATCAAGCCGACCAGCACGGAGCTGCTGACACAAAAGCAGAAGGCGCTGCAGAAATCCATCACGGATACCAAACAGCGTCTGCAGGAATTAAAGAACGTCCAGAAGGACTCCGTATCACCAGAGCAGTGGGATGCTGTACAGCGTGAGATTGTCGAGACGGAAGGCAAGCTGAAAAGCCTCAACAAGGAATATCAGCAGTTTGGCTCTGTCGGGGCCCAGCAGGTCGCCGCTGTTGGCGAGAAAATGAAAGAGGTCGGCGGCACGATGGTCAGCGCAGGCCAGACCATGACTACGCACGTGACTGTGCCGATCATCGCGGGCCTGGGGGCGAGCCAGGCAAAATTTGCAGAGGTCGACAAGACCATGCAGCTGACCAACTCGACCATGGGGAACACGGCAGAGCAGGCCGCGCTGCTTGACGCAGCCATGAAGGAAGCCGCGGGCAATTCGACGTACAGCATGAATGATGCGGCCACGGCCACACTGAACTTCGCCCGTGCCGGTCTTGATGCCCAGCAGGCCGCTGATGCACTTGCTCCGGCCATGAACCTTGCCGCAGGGGAGGGTGGAAACCTTGACACGGTTTCCGGTGGCTTGGTCGCAACTATCAATGGCTTCCATGGATCCTTTGAGCAGGCCGGCACGTATGCCGATGTGTTCGCGAATGCCTGTAACAATTCCGCATTGGATGTTGACGGACTTTCCCATGCAATGAGTGTCGCGGCTCCGATCTTCTCGGCAGCCGGCTACTCCGTCAATGACGCCGCCCTGTACATGGGGGTCATGGCCAATGCCGGCATTGACGCAGACAAAGCGGCAAACAGCCTGAAAACCGGACTTGCGAGGCTTGTCTCTCCGGCCAAAGAAGGTTCGGAGATGATGGAGAAACTGGGCATCTCCGTCACGAATTCGGACGGAACCATGAAGGATTCCGTCACGATCCAAAAAGAATTACACGATGCTTTCGGGAAGCTGTCGGAATCTGAACAGATTGCGGCGGCTTCTGCTATTTTTGGCAAAAACCAGATGGCTCCATGGCTCGCACTGATCAACACTGCTCCGGGGGATGTTGGAAATCTAAGCACGGCACTCGAACAGCAGGGTACTGCATCCCAGATGGCAAGCGACATGATGGGCGGCTATGGCGGCTCCATTGAAAAGCTGAAATCATCCGTGGATGTCCTCATGACATCGCTCGGTCAGGTTGTCGCCCAATTCCTCCAGCCCATCATCGATAAGGCGCAGGAAGTCGTCGACTGGTTTAATAAGCTCGATTCCGGACAGCAGAAAATCATCGTTACGATTGCCCTTGTGGTTGCCGCGATCGGCCCGCTCCTGATGATAGTCGGAAACATGATCATCATGATCGGTCAGGTGATGACATATGCCCCGATGATTTCCACAGCTATAACGGCGGTGTCCGGAGGCTTTGCGGGACTTACGGCGGCGGCCGGCGGACTGGCTACCAGTATTGCTGGTGTTGTCGCTCCGTTCCTGCCCTTTATCGCAATCGCCGCCGCAGTCGTCGCGGCCGGCGTCCTGATTTATAAGAACTGGGACACCATCAAAGCGTGGGCCAAAAAACTTGCTGAAGGCGTCAAGACGGCGTTTAACGCGCTGAAAGCTGGCGTCGTTGCTGTGCTGAATGCTGTCAAGGATTACTGTATAAAATCCTGGAACAACATCAAGACGCAGACCATGACGATCGTTAATGCGATCAAGACCGTTGTGACTACAGTCTGGAATGCCATCAAGACTGCGATCAACACGGTCATCAATGCGATAAAGTCCGTAGTCACCACCGGATGGAATGCCATCAAGACCGGCGTGACAACTGCGGTTAATGCGATCAAGACTGTCGTTACTACTGTCTGGAATGCGATCAAGACAGCCATAACAACCGTCGTTAATGCGATTAAGACGGCGGCAATGAGCGCATTCAACGGTATGAAGTCCGGCATAACATCTGTGGTCAACGGTATCAAATCTGTGGTCACGAGCGCGTTCAACGCGGCGAAAAACGCAATCGTCAATCCGATCAACAGCGCGAAGAATACTGTTAAGAGCGCGATCAGTGCTATGTCGCGAGCGTTCAGCGGTGCAAAGTTTAAATTTCCAAAAATCAAGCTCCCGCATTTTTCGTGGACAATGCAGAGTATTGCCGGCATCGTAAAGGTTCCGAAAATCCATGTATCGTGGTATCGGAAGGCCTACGATAACCCGTACCTTTTCAACAGCCCTACCGTCATGAATACATCCGCAGGCCTTAAAGGCTTCGGGGACGGCAACGGTGGAGAAATCGTCTACGGGCGCAAGCAGCTTATGCGGGATATCTCAGAGGCTGCCGGCGGCGAGGCAAATTATACCGTCAATGTCTACGCGGCGCCTGGCATGGATGTAAACACACTCGCCCAGAAGGTGCAGGACAAATTCGTACAGTGGCAGAGGCAAAAGGAAGCGGCTTATGCGTAATTACTTTACCTTTGGCGGCATCGACAGCCGCGACCTTGGTATCTATATCAGCGGCGAGGGCGTCTATAACGCGCCCTCCCGCAACTATAATGCAATCGCAATCCCTGGGCGGAACGGCGACCTGCTCGGACTTGAGCGGCGCTTTTCCAACGTGGAAGTAAAGTATCCTGCGTTTTGTTATGGAGATTTCGCGAACCGTATCGCCGCGATCCGTGAAGCGCTCCTGTCGCTCGAAGGCTACCAGAGACTCGCGGACACCTATAACCCGGAAGAGTACCGCATGGCATACTTCGAAGGCGGCTTTGAAGTTGAGCCGACCACTGTGCATGATGCTGGAAATTTTGAATTGACTTTTACCTGTAAGCCGCAGCGCTATCTTGTGAGCGGCGAAACTGCGCAGGCCGTGGCTTCTGGTAATGCACTGAACAACCCGACAGGATTTGATGCGCTCCCGATCATCCATGCGGTCGGCTACGGCACGATCGAGGTTGGGAGCCAGGCGATCGTAGTGGCCAACACATATCCGGAAGTGACGATAAACTCAGAGATCGCGGATTGTTACTACAACCTGCAAAGTGCAAACGATGCCGTATCTTTCAGCACCAACGATTTTCCCGTGCTCCATCCCGGAGCGAACGGCATCGCCTATAGTACTACGTTTACATCCGTGACAGTAACGCCTAACTGGTGGAGGGTTTAACATGGTTCCAATTCTATTTGAATCAAACGCGACTGACTTCTCCACCAATGGCCTGACCCGCCTGTATGACTGCATGGAGTGCATTGTCACGGAAGAGCGAAACGGCATCTACGAGTGTGAATTTCAGTATCCCATATTCGGCAGAAGATACGACCTGATCAAGGAAGGTCGCATCATCGCAGTCACCCATGACGACACCGGAGACCGCCAGCCTTTTATAATCTACTCAAGAACCGAGCCGATGAACGGCGTCGTGACTTTTAACGCGCACCATATCAGTTACAGGCTCGGAAACGTGATTTTAAAGCCGATGAGAGCAACCAGCATCTTGTCGGCTTTTCGTCTTTTTGAGACGGACACGATCACGGAACAGCCCTTTACCTTTTGGACCAGCAAGGCCAGTGAGGGCAATTTTCATATCGAAACGCCGCGAAACTGCAAGGAAATGCTTGGCGGCACGGAAGGATCCATTCTGGATGTTTTCGGCGGTGGCGAATACGAGTTTGACAAGTGGACGGTGAAGCTCTATCAGCATCGCGGGCAGGACTCCGGCGTGACGCTCCGATATGGCAAGAATCTCACCGACATGCAGAGGGAGTACTCGACGCTCGGGGTTTATAACGCCGCTGTCCCTTTTTGGAGTGATCAGGACGGTAACAACGTCGTATACGGCAATGTCGTGCTTGCTCCGGATGCCGTGATATCTCTCGCGCCATGGACTACAGAAAGCGGCGCACATGTGACTGACCAGAACAGTGATGACATCTTTTTTGGATATGCGACAAATGTCGTCACCACGCTCGACTTGTCGCAGAAGTTCCAGGAGATGCCGACCGTCGAGCAGCTCGAGGACGCCGCAGCCGACTATCTCAATCAACAGCAGCCATGGCTGCCGGATGAGAATATCAAGGTGAATTTCGCACAGCTATGGCAGTCGAACGAGTACGCAAGATACGCGCCGCTCCAGAAGGTGCGCTTGTGTGATACGGTAACTGTTTACAATCCGCTGCTTAAAGTCAATGCAACGCTGAAATGCATCAAGACCGAATGGAATGTGCTGGAAGAGAAGTATGACAGCATCGAGCTCGGCAAGGCAAAGACCAGCTTTGCGGATACCATCAAGGCGCAGTTCGAGGAGTCCTTTAAGGCTACATATCCCAACTTCGACATGATGGCCGATGCGATCGCGGCGAACACGGCGAAAATCACCGGCGGACTCGGCGGGCATGTGGTCTTTAAGCTTAATGCCGACCTACAACCCGAAGAAATCCTCGTGATGGATACCGATAATGTCGGAACGGCCGTCAACGTCTGGCGCTGGAACATGGGCGGCTTCGGGCATTCCCATAGCGGATACAATGGGCCTTTTGATGATGTGGCATTAACTCAGGATGGACAGATAAACGCCAACATGGTCACGTTTGGCGTCCTGAATGCCAATATTATCAAAGCCGGCATTATCTCCGATATCACAGGGTCAAACTGGTGGGATCTGATCACAGGCGAGATAAGCCTCGGCGGGTCCGCATCGATTGGCGGATATACCGGCGATAGTATCCGGCAGACTTTCCAGACGCAGAGCGACCTGATAGCGGAGACGCAGGAAAACACGAACGAAGTCAGGCGATACATCAATATCAATCCACAGATACCGTCTATCACGATTGGAACCGGCGAAGAAACGTATGTTGAAATCGGCTCCGAGAAGATGGACTTTGTGAGCGGCGGCAATGCTAACGTCAGCATCACCAATAAAGACGCAACTGTGCCGACCATCAATGTGACGACGCTCAACATGGAGGTTGTGGACGCATCGACTGGTGATACAATCGGCGACCTGTTTTGGGTGGCAAGAATGAACGGACATCTGTCGCTTAAGGTGAGGGGGTGAGTAGATGGCGCGAATTTATGGCGATGTCGCGGGCAGTGCCGGGTTTAGAGCGTACCTTGACTACACAATCACCGAAACAGCGACAACGTACAGGGTTGATGTAAAAGGTGGCGTACAGGCATACACAAAGGCACTATCTCATAGTGGGAGTAGCTCCGCAGGTACGATAAACGGATATGTATATGTTGGCAGTACGCCGTATCAAAAAACGGTAACCGACTACAGCATCGCAAAGGGCGCCGTGCTACAAGTCGATGATGACTATGTAACTTATACAAAAGGTACATCGGCAGTAGCTCACGAGCTGCAGGCTGTCATGGCAATTGTCAGCGACGGAACAAGTACGGTAAATCTCGCGGTTACTGTTCCCGCCCTCGCCTCTTATGCTGTCACCTTTAACGCCAACGGAGGAACCGGTGCACCGTCAGCGCAGACCAAATACTATGGTAAGACGCTGACCTTATCCAAAACAAAGCCGACCCGCACCGGCTACCAATTTGTAAAGTGGAACACGAAGGCAGACGGATCCGGTACATCTTACAATTCCGGCGGAAGCTACACGGCCAATGCGGCTGTCACGCTGTACGCAATCTGGGAATGGGTGTATGTCCCGCACAAAATCAGCAACCTGTCAGCGGTGCGATGTGACAGCGCAGGTACGGCAAGCGACACCGGCGCTTATGCGAAGGTGACGTTTAACTGGACAAAGGCTGTGTTGGAATCCGGACAGGTGAACCCATCTGCAATCAAAGTCGGATATAAGCTGTCGACGGCAAGTACTTACACATATGCCAGCGTGTCCGACCTGACAAGCGGCACGGCCTCGATCATCATCGGCGGAAATCTGACGGAAGACAACTCCTACGATGTAATCGCTGTGGTCAGCGCTTCCGGCCATGCGGACGTCACAAAAGAAACTTACATATCGTCTTCTTATTTCTGCATGGACGTATCTCCGGACGGGCGGGCAGTGGCATTCGGGCGGTCGGCTCCGGAGAATAAAGAGGGGGTTTTCTTCGGGCTTCCTCCATACGTTGATGTCAACACCACGGCAACAACAGGCATTGACGCCAACATCACAGCGGCCCTGGATGCACTTGGGTGGACATCGGCTGTTATATCCAACAAAAATCTGGATGTAAAGCTGCTCCTGCAAAAGCTGTTGAACATCCGAATCGTCGAGGTGACATCGTCCACCTTTTCCATCGATGCAAACGGATACCTGCATCTGGTTGTGCCGCTTCCGTCTTCCGGCACGGCGATCGCTGTGGTCGGCTGGTACATCACAGGCGCGACAAATACCTGGGGGAACATCTACGAATACACGCTCACGTCGGCCGGCGGCGATTTCCGGATCAAAAACCTGAACCAGACCGATGCGATGAGTTGCCAGTTAACAGCGCGGTATCTGGTGATCGGATAGGGGGTGAAATAAATGCAGATACATGAACTTACAAACACAGCTGACTTATCCAGCACGGATTATGTCGGCGTTGATAACGGGACAACCACGCGGCGGTTTGACCTCGGCGCGTTAATCGCATCGATTCGGAACAGGCTGACCAATGCCGAGACTGGGATAACGAACCTCCAGACAAGCGTCTCTGATGTGCAGGGTGATGTAGCGGATGTGCAGAGCGACATCACCGGACTCGGCACGCGGCTGGATGCTGCGGAATCATCCATAACATCGCAGGGCACCCGCCTGACCGCCGCAGAATCCACCATCTCCTCACAGGGGACAAGACTGACCACAGCGGAGTCCAACATCACGTCCCTGCAGAATAACAAGGTTGATAAAACTACACCGCTCATCAATTTTGACGATACCGCCACCGACCCGCTGACGGATGACGGAGCACTGGCAAATGCGCTTACGGCACTTGGTATTTTGAGTGATGTTATACCAGCTGGCGGCGGCATGCTGTATCTCAAAAAAGCATTAACGGAACTGGCAGAAAGGTTTGGGAGTGAAAGCACTTCACTTTCAAAGGTCTCAACAAAATTATCGAGGGGTGACGCATGGCTCGTGTATGATAAGGCGTCAAAAACATGCAGGATAAATTTTCATTTCACCGCAAACGCAAATACCACTCTCGCGCTCTCCGACATCCTTTTTACCGTACCTCAAAAATACCGACCAGACGGGAATTATAGCGGGATGCTGATCGCAACTACAAGTGCAAATATTATCGCGAGTTATTACGTCAAGATTGACTCAAGCGGAAACATTACTCAGCAACTCGGAGCAACGGTAACGGCGGGTGCGGGTTATATCGAATATCCATTATAGGAGAACAACAAAAATGAAATATCTTGTAATCGAAATTCAGACCAACACCGACGGCACTGTCGGCAATCTGGTCTACAGCTACGACGACCGCAATCAGGCGGAATCCAAATACCATGCTGTCCTTGCGGCGGCGGCAATCTCAACAATTCCGATGCACACATGCGACCTGATCCAGGCCGATGGCATCCTGCTGGCAAGGCAGTGTTATGTGCATGAGCAGGCCACGGAAGCGGAGACAGACGTATGAGCCTCCGATACTGCTTCGAGGAAGACTATGTAAAAGCCACCCTTGCCCGCTCCAAGCCATCCGACCTTGCCGTGATAGACAGTGACGGCATCAGCAAGGCCGTGATCCAGGCGGCGGTCAGCAGGGGCGTCATGGTCTACGACTACATCAATGCGGGGGCGCTCGAAAAAGGGCGCTCCTACTACGACAAGTACGAGCACCTGAGACTTGCCAGATACGAAGGATGGCCCGATGAATATTGGATTGACCCAACAGCCGACGAATGGAAACGGCACTGTCTTGACCTTGCCAGACAGGCGAGGGAAAAGGGCGCTATCGGTATCTATCTCGACAACACGGATATATATTACCAAGCCCGGCACATCAAAAAATCACTGGAGCGCGATCTGCCTGACCAGACCGAGGTCTACAGGGCATTGAGGTCGATTGTGTGCGGAATCAATGACCTCGGTTTGATCGTCATGCCGAACGGCGGCGACGCTTTCGTGAGGCGATTTTACACGGAGCATCCGACCGTCATAAAGACCATCAATCAGGAGGGTTGCCTCTTTGAGGATTTCAAGAGACAACCGAAATCCGAACGGCAGTACCGGACGGAGTATATGGACTGGGCGAGAAAGAAGGGTATGTATGTCAGAGGAATAGAATATTGCAAGAAGACCCGGCACATTGCAGAGTGTAAAGCCTACTACAAACTGCACGGATGGAAGGGGCTGTATATCAGCAAGCACACAGATTTGAGAGGCGACTAATGGGAAAAACTGTTTATGACGTACTGACCGCCGCCGCAAAGTATGACGGCTCAAAAACTGCACACAAGGATGTCATCGATTGCCTTAACCGTCACGGGCATCACGCCACAATGAAAGATGCATGGTGTACAGAGACCATCATGGCAATCATGTACGACGCAGGGTGCATTGATCTTGTCGGCGGATACTCACAGGTTTCCGACAGCCTTGTCAAAAAGGCGAAGAAACTCGGAATCTGGCACAAAGGTACGTCCGGCATTCTTCCGGGAGACATTGTGGTTTACGGGCACGGAGACAACCCGAACCACACGGAGTTGGCTGTTGGTGCGACTATGTGTGTATCCGGCAAT
>Ga0326511_10002008_pt1 | contig 16742 bp, 6 predicted proteins | sample 0_2496_0518_D_FD_203701 | JGI IMG/M metagenome (GOLD analysis project Ga0326511, IMG submission 203701) | Bovine rumen microbial communities from UC Davis, California, United States - 0_2496_0518 | ecosystem: Host-associated > Mammals > Digestive system > Stomach > Rumen | place: USA: California...
CTGTGATTGAGAATCTGGCCAAAGAGATCCGCCATCGCGTAGGCGACGAGATTCTGCTGAAGCCACGCATCCGCATCGTACCCAAGGGCACGCTGCCCGTCAGCGAGGGCAAGGCCGTGCGCGTGGTTGACAAGCGCAAGGTCTATCAGTAATACTGCCATACAAAATAGTAAAATAGTATAATAGTAAAATTGTCAAATCGTAAAATCGTAAATACTATGACTATCAACCAACTTTCAATCTTCATTGAGAACCGTAGCGGCACGCTCATCAAGGTGCTCGAGGTTCTGAAGCAGTCTGGTATCCAGATCATCGCTTCCACCATTGCCGACACGGCAGAGTATGGTATCTATCGTCTCATCTGCAGCGAACCGCTGCGTGCCTGCGAGGAGCTGAAAAAAGCCGGCGTGGCCGTGGCCCTGAGCGACGTTTTCGCTATTGAGCTCGACAATGAGCCCGGCCGTGCCGCCGACGCTGTGGAGACATTCTCTAAGGCAGGCATCAGCATTGCCTATCTCTACTCATTCTTGCTCGGCGGCAAGGGTATTCTCATCTTCCGCACCGATGATGCCGAGAAGACCCGTGAAACAATCATGCATAACAACCTAAAGTTTATAGCAGAGAATGACCTTTCTGCTTTAGTTTAATATTCTATGTATGTGGAGAGTGTGTCAAAATCCGGCACACTCTCTTTATTGATCCTTTTACAGCCGGATCGCTATGATTATTCAGGAATTAGTGAAGCATTACGCTAAGTTGCCGCAGTTGTCGGAACTGGCCGATGCATTGAAGAAAACCTCCAATGAAAGAGTATTCATTGAAGGTTTATCGGGTTCTTGTGCCCCGATGCTATTTGGCAGTTTAATGACAAAAGGTAGTTATTGCTTGCTCTTTATTCTTCAGGATGCTGAAGAGGCGGGATATTTCTACCATGATTTGACGCAGCTTTTAAGCGACCGTGATGTTTTATTCTTTCCCAGCAGCTATCGCCGCTCGGTGAAGTATGCCCAGCGCGACCCGGCTAATGAAATTTTGCGCACCGAGGCGCTCACGAGATTAAATTCTTCACTCTCCACTCTTCACTCTTCACTCTATATCGTGACCTATCCCGAGGCGGTGGCCGAGATGGTGGTATCCAAAAAGCGCATGGACAGCCGTATGCTGACGCTCACTACGGGGCAGACCATAGCCACTGCCGACATCGAGGCGACGCTGCGCGACTATAGTTTCCGCGAGGTGGACTATGTCTATGAGCCTGGTCAGTATGCCCTGCGCGGCTCCATCCTCGACGTCTACAGCTACAGCAGCGAGCTGCCCTTCCGCATCGACTTCTTCGGCGACGAGATAGACTCCATACGCACCTTTGAGGTGGAAGACCAGCTGTCGAAGGAACGCTGCGAGCGGGCCGTCATCGTGCCCGAATTGTCGATGACGGTCGACGAGCGGGAGTCGCTGCTGGCGTTTCTGCCCAAAAGCACCATGCTCGTGTCCAGGGATTTCCGCTACGTGGTCGACGCCATCGACCGCACCTATCAGGAGGGCTTTTCGCGGCAGGCCGTCACCGAGCGTATGGAGGAGGCTGCCACCGAGATGGAGCAACGCGAGATAGAGCAGCTCATGCGCCGCGAGTGTCAGCTCATTAGCGGCGCGCAGTTCCGCGAAGAGGCAGAGCAGTTCCGGCATATCTGTCTATCGAAAAGCGAAGGACATGGTGAGAGAATTGAGAACACCTCGACGGCAGGCAAATCCCGTTCCTCGCACCTTGCCCCCCGCACTTCGACTATATCCTTCCACACCAAGCCGCAACCGCTGTTCCACAAGAACTTCGACATGCTCACTCATACGCTGGAGGACTATCTGCTGCAAGGCTATCAGTTGTTTATCCTTGCCGACAGCGCGAAACAGCAGGAGCGACTCAAAGAGATTCTCAGCGCCACTTCCCCCTCATCCGCCTCTCCTTCATCCGCCTCCGCTAATAGTCCGCTGTGCAGCGGCGGTGCCGTTGCTAACGCTGCCCCCGCGCGCCGCACCGGCTCCGTGCTCGACTTCATTCCCGTTGACCGCACGCTGCACGAGGGATTTATCGACAGCGACGCCCGCGCCTGCTTCTTTACCGACCACCAGATATTCGACCGTTTCCATAAGTACAACCTCAAGAGCGACAAGGCGCGCACGGGCAAGATGGCGCTGACGCTGAAGGAGATTCAGCAGTTTGAGATTGGCGACTATGTAGTCCACGTCGACCACGGCGTAGGCCGTTTCGGCGGACTGGTACGCATGCCGCAAGGCGACGGCTACCAGGAGATGATTAAGATTACCTACCAGCGGGGCGACGCCATCTACGTCAGTATCCACTCGCTGTATAAGGTGTCGAAATACAAGTCGCAGGACGGCGGCGAGGCGCCTCGGCTCTCCACCTTGGGCACCGGCCAGTGGGAGCGGCTGAAGGAGCGTACCAAGAAGCACATCAAGGATATTGCCCGCGACCTGATTAAGCTCTACGCCAAGCGCCGCCGCGAGCGGGGCTTCGCCTTCAGCCACGACAGCTATATGCAGCACGAGCTGGAAGCCTCGTTCCTCTACGAAGACACCCCCGACCAGCTGAAGGCTACGCAGGATGTGAAGGCCGACATGGAAAAGCCCGTGCCCATGGACCGCCTGGTGTGCGGCGACGTGGGCTTCGGCAAGACCGAGGTGGCTGTGCGCGCGGCCTTCAAGGCGGCCTGCGACGGCAAGCAGGTGGCCGTGATGGTGCCTACCACGGTGCTGGCCTATCAGCACTTCCGCACCTTTCAGGGCCGCCTGAAAGAGATGCCCGTGCGCGTAGACTACCTCACCCGCGCCCGCTCGGCCAAACAGACCAAGCAGGTGCTCGCCGACCTGGCCGACGGCAAGATAGATATTATAATAGGTACGCATAAGCTCATTGGCAAGACGGTGAAGTTCCGCGACCTGGGCCTGCTCATCATCGACGAGGAGCAGAAGTTCGGCGTGAGCACCAAGGAGCGCCTGCGCCAGATGAAGACCAATGTCGACACGCTGACGATGAGCGCCACACCCATTCCGCGCACACTGCAGTTCTCGCTCGTTGGCGCCCGCGACCTGAGCGTCATACAGACGCCGCCGCCCAACCGCTATCCCATACAGACGGAAATCCACACCTTCGGTGCCGAGATTATCAGCGACGCCATCAACTTCGAACTCTCGCGCAATGGCCAGGTGTACTTCGTCAACAACCGCATTTCTGACCTGACGCATATTGCTGAGATGATCCACAAGTACGTGCCCGACGCCCGCGTAGCCATCGGCCATGGGCAGTTGAAGCCCGAGGAACTGGAGGAAATCATCCTCGGCTTTGCCAATCATGACTACGACGTGCTACTCTCCACTACCATCGTTGAAAACGGCATCGACATACCCAACGCCAATACCATTATCATCAACAGTGCCCAGAACTTCGGACTCTCTGACCTGCACCAGATGCGCGGCCGCGTGGGGCGTGGCAACCGTAAGGCTTTCTGCTACCTCTTAGCCCCGCCCTTGGCGGCCCTGCCCACCGATAGCCGCCGACGCTTAGAGGCGCTGGAAAACTTCAGCGACCTGGGCTCGGGCATCAACATTGCCATGCAGGACCTCGACATCCGCGGCGCCGGCAACCTCTTAGGCTCCGAGCAGTCGGGATTCATCAGCGACCTGGGCTACGAGACCTACCAGAAGATTCTCAATGAGGCGATGGCCGAGCTGAGAAATGAGGAACCCAGCCAACCCACCCCCCGCCCCTCCCGAAGGGAGGGGAGCTTAAATACCTCTACCCGAGAAAAGTCACCGCAAGGCAATCAAAACAGAATGGCCGGAAACCCGCAGCAGGGTAATCAATCCTCCCTCCCTTTGGGAGGGGCCGGGGGTGGGTTCGATGCCGGTGGTGGGTTCGAGGCCTTCGCTTTCGTCGCCGACTGCACCTTGGAGAGCGACCTGGAGATGTATTTCCCCGACATGTATGTGCCGTCGGACTCTGAGCGCATGCTGCTCTACCGCGAGCTCGACAACCTGAAAGACGACGAGCAGGTGGAGGCTTACCGCCGCCGCATGGTCGACCGCTTTGGCCCACTGCCTGCCACCGCAGAGGAGCTTATCCGCGTGGTGCCCCTGCGCCGCTTGGGCAAGCAGCTGGGCTGCGAGAAGATTATGTTGAAGCAGGGCCGCATGTTCCTCTATTTCGTCAGCAACCCAGGCAGCCCTTACTACCAGAGCGAGGCCTTCGGCCGCGTGCTCGACTACGTAGGCCGCAATGTGCGCCGCTGCAACCTGCGCGAGCAGAACGGCAAGCGCTCCATGGTGGTGACCGACGTGCCCACGGTAGCCGAAGCAGTCAACATCCTCAGTGCCATATAATCACCCATCACCCATCATCCACCACCCATCGCTCACCACCCGCCACCGCTGTCTAAAAATCGCTCCAAAAGCCGCTTTTATACGATTTTTCATCCTCTTTTAGACGTTTGTAGCGTCCATATTCCGATGGAATGGCTTAATTTTGCAGCCAAAGGATACTATTAACTTAATAAAACGATGAAAAGAAAACTTTTATGCGCCATGCTATGCCTGTTTGTTGGCTCGGCCATGGCAACCGACGAGAACCTGAAGTTGCATTACGACTTCAGCCGTGTCAGCGGCACCACCGTCAGCGATGTCGCCGGCGGCACCAGCGCCACCCTTTCCGGTGCGGCAGCGGTGAAGCAGGTGGGAAAGTATCACGTGTTAGACCTTGGCAACGGCTCCGGTTACCTCAACATGGGCAGTGCCGCGGGCAGTGTGGTACAGGACCTGGCCGACTTCACCGTCTCGGCCTGCTACCGCGTCGATGCTGCGGCATCGCTCTCGGGCAACGGCTTCTTCCTCTGGGCCTTCTCTACGTCGGCCGCCTGCACACAGACCGACGGCAAATATATGGCCTACCGTCTCAACGCCCAGCGCATGGCCACCTCTACCGGCGGCTGGGGGGCTGAGAGCGCCGTCGCCGTTGGCAGCGCATCGGCTAAAGACCGCTGGATGCATGTTCTCTACCGCCAGTCGGGGCAGCGCGGCGAACTCTTCATCGACGGCAAGCGCGTAGGCCAGAGCAGCGCCATGCCTATATTAAAAGAGGTGTTCACCACGGCTCCCGCCAACTGCTGGATAGGGCGCGCGCCGTTCTCGGGCGACAGCTACCTGCTGCAGACGCTGGTGGCCGACTTCCGTCTTTACAATGTGGCCGTCAGCGACGACGAGGTGGCCACGCTGGCAGCTACCGCTGCCGACCTGGACGAGCAGTACAGATATGGCGTGGCCGGCGACTTCACCGCCCTTCAGCGGGAGGTGGACGCCTGCAAGACCTTCGTGGCCGGCGACATGGCGGGCTATGCCCCCAACGCCATTGCCGAGCTGCAGGACGTCATCACCATCGCCGGGCAGGAGATAGCCTTGGGACGCGCCTCGCAGACGCTCATCGACCAGTATGTGTCTACGCTGAAAGCCCTGCTCGCCCGGGCCCGGTCTACCGCCGGCTTTACGCCCAAGCAGCCGTTCACCGCTACCGGCGACCACGGCTTCGTACACCCCGGCGGCATCGTCTCGCAGCAGGACATCGACCGCGCCAAGGCACTCTTGGCCGCCGGCGACGAGCGTATCAAGCGGGCCTGGGACATTCTCTGCGCCAACGAGTATTCGCAGGCTACCGTCCAGACGTGGCCCGTGGAGACCATCGTCCGTGGCGGCAGCGACTCACAGAACTATATGAACGTGGCCCGCGGAGCAGCCATGGCCTATCAGAATGCCCTGCGCTGGAAGATTGGCGGCACCCGCGACAATGCCGATGCTGCCGTGCGCATACTCATGGCCTGGGCTCGCGGCAACCGCTGGGTCAGCGGCGATACCAACCTCTCGCTGGCCGCCGGCATCTATGGCTATGAGCTGGCCAACGCTGCCGAGCTCATGCGCGATTACGACGGCTGGAACCGCGACGACTTCGAAGAGTTCCGCCGCTATATGATCCGCACGTGGTACAACCCCGCCATCGACTTCCTGCGCCGCCGCCACGACACGTGGCTCAACGCCCGCTATGCCAACCTCGGCGAGCGCCCCGGCCACTACTGGAGCAACTGGGGACTGTGCAATGCCCTCTGCGTCATGTCTATCGGTATCCTGTGCGACGACGTCCACATGTATAACCAGGGCGTCTCCTTCTATAAGTACGACCACGTAGGCACCTATAAAGACCGCTCCAAGCAGAGTGTCATCGTCAACGACGGCTGCAACGAGTTCATCGGCAATCTCGTGCCCGTGGTGCTGCCCGACGAGCGCGGACCATTGGGCTACCTCGGCCAGATGCAGGAGTCGGGGCGCGACCAGGGTCACGCTCTCATGGCTCTCGGACTGGCTCTCGACATCTGTCAGGTGGGACTCACTCAGGGCGACGACCTCTATGCCTATATGAACGACCGCATAGCCGCCGGACTGGAGCATGTGGCTGCCTACAACTTCGGCGGCGTCACCTCGCTGCCCTGGATTTCGTATAACTATGCCGACTGCCGAGCCACCATGGGTGCCGGCTGGGGACAGAACGCCCCCAACGAGGGCGGCAAGGGCGAATACCGGCCTTACTGGGACCGCGCCATCGGTTACTACGAGGGCCTGCGCGGCATCAAGCTGCAGTATGCCGAGAAGGCCAGCGCCGCCGTATGCCCCGACGGTGGCGGCGGCAACTACAGCCAGAATTCCGGCGGTTTCGACCACGTGGGCTTCTCTACGCTCACCAGCTGGCGACCGGCCGTGGCCAGCACCGAGGGCATCACCCCACTCTCCGGCGACATCGTCTATAAAGGCGTTACCTATACCAACCAGACCAACCTCGGCGGCCTGAAGTATAGCTACGAGGTGTGCCCGTCGAAGGGTATTCCCGCCGACGGTGCCGAAATCACCCTCATTCCGCAGTTGCCTGAGGGCACCGCCGACAGCGGCCAGTGGCTCTGGAGCAGTGGCGAGACCACGCGCCAGCTCACCGTCAAGGCCGACCGCAGCTATATCTACCGCGTCACCTATACCGCCGCCAACGGCACCAAGAGCCATCAGGCATTTGCTATTGCCGTAGCCGGCGATGCTCCCGCCGACCAGATTTCCAGCCAAATTACCGTCGGCTCAACTGTGCTCAGTGGTTCTGCCACTGAGCCCCCCGCAGCCACCGTCCTCAGCGGCAGCAGCGTCGTCCTCAGCGCCACCGCCATCACGGGCTGGACCGACGACTATCTCTGGGACAACGGACAGACGACCTCTACCGTCACCATTCCCAACATCACCACCACCCGCACCTACACCTGCCAGTATGCCAACCAAAGCGGCGCCGTCAGCCAGTCGTCGTTTCGCCTGAATGTGGTGCCCGCCATGCAGCATATCGTCGTAGGCAGCAGCGAGAGCGAGGGCGCCGACATTGAGGTGCTCGCCGGCACGCCGGTCACGCTGAAGCTCGTGGTGCCTGTCACCACCCAGGACGACGACATTACCTGGAGCAACGGCAGCCACGGCCAGACCTACGTCATCGGCGCCGTTAGCCGCAACACCACCATTACCGCCACCTACCTGGGGGCTGACTATACCTACAACGTCGCCCTGAAGGCCAGCGACTACAGCTACTACAGCCTGCTGACCACCGACAAGGGCTACAAGCTGGTAACCTCGGCCGACGAACTGAAGGCGCTTGCTGACGACTGCTATTTCGTGCTGGCCAGCGACCAGGCCGACCTGCTCATAGGACTGAATGACGCGCCTAAGAACGGCAACAAGGCACTGTTCTTCCAGACGCCCGCCGACCCCGTGGCCGACCTGTCGAAGGTGTTCACCATCGAGCCTTACGGCGACGCCTTCTGCCTGCGCAACATCGATTACGACGGCCTGCTGCTACAGACGGAATGGAACCGCCCCGACCAGCTGCGCACCCACGACCAGCCCCTGGCCTGCGAGTGGACACGCCTGCTGATGGCTTACAGCGACGGCACCTGGACCGTGGAGAACGGCAAGTACCCCGGCAACTGGCTTGGCCTCTGGACGTCCGCCAACGGCTATGGCGACGGCGAGGAGATAGCTTTCGACAAACAGGGCGACGACGTCGGCCGCCTGCAGATTTTTGCCGTCAGCAAGAAGCGCTTCAATGCCGACTATCTCAATTATCAACTCTCAACCCTCAACCCTCAACCCTCAACCCTCACCTCTGAGGTTGACGCCACGCCACTGATGGTCAACCCGCAGTTTACCGGCAACGGCTATGGATGGACTATGACCGGCTCGTGGGGTAATCAGCGCTACAATGGTGCCGTCGAGGTGTGGCACGCCACCAATTTCCACTACACCCAGACCATTGAGGGACTGCCCGACGGTGAGTACACCGTGACGTGCCAGATGGCCAACGGCGAGGGTCAGAACACCGGCTATCTCTATGCCACCGCCGGCGGCCAGACGGTGACGGCCACCGTGAACCAGAGCTGCGCCGGCAGCAACTTCGACGCCCAGCGCGACAAGATGGGTGCCGACGCCACCTATGGATGCCTCGCCGCCACCGTCGATGTAGTCAACGGCACGCTCACCATCGGCATCAAGGAGCCCTCGGCAGGCAACACCTGGCTCGTATGGGACAACTTCACGCTGACCTACAAGCCCGCCGCAGCCACCGCTGTGAGCAACATCGTAGACCAACAGCCTGCCGACAACCTATACTATGACCTGCAGGGACGCCGGCTGAACCCGTCAACCCTCAAGAAAGGCATCTATATCTTCAATGGGAAAAAATACGTTAGGTAAGCGCCCGTCACCCTTCATCGCCGGCGCGCTCGCCCGACCGATATTCTGATGGCGTGACGCCAAACATCTGGCGGAAACACTGGCTGAAGTAGCGTGGCGTCTGGAATCCCACCATCAGCGACACCTGATTGACTGGCGTGCTGGTTTCGGCCAGCAGCTTGGCGGCATGCTTCAGGCGCACGTTGCGCAGAAACTCGTTGGGCGTGATGGCGAGCATGGTCTGCATCTTCTTATAGAGCGAGGCACGGCTCATGGCTACATCGGCGGCCAGCTGGCTGGCGGTGTAGTCACTGTCGTCCATGTGCTGGCCGATGGCTTTCAACAGCTTGTCTACGAGCTGCTCCTCCTGCTGAGTCGACGCGATGTTCTGCGGACTGATGTTCACTGACTGCGCAAACTGATAGCGGGCTTCTGAGCGCAGTTCAAACAGCTGGTTCACGCGCTCGTCGTTCTCGCGCTCCATCTTGGCCTTCCTCCGGCGCAGGTAGAGACCGACGGCAGCAGCAACCCCCCCAAGGGCTATGAGCACATAGCACAGTCTGGCCCACCACGTGAGCCACCATGGCGGCAGGATGACGAACGCTACGGTGGTGGTCGTTCCCCAGCCGGCTGTAGGCACCGCGGCCTGCACCTCGAAGTGGTAAGTGCCCGGTGGCAGCGTGGTATAGGAGGCCACGCCGCTCATGCCGTCGTTGCTGTCGTTCCACTCCTTTTCCAGCGGCAGCAGGCGGTAGCGGTAGCGGGTGTGCGAGGGTGAGGCATAGTTGAGGGTGGAAAAGCGTATGGTCAGGTAGTTCTCGTCGTAGGGCAGGCGGATGCCGTGCAGCGGCAGCGAGCGGTCGTTGGCCTTTACAGAAGTGATGACCACGGGCAGCGGCGTGTCATAGCCTATGAGCGTCTGCGGCTGGAATATCAGTCCGCTGACACCGCCGGTGGCAAACGCCAGTTGCCCGTCGTCGGTGAGGCAGGCGGCACGCTCCATCATGCTCACGGCGGGCACGCCGTCTTCAGGGCCTATGTTCACCACGGTGGGAGTAATGCGGCTGATGCCGCACGAGGTGCCCGCCCATAGGTTGCCTTCGCCGTCGGTCACCAGGCTGCGTATGCAGTTGTTGCGCAGACCGGCCACCCGCCTCACCGTCAAAAGTCTTTTTCCGCCCTCCGCTCTCACCTCAAAGAGTCCGTCCTGCGTTCCCACCCACAGCCGGCCTTGATGGTCGCTCACCATGCAGTTGTATTTCGTGGCATAGTGCTCTATCTCTTCCGACGGGGCAAAGGGTGCCAGCGTGTCGGCCTTGGTGTTGAGCATGAAGCAGCCATTCTGGGCATACACCACCGTCCACTCGTCGTCTATGGGGCATGCCCCCACGAAATGGCGGTAGGCAGCGAGGGTCTGAAGCCTGTCGTTGAGCGGGGTGAACGTGGCTTGCCGGTGGTCGAAATAGCCCAGCGTCGACAGCGAGTCGCACAGCAGGTAGCGGTCGCCGCCGAGCTGCTGGATGAAGGTTGTGCGGTTGTAGGGCAGTCCTTTGACGTTGGCCTTGTTATATAATGTGGTGACGCCGTTTTCCTCCTTCTCCAGGCCGTCAGCCTTGCATCGCCAGATACGGCCCTCGCCGTCGGTGGTGCTGCGGGCGATGCCTATCAGTCGGTCGCCGCCGGTCAATGGTTGAGCAACGGCGCGGCGGGGCGGCAGATAGACGATGCCATTGCTGTGGGTGCCTATCCAGAGACCGCCCTGACGGTCGCGGGTCATGGTAACGCATTGCCGCGTCAGTGCCAAGGAGTCGATGCACCGCTGCGCCCGCCCGTCGGCCTTCGCGCCCTGCGTCTCTTCCTGGGCAAAGGCCTGCAGCCCGCGCTGGCCCAGCCGGCGCTCTATGTCGTAGCGGAAAGCCATCGCCCGGGCGTCGAACAGGTAGATGCGGTAGAAGTCGTGCAGCCACAGCAGCGAGTCGCCCTGCCACCGGTGGCCGTAGCCCTGTGCATAGGTGGCCAGGCGGTAGGCCTGGGTGTAGTCGCAAGGCACGATGTCGAAGCCGTCGCCGTTGGAGATGCAGAACACGCCCTCGCAGTTGACCAGCATCTGGCCGTTGGGCAGTTCCACTATCTGCTGCACCTCGCCCGTGGGCAGACCGTCGGTCACCCCCCACTGGCGGTGCATGGAAAACATGGCGCAAGCACTTTGTAGTAGTAATGTAAGCGTGAATAGAGTAGTTCGTCTCATCAGAGAAAAGGTTGTTGACCCTGCAAAGATACTCTTTTTTCCCGAATAGCTGTCTATTCTGAACAGGAAAATCCGTTGCATCTCATTTTTAGACGATTTTTCCCGCTTTTTATACAAATGTTACGCCTGTAAGTCGGCAAAATGTAGTATATTTGCAGCATTAATAAAAAACTTATATAACTATTTATGTTCATCTGCTTAGCACAAACAATATGGGAAGAATAATGATTACAGTGGCACTGGCAATAGCGACGTGCCTGAATACATCGGCTCAGACATTCGTCGCCTATTCTACGACAGCGAATGAGGTCTGGCAGACAGGAAAGACAAAGCTGACGGCCAAACCCGTCGCCCGTCACCCATTACCCATCACCCTTGACCCAACCCGGGGCCACGTGTTCCGCGCCTGGGGCACCTGCTTCAACGAACTCGACCTCGACGCCCTGCGACTGCTTACTGACGAGGCACAGCAGGAGGTGATGTACCGCCTCTTTGCCCCCGGCGGCGACCTGCGCTTTACCCGCGGCAGGCTGACGATGAACGCCAACGACTACAGCCGGCAGTGGTACTCGTGCGACACTGTAGCAGGCGACTTCTCGCTGCGCTACTTCAACATCGAGCACGACAAGCAGAATGTTATACAGCTTATACGCATGGCGCAGAAGTTTCAGCCGCAGCTCACCTTCTGGGTGTCGCCGTGGAGTCCGCCGGCATGGATGAAAATCAACCAGGACTACCCCGTGCTGTCGAGCCGCTATAACCGTCAGCCCAAGGAGAAGGACTACCTGCTCTACGAGGGCGGCGAGGTAGACCCCAGCGAGATGCAGTTCCTCGGCGAGCGCAAGGGGCAGTTTCCCCGCCGACTGGCTACACAAGACTACATGATTCAAGACCCGCGCTACCTGCAGGCCTACGCCGACATGTTCTGCCGCTTCATCGACCTTTATCGTGAGGAGGGCGTGCCTATCGACATGGTGATGTATCAGAACGAGGCTTACAGCTACACACCCTACCCGGGTTGCGCCTGGACTCCCGACGGCACCATCCGTTTCAACCGCGACTTCCTCGCCCCCACGCTGGCCAGGAAGCAGCCCGGGGTGAAGCTCTACATAGGCACGTTCAATACCAACCGACTGGACTGCGTGGAGCGCATCGTCGACGGTGTCAGAGACCAGGTGGAGGGCATCGGCCTGCAGTGGGAGGGGCGCGACAACATTGCCGCCCTGCGACAGCGCTACCCCGACCTGCACTTCATCAGCAGCGAGAGCGAGTGCGGCAACGGCTCCATGGACTGGCGCTCCGGCGAGCATACCTTCCACCTGCTGGCCGACTACATCGGTCGGGGCTGCGACGAGTACTTCATCTGGAACTTCATACTCTGCATTGGCGGACAGAGTCCCTGGGGCTGGCGCCAGAACGCTCTCATACAGGTAGACTCGAAGACGCGGCAGCACCGCTATACCGCCGAGTACTACGCTGTGAAGCATTTCTCCCACTTCGTCGAGCCCGGCAGCCGCATGGTGGCCTACCTGTCGAAAGATGAAAACCAGGGCGTGCCCGCCATCGCTTTCGTCAGGCCTGGCGGCAAGCGCGTCGTCATCGTCGGCAACCTGACGGACAAGGCCGTCGACCAGAGCATCGCCGTGGGGCGCAAGTTCCTGAACGCGCAGCTGCCCCCTCACTCGTTCACTACGTTTGTTGAGAAATAGGTAACAAGAGACATCCACCGCTATGAAACGACTTGTAAGCGCGTTTTCCCTCTGCGTGCTCTTCTCGGCCGTCGGCACGCAGGCACAGACCAAGATGGACGCCGACCGCGAACTGGCCTACTGCGCCCGCCAGGTAGACAGGGCGCTCAGCACCCTGCAGCCCGCCGACTACCATCAGGCACCGCGCAATATCCTGGCCGGACAGACCGCCTGGAACTGCCGCCCGGTGAAGGCCGAAGAGTGGTGCTCGGGCTTCTGGCCCGGCATCCTCTGGATGGACTACGGGCTGACGGGCAGCCCTGCCGTGCGTCGCGCCGCCGAGGGCTACACCGAGGCAGCGGCCGCCATCGTCGGCCAGCCCGTCTACGACCACGACCTAGGCTTCATCGTCATCAATGCCCTGCTAAAGGGCTACGAGGCCACCGGCCTGGAGCGCTACCGGCAGATGGCCCTGCAAGCCGCCGACTCGCTGGCCACCCTATATAATAATAAGGTGGGGACGATGCTATCGTGGCCGCGCCACGTGAAGGACTACGGCGGCCACAACACCATCATGGACAACATGATGAACCTGGAGCTGCTCTTCTGGGCCGACCGTCAGACGGTGGAGCGAAAAGCTCAGAGTCGTAAATACTACGACATGGCCGTTCGCCATGCCGACGTGACCATGCAGCATCACTTCCGCCCCGACGGGTCGTGCTACCACGTGGCCGTTTACGACACGCTGACGGGCCGATTCCTGCGTGGTGTCACCCACCAGGGCTACAGCGACGCGTCGATGTGGAGCCGCGGACAGGCCTGGGCTGTCTACGGCTACACCATGGTCTACCGCTATACCCGCGAGCAGCGCTTCCTGCTGTTTGCGCAGAAAGTGGCCGACGCCTACCTAAGACGCCTGCAGCAGACGAGTGACGACTGGGTGCCGCTGTGGGACATGGACGCCCCGCAGCCAGCGCCCAAGGATGCCTCGGCGGCCTGTGTGGCGGCCTCGGCACTGCTTGAGCTCGACGGCTATGCCCCTGGTCGCGGCTATCGCAAGGCTGCGGATTGCATGCTGGCCGACCTGAGTACCGAGCGCTATCAGAGCCGCGAGCGCAACGTCGGCTTCCTGATGCGCAGCACGGGCCACCATCCGGCAGGCTCAGAGGTGGACGCCACCATCGTCTACGCAGACTACTACTATATTGAGGCCCTGCAGCGCCTGAAGGCCGCCGACGGCTACCAGATGGCCGGTCCCTACGCCGTGATAGCCCGCGACGGCGACTTCCGCCACACCAAGGCGGGCAGCGAGCGCGACATGAGGGCGGCACTCGACTTCGCCCAAAAGGGCGACACGGCCCAGGCCCGCCGCATCATCGATGCCTACGGCCGGACGCTACAGCGCATTGACGGCCACGACGCGCCGCTCTGCCTCATACAGTGCTACTGGCTCGTCCGCGCCATGACGCTCACCGCCCATGCTGACACGGCCATGATACGCCGCGCCATACTACCCGTCATCAGGCAGTTTGACGCTGACAGTCCCTACGCCAACGGCAACTGGGGGGCCATCGTGAACCGCTGCCGCATGGCCTGCGCCATCGCCCTGGCTGACTCGGCCCTCTACCGTCAGGCCACAGACTACTACCTCGGCGCCTGGGACAACGGTTCGCTGCCGCGCTACATCGGTCCCACGGGCCAATGTCAGGAGACGGGGCGCGACCAGCAGCACGTGCAGCTCGGTCTGCAGGCCCTTGCCGACGTCTGCGAGATGGCCTGGCAGCAGGGTAGGGAGCAGGGGGCGGCGTGCCCCCACGCCGACCTATACGGCGCACTCGACAACCGCCTGCTGCGCGGACTGGAGTACACGGCCAAGTACAACTTGGGCCACGACGACGTGCCCTTTGAGACGTGGACCGACTGCACCGGCCTCTACTGCGACTGGACTGAGCCGGGCGCCATGGGCCGCGGCCGCATACGCGACATCTACCGCCAGCCCTACCGCCACTACGTCGGGCGCTGCAGCCTGCAGATGCCCTACACCGAGCGCCTGCTGCAACTACAGGACAAGGCCGAGCGGGCCGGGACGATAAAGCGCAACATCGAGGCCGACGAATTCACGGTCAAAGGCGTGAAGGAGGGCACGCGGCTGCACCGCGTCTACACCTATCCCGCCCCCGAGGGCGCCCCGCTGAAGCACGACTACGACGTCTACGTGCGGCCCCGCAGCAGCGAGGAGTGGACCCGCATTGACACCTACATGGCCAAGGTGAACGCGCCGACGGCCGACGGACGGCATGCCGTGAGCGAGATATCGTACGCCGTGTTCGACTTCACCGGCGACGTCTTCGTGCGCGTGGTCAGCAACAACAGGAAGTTCAGAAGGGCGCGCATACGCCCCGACTATCGCGGCGTCATCGCCAACGTCGTGAACGACAGCACCGTGCAGTTCCTGCTCTTCCAGCCAGAGAACCTGAGCGTCGAGCTCGACGGCGACATCACCAACAATCTGCTCCTGTTCACCTCCAAACCTGCCGTCAGCAGACAAACAGCCGAGAAAACTGCCAAAACACAGGGCCGTAACTTCCGCTACTACCCACCAGGGCTCTACACGGAAGAGTTAATCAAGGTGCCATCGAATACAACGGTCTATCTCGATGGTGGCAGCTTTTTCTTGGGCTCCTTTGCCATTGAGGATGCTGAGAATGTCAGCATCCTTGGCCGCGGCATCGCCCGTCCGGAAAGCGGCTACGAGGGTTGCCACGTGCACCGCTCGAAGAACGTCGTCATCGATGGTCTCGTGCTCTGCACCTGTCCAGTGGGAGGCAGCGACGGTGTCACCCTGCACGACGTGCGCTGCATATCGCATCCCGCCTGGGGCGACGGCCTGAACGTCTTTGCCAGCAGCAATGTGCTCTACGACCGCGTCTTCTGCCGCACCAGCGACGACTGCACCACGGCCTACGCCACCCGCAAGGGATTCAGCGGCAATGCCCGCAACATCACCATGCGCAACGCCACCCTCTGGGCCGACGTGGCGCACCCCATCTTCATCGGCATCCACGGCAATGCCGAGCGGGGCGACACCATAGAGCAGCTGCGCTATGAAAACATCGACATTCTCTGTCAGGCAGAGCTGCAGGTAGACTATCAGGGCTGCCTGGCCATCAACTGCGGCGACAACAATTTGGTGCGCAACGTCGTGTTCGACAATATACGCATTGAAGACATCCGCCAGGGCTCGCTGCTACAGGTCAAGGTGGGCTACAACCAGAAATACTGCGCGGCGCCGGGTCGCGGCGTCGAGGGCGTCACCTTCAGGCAGATACGCTACAAGGGCAGCGCGCCCTACCTCTCGGTGATTACCGGCTACGACGAGCAGCGGTGCGTGAAAGGCATCAGGTTCGAGGGGCTGAAAATCAACGGGCATGCCATCTACGACGACATGCCCGGTAAGCCGAGGTGGTATCAGACGGCCGACTATGTGCCCATCTTCGTAGGCCCCCACGTCGACGGCATCAGCTTCGGCAGGTAGTTACACTTAAAACGGCTTCGGCCCTTTCATGTTCTTCATGGCGGCCGCCATCTGTGCCATGCGGCCGGAGCCCATGCCGCTGACCATCTTCATCATCTTGCGCGTCTGGTCAAACTGCTTCATCAGGCGGTTCACGTCCTCAATCTTCGTGCCGCTGCCGCGGGCTATGCGCAGGCGGCGGCTCTGGTTGATGATGTCGGGATTCTGCCGCTCCTTGGGCGTCATGCTCTGGATGATGGCCTCTATCTGCTTGAAGGCATTGTCGTCGATGTCAATATCCTTGATGGCCTTGCCTACGCCGGGAATCATCGACGCCAGCTCCTTGATGTTGCCCATCTTCTTGATCTGCTGAATCTGGCTCATGAAATCGTCGAAGTCGAACTTGTTCTTACGGATTTTCTTCTCCAGCTTCTTCGCCTCCTCCTCGTCGAACTGCATCTGGGCGCGCTCCACCAGCGAGACGACG
>Ga0326511_10002009_pt1 | contig 16740 bp, 15 predicted proteins | sample 0_2496_0518_D_FD_203701 | JGI IMG/M metagenome (GOLD analysis project Ga0326511, IMG submission 203701) | Bovine rumen microbial communities from UC Davis, California, United States - 0_2496_0518 | ecosystem: Host-associated > Mammals > Digestive system > Stomach > Rumen | place: USA...
GCATTGCCTAAAAATGAGAGAACTTTTATTTTCTCGATAATCACAAGCAACCGCCGCCACTCCTCCATGGTGATGCGGTTGGATTCTTTCAGAATATCCATGTTCAGGCTTTTCCACTCTTCAAAGAAATTATCTTCTTCCTGAAAGAGTGACTGAAATTTATCATCTGCCTGTTTGTTCCAGAAGGCAAGGGAAAGTTTCAGATTCGCAGTCAATGCCCGTGTATCCGATACCTGGGTGATGGAAAGAGTCTGCTGTGTTTTCCCGTTTTCGAGAAAATTCTGAAAAGCAAGCAGGAATGAATTCAGATTTTTCCCGAATTCCCGACAGCGTTCATCAGAATAATATTTAGGATTTTCCGTCCATGCGATAAACTGATTCAGAAAACTATATGTCATTTTGTCAATGCCTTCGGTTTCTTTTCGGCAGGCTTCGGAGCCGGATTCATGAACGGCATCGGTCAGTTTCCGGACACTGCGTATCATGGGGAGGCTGTTCAGGCATTCTTCTTCGACTCCTAAGAAATACCAGTCTTCGAGGGCAACATTAAAATGTTTTCTTTTTTCAAAGCACAAATCATCATTGCACTGGTGCCACTCTTCAAGAAGTGCCTGATAGTGGTTTTCGTACTCATCCCAATTTATAATTCTCATAACATTTTTCCTCACAATATGACAGAAAAACCGCTCCGGACTGCTCCGGAGACGGTCTGTAAATTCTGATTAATCGCTCACATAGGGGAGCAGTGCAATCTGTCTTGCTCTCTTGATAGCTACTGTCAGTTCGCGCTGATGATATGCGCATGTACCTGTAACGCGGCGCGGCAGGATTTTGGAGCGTTCTGTCATGCATTTTCTGAGTTTCTGAATGTCCTTATAGTCGATTTTCTCGACACGGTCAACACAGAACATGCAGACTTTTTTACGCGGTCTTCTTGCCGGTCTGGAATTTCTTTCACGTTCCATAGCTGAGAATCTCCTTTACTAAATTTGTGGATTAAAACGGCACATCGCCGTCACTGAGAACATCAAAGTCCTTGAGTGAGTCGCCATTGCCGAGCTGAATGTCTTTCGGGGGCTGGGCTGTGGGTGCGGCATCCTGTGCAGGTGCAGGCTGTGCAGGGGGCTGATTGTCATAATTCTGAGGTGCCTGCTGATAGGGTGGCTGGTTCCCCTGATTATTCTGGAAATTACCGCCATTATTATAGGGCGGATTGCTGTTATATCCGCCATTATTGAACTGATTGCCCTGATAACCGCCGTTATTGTAACCGCCATTGTTATAGCCGTTATTATAACCGCCATTATTATAATTATTATAACCGCCGTTGTTGTAACCGCCGTTCTGATAGCCATTGTTTCCGCCGGCGTTCCGGGTCGGGTCGGACAGCAGAAACTCCACACGGTCGGCAATAATATCAACACCATAGTGCTGAACGCCGTTGTTGTCCGTATAATTATTGTTCTGAACTCTGCCTTCCAGCAGAACGGGCTTGCCCTTTACAAAATAACGGCTGACGGTTTCAGCAGTCTTTTCCCAGCAGGTTACTCTGAAAAAGTCAGCCTGTTCCTGGCCATTCTGCTGATTGTTCTTGCTTACCGGACGGTCTACAGCAATACGGAAACGGCACAAAGCTTTTCCGGTCTGTGTCATGCTGAATTCCGGGTCAGCAACCAGTCTCCCCATAAAAATTACTTTATTCATCAAAAAACCTCCCCAATAATGATTTTTTTTGATTGTTTCGGACTTGTCCGGCTTACTTGGTCGTTACAAGCGCACGGAGAACGCCATCGGTAATATTCAGTCTGCGGTTCAGTTCAGCCGGGAAATCCGGTGCAGATGTGAATGTGTACAGCACATAATAGCCCTCAGTCTCGTAATTGATGGGATATGCTAACTTGCGCTTACCCCATTCGTTGACTTCTTCTGTCAGTGTGCCGTGTCTCTCGATAACACCCTTGAATTTTTCCACGAGTTCCTTGACGGTTTCTTCATCTTTTTTCAGACTGAAAACAACCATAGCTTCGTAAGATTCGTTCAGTTTTGCCATTTAAAAACACCTCCTTCTGGATTTCGCCTGTTTTTCTTTTCAGCATATAGCAGGCAAGGAAATTATTCTTTTCAGCTGTTTTCGCTCAAACAGCTAAGTATTATTATAACACAAATGCTGTGATTTGTCAAGTATTTTTTCAGATTTTTCTGAAATTTATTTCAGACTCAGCAGACGGCCGATATTTTCCTCATCATGACGGGCAATCAGAAAACGGGAAACTTCTTTGAAATTTTCCCGGATGTAATTCCGGAAGATATTCTCTTCTCTGAGTGTCACGGCCATCAGCACCGCTAAGGGGATTTTATACTCCGGATTGCGGATTTTTCCGAAAAAAATCCGCCGGCGGACGGGGTCTTTCTCTCCCCAGAAACGTGTCAGGAGCATTTCTTCCTGTGCATGATTGGAAAGATTTACCGTCACAGCACAGCTTCCCTTGTGCAGACGTACCTCCGAGGCGTTCTGAAACAATGCCGAACTCATGCATTCTGTGGTATCATAAATACTTACGTTCCGCAGATTCGTACAGCAGGCAAACGCATTCCGCCCGATTTTCCGGACATGCTGGGGAATGACGATTTCCGTCAGACTCGAACAGCCCATGAATGCTTCTTTCTGAATCTCCGTGACATGCCCCGGAATCTGAATCCCGTTCAGGCCGGTGCAGTTGGCAAATGCCCCCTCCCCGATGACAGTCAGATTCTTCGGAAGATTCATATCTTCGAGACAGAAACAATCAGAAAATGCCCATTTTCCAATCTCTGTGAGACTTTCCGGAAGCTGTGCGGAAATCAGCCCCCAGCATCCGGCAAATGTCCTGTTTTCTATCATCGTTACGCCCTCCGGAATCCTGACCACGTCAAGGGACACACAGCGTTCAAAGGCACTCTTCCCAAGATGGCTGATTCTCTCCGGAAGAATCAGATTTTTCAGATTGACACAGTGCCAGAATGCCCTGTCACCGATTTCGCATATATTATGTGACATATGAATCTGTTTCAGGCTGAGACAGCCGGAAAATGCCTCTGTACGGATTTCGCTGACATAATCCGGGAGCATGACTTCTTCGAGACGGATGCACTTCATAAAGGCACTCTTCCCGAGTGTCTGCATTTTGGCCGGAAAAGAAACGCGCTTCAGAAAGGGGCAGCCATAAAATGCGCTGTCCCCCACGGAAGTCACCTGTTCCGGAAGAATGAATTCTGTCAGTTCCCTGTGCTGAAAATATTTCCATGCTGAAATTTCTTCATTCATCGCTGTTCACACCTCAAAGAAAAGCCAGAGCCATCACCATATAAATCACAATCCAGAGACCGAAATACAGTCCGCAACATCCTACTACATTCAGGATATTTGTACCGCCCTCCGCGGAAAGCATCGCATTGCGGATGGGCTGTGTCGGCGAAATTTCCCGGATTTTCTTCACAGATTTCAGTACAAACCGGAAATATAAATAATTCCCGAACATGCATAAAAGCACTCTCATGGCCATGCTTATCATAAAAAACGGTGTTTCGAGATTCTCAAACAACTGCTGATGTAAGGCCAGAAAACTGGTCAGACGTTCAAACATCCCGACAACTTGAGTACCGTAATTCGCCTGCAATGCCGAAAGATAGGCCTCATCCTTCAGCGTGTCAAGCATCGTCAGGAACATGCCCGGCAGATTGCAGACAGTCCATATCAGCCCGGTCAGAATCGCCATCGGCCACATTTTCCGGTGTGCAAAATAAAAATACGGAAACAGCACACACGGGATATTGACTGAAATCTTCTTTCCGCTCTTACTGAAACGCCGGAACAATGGGATATAATACAGCGTATTTGTCTGGACAAAGCTTGCAATATCGCCGACACGCTCGCCCCCTATTTCAGTATCGGGAGACATGCCACAGCAAGGGTCAGCGGCCTGAAAATAGAACTGTCCCTCCTCGGGCAGATTGAACACAGTTTCCTCCTGCTGTTCCATTGTCTCAGGCATTTCTATCGGATTCTGACATACGGCGCAGACGGTGACATCCGGCAGATTGACAAATCCGCAGTGCGGACAGGTTTTTCCGCCCAGCCGGAGACGGTGTTCATCCTGAACGGACTGCCAGCTCCCGCCCACCGCATGAAGTGACGTATTCACACATTTTCCGGATGCCTCATAACATGACCGGTGATACGGCGTTCCGCACTCCGGGCAGACAACAATATCATCTGTATCTGCAAACGGCTTCTGACAGATAATGCAATGACAGCCTGTATATTTTCCCATAAAATTGCTCCTTTCCGAAACAAACCTGACTCTGTTCAGGCAAGTGCCAAATCAATATGACCCGAGCCGACTTCCGCCCTGGTGCAGATGACCTCAAGCACATCACCGAGTCTGTATTCTGTATTGGTAAGAGTATCTTTCAGATACCATCCTTCTTCGAGTTCATAATTTCCCTCCGGCATATCATGAATATGAAGAAGACCCTCAGCCATATTTTCCAATGTCACATAAAGACCGAAATCCGTGACGCTGGTAATCACGCCTTTGAAACTCTCTCCGATATGCGCCTGCATATATTCCGCGGAATAGCAGGAATCGGCTTCCCGTTCAAGCTGTGTGGCTCTGACCTCAGTATCAGAAGAATGCGCGGCGGCATTTTCTGTGAATTTCCCGTAGCGTTTCTGAATCCATTCAGAATCCGCACCGCTGAGAATATCACTGATGATTCTGTGAACTACCAAATCCGGATAACGCCGGATAGGTGATGTGAAATGCGCATAATCCCGCAGGGCAAGCCCGAAATGTCCGAGCGGTTCTTCACTGTAACGGGCTTTGGCCATGGAACGGAGCGTGAAATTATTCACAACAGGGAAAAAGGCTTCATCACGGGCATTATCCAGAATTTTCTGAATATCGCCGGGGGTGATGTCTTCGGGATTGACATCAGGAGGGGTCTGCCCGAGTTTCAGGAGCAGTTCTTTCAGAGATGCAACCCGTTCCGGAGACGGAAGTTCATGCACACGATAGACAAACGGGCTTTCGTGTTCACGGGCGAACCGCGCGGCGGCCTCATTGGCACAGAGCATACAGGCCTCTATGATGCGTTCGCTTTTTCCTCTCTGAACCGGAGAAAGACCGATGCAGATGCCCTCTTCATCCGTGAGAATGACGGCTTCTGTGCTTTCGAGTTCAGGCGCACCCCGGAGCTTCCGCAGATGTTCCAGTTTTCCGGCCAGCTCTTCGAGAACGAACAGACTTTCGGAAACTTCCTGATATTTCTCCTGTAATTCCTTATCTGCAACATGTTCGAGAATCTGATTGCATTCATGATAAACCCCGCGCACTTTGGAACGGATGACAGACTGATAAAACTTAAAGTCCGTCAAATCGCCCTCGGGAGAAATCTCCATGATGGCTGAAATGGTCAGTCTGTCCTCTCCCTCGTTCAGGGAGCAGATGCCATTGGAAAGTGCTTTCGGGAGCATGGGAATGACCTGATTGGCATAATAAATACTCGTCCCGCGCTGGAATGCTTCGGCATCAAGACGGCTGTTCGGACGGACATAATGCGAAACATCCGCGATATGAACGCCCAATGTCCAGCCGTTTTCATGTTTCTTTACTGATACGGCATCATCCAAATCTTTAGAATATGCCCCGTCAATTGTAAAGATAACTTCATCACGCAAATCAAGTCTGCCCTGCATGTCAAACTCCGTCACACCAACTGCCGAAACTTTGAACGCTTCTTTCTGTACAGGCTCCGGAAAATCAACAGGAATTTCCAATTCAGCAATTCTTGATTTCATGCAGTTTTCGGCACTGTCGGCACTGCCGAAATTGAGAATCACCCTGACACGATGATATTTATGACGGTCTCCCCGGGATGTCAGCTCACAAAGTACCCTGTCACCTGCCCGATAGGGCGCACTCTCTCTGTAATCAATATGCAATGGAACGCCGACCATCCCGGCCATGAGACAAAGCCCCTCTTCCGTGGGGACGATTCTCCCGGCAAGACGGGCATTCGGAGCTTCTTCGAGAATCGAAATGACTTCGGCTTCGGGAGAACCCGTCCGGGAGGGAATACTCCTTGCAAGGACTTTATCCCCGGGCATACTTCCGCAGAGATATTTACCAGGAACAAAATGCTCCGTGCCGTTCTCCTCGCGGATGAATCCAAATCCCGGCGCAAGCCGGACGGTTTCCGCACGGAAAGAATTTTTCTCATTGCACAGAACATAGTGCTTTCCCTGCTCCATGATAACGCCCTGTTTCAGCAATTGTGCAACAGCCTCACGGAATGCCCCCGGATTTCGTTTGCTATGGCATTTCTGAGCCAGTTCAAGCCGGTGCATACTCCCATTGGAAGTGATTTGCAGAAATGTCCGGATTTTCCTGGAATACTGTACAATCTCTTCCGGAGGAACACGCTTTTCTTTCACGGGCTTGCGGATGGTCTCTGATTTGAGCATCTTTCTTTTTCTTTTTTCATGTTTTGCGTTATGTCTCGCCATAAAATATCCCCTTTCCTGCTCTTTCCATGCAGTGAAAAAACAGCCCCAAGCTGTCTTGACTTGAGGCCGTCAGAAAAATTACTTGCTGAGTGTGATAATCAAAGGAATTACAACATTCATGGCAAGCAGTGCAATTCCTGCAATAATCCCGAGGGTTCTGGTCAGCTTCTGGAGTGCGGCCTCACGGGTATTGCCCTCATTTTTAGAATAAAAGCTGTCACTCGAACCTCCGCTGAGTGCGGATGTCATATTCTGCTGCTGTTTCTGGTCCTGCATCAGACAAAGCACAATCACTAAAAGACTGATTAATAATACCACTGCACCGCAGATAATCTCATAAATTTCCATAAAAAATTACCTCTCTCTATGAAATATCGAATCTAAAATAATTATAACTATTATAGCACAGTTTTCCGTACATGTCAAGCATTTTTTTCTGTTCAGAAATATATTGACAAACATGAAATTTTAGTGTAAAATAGACATAGTGTAAAATCTTCAGACAGGGGTTGATTATATGGGCATTATCCGTGCGGCGGCAAACGCCTTGAATGGCTCTCTCGCCGGACAGTGGCTTGATTATATCGTTTCTGACAAAATGGACAATAATGTCCTCGTGACACGCGGTCTCCGTGTGTCAAAAACCAAAAACGGCAATACTTATACACCAGTGACAACCATCTCCAATGGTTCCAGAATCATGATTGCTCCCAATCAGCTCATGATTCTGTGTGACGGAGGTCAGATTGTCGATTACTGCGCTTCTGAGGGCTATTATGAAGTCTGGCTCTCCTCTGCGCCGTCCATGTTCAACGGCGACCTCAGCGCGGCTGTAAGAGATACGTTCCAGAGAATCCGCTTCGGCGGTCAGCCCTCTGCAACACAGGAAGTCTATTTCATCAATTTGCAGGAAATCAAAGGCCTGAAATTCGGAACGAGAAATCCGCTCCAATATTTCGATGTGTTCTATAATGCCGAACTGTTCGTCCGGTGCCATGGAACTTACTCTATCAAAATCGCTGACCCGCTCAAATTCTTTGCCGAAGTCGTTCCCCGGAATACTCCCACACTCAGTACGCTCGCACTCTCTGACCAGTGTCTCGAAGAATTCCTGATGGCCTTACAGGGTGCCGTCAGCAGTATGTCACAGGCCGGTGTCCGCGTTTCCAATCTGGGTGCAAAAAGTCTTGATATTGTTGATTATCTGAATCAGCAACTTGATATTGTCTGGGGGTCTCAGCGCGGGATTGAGCTTGTCTCTGTCGGCATCGGCAATATCAGTTATGATGATGAAAGCCGGGAGCTGATTAATCTCAGAAACCGGAACGCCATCATGAACCAACAGCCCGAACCAACCACAAGAGCCATCCGCCCTCAAAAAACATGGGTCTGCGCCTGCGGAACTGAAAATGAAGGCAATTTCTGTAGCTTCTGCGGAAAACCCAAGCCCGGCTGGGTGTGCCAGTGCGGTATGACCAATACAGGAAATTTTTGCAGTTCCTGCGGACGGAAACGCCCGTAATCCCACAGTAAGGAGCAATTTTTATGAGTTCTCAGAATATGGAAAGCATTCAGTATAAATGCCCCAACTGCAACGCCGATTTGCGGTTCAATCCCAAAAAACAGGGCTTCTCCTGCGAATACTGCGACAGCTTCTTTACCCCCGAAGAATGCAAAGCCGCCAATGAACAGATGCAATCCGATGCCGAACAAAATGCACCTGCCAATCAGGAATTTGAAGAAAATAATCAGTTATATATCTGTCAGAGCTGCGGCGCGGAACTGATTACAGACGAAAATACAACCGCTACAGAGTGCCTGTACTGTCATAACCCGGTCGTATTGAAAGGCCGTCTCTCCGGAGAATACCGCCCGTCAAAAGTGATTCCGTTCAAAATCTCCCGGGAACAGGCTGCCGATATTTTCCGCACCTGGTGCGGTAAACGTAAATTTCTCCCGAAAGATTTCCTTTCCGACAGTCAGCTTGTGCATCTGCATGGTGTCTATGTGCCGTTCTGGGTGGCAGACTGCCATATCCACGGCGTTATGCACGCGGAATGCCATAAAGTCCGCCATTGGTCTTCCGGTGATTATGATTATACAGAAACAAAAGTTTATGATGTCTTCCGGGATGCCGAACTCGATTTCGAGGGTATCCCTGCGGACGGAGAATCCAAAGTCCCCGATGATTTAATGGAAGCCATCGAACCATTTGACTATCGTGATACTGTCGGTTTTGAAATGTCCTATCTCAGCGGATTCTTATCTGATAAATATGACGTGAACAAATCTCAGGTATTTCCGCGCATCAGAAACCGGGCTGTCAATGGCAGTGACATGATGCTCCGTTCGTCCATGGCCGGTTATACCTCCGTCCGGGTCACAACCTCTGATATGAACGTCATGAGTACCAAATGGCAGTATATGTTACTCCCCGTCTGGTTCATGACCTATCATTACAATGGCAAGGAATATGATTTTGCTATCAACGGACAGACCGGAAAACAGGCCGGAACCCCTCCGCTCGATAACGCAAAACTCAACCGATTGTGCATTGTCATTGCCCTGGTTTGTATGCTGATTGGTGCATTGGGAGGATTTTTAGCATGAAAAGATTTTTGATTGGGCTGATAACCATCCTCAGCATGATATGCTGTCTTTCTGCACTTCCGGCCATGGCGGCCGGGGTATCGCTCTATGACGAGGGAAATCTCCTCAAATCAGATGAAAATCAGACCGCTGTGAACCGTCTTCAACAAGCTTCCGACAAAACAGGCATGAATATTATTGTCATTCTTGCAAAAGAAAAGCGTTCAGATGCCACTATCGAGAGCCTTGCCGATTCTACTTATGACCAGGTGTACGGACATAAAACTAATGGTCTTTGCTATTACATGGATTTGAACGGCAGCAGCCCTTATAATTACATCTCCACAAGCGGTCTGGCACAGTTCTATTATACCAATTCCAGCTCCAATAACCGGATTGATGCCATTTACTCAGCCATTGACAAATACCTGTACCCGGTCGGAAGGGAAGACATCACCAGCGCATTGGACGAATTCGCCAATCAGCTTGAATATTATTATGATGCCGGAATTCCCCAAAATTATTATGTCTATGATGATGTCTATCATGAATACTATCATGTTGAAAACGGTCAGGTCATGACAACGCTTCACAAGCCCTATATTGACTGGGATGCTGTAATTCTCTTAGGGCTTGCCGGATTGATATTCGGCATTATTGCCGGACTGATTACCGGAGCCATCATCAAAGCAAAATATAAATTCAAATACGAAATCTCCCCCACAACTTATGCAAATAAAAAATCTGTCAGATACCATCAGCAATATGATAATTTTGTGACAACCAGAACCACAAAAACCCATGTCGACCGAAGCGGCGGCGGCAGTCACTCGGGCGGTCATCATTCGGGAGGCGGTCACTCCCACGGCGGTCACGGCGGAGGCGGTCATCACAGATAATTCAAAATCAAAACCGCCCGGAAAGCTCCGGGCGGTGATTTTTTTGATTTTAATTAACCTCTACAAATTCATCATTTTCAAATTTGTAGCTGTCCGGCACGCCGTCAAATTTCCTGAAAGAACGCTCAATTAATGCATCTGCATCTGTACTTTCTTTCAGAACCTGAATCGTTTTCAGGTCTGATACGACATTCACAAGTGCATCATATCCGCCCTGCACGCTCGGCACGAATTTGTAACTCTTGAGAATATTGGCATTGGCTTCCCAATCACCGCTGACATATTCTCCGGCAATCTGGATTTTGGCGGCTTCTTCGGGATTCTCGGCTACCCATGCGGAAGCTTTCAGTACTGCCCGTGTAAATGCCGCGGCCAGCTCCGGATGATTCTCTGCAATCTCTGTCGATACAAAACTGATACAGCAATATTCACTTGCATAAGGCTCTGTTGTGGCAGTATCGAGGAGCGGTACAAGATTATATTCCAACTGTGCCTGAGTTGCAACCGGGTCAGGCGTGCAGATGGCATCTACAGCACCATTATTCAGGGCAATCGGCTGGTCAGTCACGCCGTATACAGAAAATGTAATGTCTTCGCTCTCAGCAGAAATATCAATTCCGGCTTTATATAAAGCTCTCTTTGCCGTGATGGCCTCCGAACTTGCCAGCGAGCTGACACCGATATTCTTTCCTTTCAGGTCTTCAATCGAACTGATTCCGGAATCCGGCTTCACCATGAGTTTTGTGCATCCGGTGTGCATTCCGGCAGTAATCACCATGTTCAGACCGTTTTCAATCGGCTGGATGAATTTGCCCACAAGTCCGAAACCACAGTCAATCGTCCCGGCTCCGAGTGCGGCCTGAATGTCACTTGAACCGAAATCCACGCGCTCCCACTTGACACCCTCTTCATCTAAATAGCCGTTAGCCATTGCAATCTGCAAAGGCGCATGGCAGAGACCGCCCTGGGGTTCGCCGATTTTCAGGACATAATCATCTACATAATTGACCTCACTGCTTCCGGCCTCGGAAGAAGCATCATCAGCGGGCGCGGCGGCACTGCTGTTATTATCTGCCACCGGGGCGGAGCTTGCTGTTTCCGCAGAACCGCCACAGGCCGTCAGGCCGAGTATCATGGATGCGGCCAACAGGATATTTAATAATTTCTTCATGAGAAAAAACCTCTTTTCTTAGATTTCGTACTCGATTTCATGTTCTTTTCCGGCAAAGTCGAGAACTTTCAGAATTTCGCTCCGGAGTCTGATGAATTCCGGATTGTTTCTGTCACGGGGCTGTGAAAGCGGTACTTCGAGAATCTCTTCGATTTTTGCCGGACGGGGAGACATCACCACAATCTTTGATGATAAATATACGGCTTCATCTACATCATGTGTAACCATAATCATAGTCATATTCTGTTCTTTCTTGATGCGGAGAAGTTCATCCTGCATATTCATTCTGGTAAAGGCATCGAGTGCGCCGAGAGGCTCATCGAGGAGCAGGGCTTTCGGATGACCGATTAAAGCTCTTGCCAGTGATGCCCTCTGACACATACCGCCTGAAAGCTGATGCGGATAGGATTTCTCAAATCCCTCCAGGCCAACTAATTTGATAAACTCATTGACGGAGTCTTTTTTCTCTTTATAGATATGCCTTGCTTTCAGACCATAGGCAACATTTTCATAAATCGTCAGCCAGGGGAACAGATTATGCTCCTGGAAGACAAGCCCTCTGTCACAGCCGGGCTTTGTGATTTTGACATCATCGAGATAAACGGCTCCCTCTGTCGGATGGTCAAGCCCGGCCAGAATCCGGAGCATCGTAGATTTACCGCACCCGGAGGGGCCTATCAGGCAGATGAAATCGCCCTGATTGATAGTCAGATTCACCCCATTGAGTGCCTGAACCGTTTCGCCGTCCATCTGGACGAAACTCTTCTTGACATCTTTGAATTCGATTACCATTTGATAACCCCCTTCTGCCAGCCGAGAACCCGGTCACGGATTTTGAACAGAATCGTAATAATCAGATAGAACAGCACGGCAATGACAATCAGACCAGCATATACATTTGCATAGCACATCATTTCTTTCTGCCAGTTGACATACCAGCCGATACCATATTTTGCGCCAATCATTTCAGCAGTCATCAGTGCTACGAATGATGCACAGATACCATTGAACAGCCCCAGGAAAATGCTCGGCATTGCCGCCGGAACACCAATCCTGAATACTTTCCAGAATGTGTTTGCACCCAATGTGGAGGCCACTTCAAAATAAGAATTCTTGACATTGGAAATACCGCTCGAAGTCAGAACGACTGTCGGGAACCATACGGAAAGGCCAATCATAAAGGCACTCGCGGAACGTGCTGTCGGGAAGGCAATCAGCACAATCGGAATCCAGGCAGTTGACGGAATGGGTCCCAAAATTCTGACAATCGGATTAATCCAATAGCTCATATGCTTGTTGAACCCAATGCCCACACCCATGAAAAAGCCAATGATTAAACCGCCTAATACACCAGTACTCAGAATCTCAGCCGAATACCGCACACACTTGAAAATCAGGGTTCTGTCCTCAATCAGCGTGCCAAATACCCTGTCTAATGACGGAAAATACAGTGTCGGCAGAACCGCCAATTTCGTTGTGACTAAATTCAGAATATTCAGGAACAGAACCGTTCCTGCAAAAAACGGGGCCCTGTAGAATGCCTTGTCAAAGTTCTTGTCTTTGCCGTAATTGATGACGGCAATCAGAAAATAAAGCACCGTTGCGGCCAGTACAAAAAATGCAAAGTACGGATAGGCCGCTTTCTGATGCTTGGCGGAATCCGGAAGCCCCACGGCAACAATCTCAGCCGCCGCTGTGGAAATCAGCACGAGAGCAGGCTTGATGAATCTTATCAGTTTTTCGCGCTGCTCTGTGCTTTTTTCCGGAAAGGAAGATACCGCCGGAGCGTGTAATTCCGCCGAAGCGGAAGAAGATTTCAAATTTTTCATACTAAAAACTGTCCTTTCTCATCTGGTTCAGTCTCATCAATGGGACCCGACAGGAGCTTCTTGTAATAGGCTCTTGTCTGATACAGTGCGCCTACCGGATTATGTGCTAACATCCGGTCTTTGGTGATGAGCGTAGTACTCAGGCCGTTGGCATATTTATAGAACAGGCTGTCATGTCCGACACACAGGCCGACAACGACATTCAGGTCAACTTTGGCCTTATTCAGGAGTTTTGCCTGCATGATGGGATTGCACATGACTTTTCCGGTGACACAGGTATATTTCTCCGGAACGCCGATGTCAGTCTTATTCACAGAGGCGACCTTGCATCCCACGCCATAGACTTCAAAGCCATTGATTCTCAGGATTCTTGCAAAGATACGGCTTTCTTCAATCAGGCCGACACAAGTGGCAATCCCGATTTTCTTCGCGCCGATTTTGTGTGCAAAGGCAATAATTTCCTCCACGCGGGTGAATCTTCCATAGTAACCGCCCTCGACTTCGGCAGAGGCAACAGCAACTTTATGATTGACTTTATTTTTGATATACAGGTTTGTTACCTGTTCGATTTCTTCTTCGGTGAGTGCGGCAGTAGGGCAGAATTCCGGATAATTGCCGGTGCGTTTCAGGCAGTTCAGGACTCCGCAGTCGGCACAGCTCCGGCAGACATCCTGTTTTTTCTCTGTATTTTCAGTTTGACTCATGATTGACCATCCTTTCGATATTGAATATTATATAATGCATAGGTATTAAGTAGGCTTTGAACTGCTATTATTATATCACTTATTTCTTAGTTTGTCAATAGGTTTTCTAAAAAAAATCTATACAAATAATCATAAAATCAGATTGATTTTTTATGAATTATATTCACGGACAAAGAAAAACATCCATGAAAAGCCCTTTTCCTGCTTTTCACGGATGATAGATTTTTTTGATTTCTAAAAAAAACAAATATTCATGTCACTGCCGGAATGGTCTCTTTTTCGGCGTTTTCCTGCTGTTCCTGCGGTTCTTCCGGAAGTGTTTCTTTCTGCTCTCCGGAGGCCTCCGCCTCCCGGCGGCGTTCACGAATCCACGGCAGGAATTTCTCACTGTACAGCATTGCCATAACGGCAACAACCGGAATCGCTAACAGAATTCCCAAAATCCCGAACATCTTTCCGCCTAAGATGATGGATACCAATGTCACCACCGGTGACAGCCCCAATGAATTGCTGAAGAGCTTCGGCTTGATGACATAACCATCCATTGTCTGCAATATCACGGTGAATATCAAAAATGCCAGCGCATGAACGGGCTTCGTCAGCAATAACAGCACCGCACCCACTGCACCCCCAATCAAGGGGCCAAATGTCGGGAGCAGATTGGTCACTCCTACTATCACCGAAATCAATGTGATGTTTGACATGCCGAATATCATCATGAAAATCGCATTTGCAAAGCCGATGATACACGCATCCAATAAACTGCATCCGATATACTGAATAAAAATCTCATTGCATTTGTTCCAGAACTGATTCTGTGCATTCAGTTTCTGCTCTGACATCAGCGCACTCCGGAGCCTCCTGGATGTATTTTTCAGATTCTTTTTCGACATCAGAAAATAAATCGCGATGATAAACCCAATCACGATATTGAAAATAGAGGAACCAATATCATTGATTTTCCCCATAATCGAGCCTAAATTATTTTTCAGACTGTCGAATATCGTCTGAATCAGATTGTCCGTATATTTTGAAATCTGCGGTAATTCAAGATGAATGCCCACCTTCGCCAATGATTCCTCTATCTGATAGATATTGTCAATCAGACCCCGGACATTCTTATAATATGTATCATAATTATTGATAATGCTCGTGATGCTCTCCGTCAGTGCCGGAACAATCATGACCAGAAACGTTGTCACGATACATAGCACACACCCGACAGACAGTATCACCGAACAAGTGTGACGGCTTTCTTCTTTCTTCACTTTCCGGAAGATGCTTTTCTCAAAATAATTGGCAATCGGGTTCATCAGATAGGCAAAGACCAGGCCAATCACAATCGGTGAGAAAATCACCCACAGTGACCCCAGCCATGTGAAAAATACACCAATATGCGACAATGCCATATATAATATCACTGCCGAACATGTCGCCGTTGTGTAGGCCGCCCATCTCTGTTTGACAATTTCCTTTAATTTCATTCGTCAGACCGCCCTCCTTTGATTGATACGGTTTTCAGGGAGATTTTTACAAATTTCGCGGTATTTTTCATACTGCACAGATATTCTATCACATTTCCCGATATTTGTCAAGCCCTTTTTCAGAATCTCAAAAAAACCGCCGCATTTTCATGCGGCGGCTGATTCGTTTCTGATTATTTTGAAAGCGGGAAATCATCCTGTGACAGGAGCTTGACAATCAGTCTCATGATGTTCAGAGAATCCGTGAATGTAGGCTTCCCATCGAGGTCAACGTCAGCATTTGCCATGCCCTGCGGTGTCATATCAGCCTTGCCGAACAGTGCCTTATTCAGCAGAATGACATCCATGACATCTACCTTGCCACTCTCGTCAACATCGCCGTAGAGATTGGCAGTCAGTGCGGTTTCTTCTGTCTTGTAGAAAACCTCTACAGATTTGAGCGTTACTGAGCTGAGTTCCGTTTCTCCCTGTCCGCCGTACCAGTAGCCGAACTGGAGATTTCCGTATTCTTCATTAATATCTGCACCGGACGGAACAATCCAGGCAATTTCAATATCTTCGGAAGAAGTCGTATCTGTGACAACGTAATTCCAGGCTGCGCCTTCTTCAGCCCACTGTTTCCAGTCATCGCCGACAGACGCTCCCACGCCGTAGACAAGCTTATCCAAATCCTGAGAAGCCGATACTGTAAATACAACTGCCTTGACATCATCCGCAGAGGTCAGACCCAAATCATCAATAAAGCTCAGTTCTCCGGACATATCGCCGGCTTTGATGGTCTTGCCGACATCAGTCTTCTTGCTGGCGGTATAATCAAATTTCTGTGTCTCGGTATAAGTCAGAATACCGCCAACGAGGTCAACTGCATCAATTTCAGTATACTCTTCGGCATCTTCCACGCCGTACCAGTACTGGAAAGAAATATCTCCCTTATCTTCATAGGGCTTGACGGCCTCCGGAACGTCCCAAATCACACTGAAATAAGTGCCGAGCTGATTGTCCTCAGAGCTGAGATAATAGCCATATCCCGGCTCAATGCCGAATTCTACGCCTGCTTCCTGATACTCTTCGATTTTCTCCTGACCCATGTCATTATACCAGTAGCCTGCATTTTCAGTGGTTGCAACACCGACTTTTGCCTTGGCGGATTCTGTATCAGCCGGGGACTGATTTTCGACATTCAAGCCACCGCCGTACATGAAATTCTTGACATTCTGCTTGCTCTGAATGGTTGCCATGAGGGATTCAACCGTGATGTTTCCCGTCTGGCCGATGCCGGACAGGCCGAAATCAGAATAATGGAATTTATGGCTGTTGAGCGGGTCGGTACCCTCGACAGGGCTGACACCCTCTTTAGCATAATATTCTTCATCATAACCGCGTGTGAGCGTGAGGGGTGTTTCAAACTCAATCTGCCGTGCCTGTGTAGCGGTCATGGTGCCGGTGCCGTCCTGATTGTCTGTGAAAGACCAGGAACCGCTCTTGCTGTTCTTAGTGGTCTTGCCGTCTTTGATGGA
>Ga0326511_10002012_pt1 | contig 16723 bp, 17 predicted proteins | sample 0_2496_0518_D_FD_203701 | JGI IMG/M metagenome (GOLD analysis project Ga0326511, IMG submission 203701) | Bovine rumen microbial communities from UC Davis, California, United States - 0_2496_0518 | ecosystem: Host-associated > Mammals > Digestive system > Stomach > Rumen | place: USA...
TTTCTTCTTCTAATGTATCTGGAATTTTCATTCCTTTATTGCTAAAATACTTAATACCATTAAATTCATAAGTATTATGTGATGCAGAAATAACAACACCTGCATCTGCTTTTAATTTTCTTGTTAAGTATGCAACAGCTGGTGTTGGTATAACACCTAATAATTTAACATTTGCTCCATAACTTAAAAAACCTGCAACCATAGCACTTTCTATTAATGTTCCAGAAAGACGTGTGTCTCTTCCTATTAATATTGTTGGCGTATGGTCTGTATGTTTAGATAGTACATATGCACCTGCTTTTGCAACTTTATATACCAAGTCTGGAGTAAGCTCTGTGTTTGCAATTCTTCTAATCCCGTCTGTACCAAAATATTTTCTCATTTCTTAATCATTCCTTTCATAAGAAAAAAGTTTGAAAAATAAATTGTTATTTCATTACATTTAATTTATTTTTAAACTTTAATTTTTTTATTTTGTAATAAATTTATTAAATATTTTATTTAATTTTCCACCTGTTAGAAAATCAAATTTATCTTTAAAAGAATATTCAATTTCTATTGGTTCTTCTATATCTATTCTTTTGTTATTTAATACTAAGTATGGATTCGTATTTGTTAATACTTCTAATTTTTCTTTTCCTACTATTTTTTCAATTTTTTCTAAACACTCTGGTATTTTAGAATATATCGTTTTTTGTCTATGTACATCAGATCCTAACATATGTATCATATTATTTTCTAATAGTTTTGTAACCATCATTTTTGTTTTTTCTCCATACTGCCCTATAATACTTCCATAATTTGCTTGCATTAATACACCTTTTTTTATTAAATCATATATTAATATTGGATCACTTTTTACAAATTCATATCTTTCTGGATGTGCAAGTATTGGAACAATTTTGCATTGTTGCATCTGATATATAATATCATATAAGTTTAAAGGTTCTGCATTTAGTGGTAATTCAAATAATACATAACTTGTTTCATTCATGGTTGATGCTTTACCATCTTCTAATAATTTTATTATATTTTCTGACATGTATATTTCATTACCTAAATATAATTCAACATTTATATTTTTTGCTCCTAAATTCTGATATATTGCATTTAGCCAAACTTCTCTTTCCTTTGAATCTGTTTCATAATATCCTTCCATATAATGTGATGTTAAAACTACTTTATCAAATCCTGCTTCTTGTGCTTCTTTTATTAAATTGAATGTCTCTTCTATGCTTCTTGAGCCATCATCAATGTTTGGTAATATATGTGTGTGTATGTCTATCATTTTTGTTTTACTCCTTTTGTTATTATCTTTATTGATACTTTAATTATTTAAATTTTTCTTTTCATTTTCAAGATATTCATTAACCTGTCTGATTATATCTCTAGTTTTTTCATCCAAATTATTAATATCTGTATTTTCTAAATCAATATTGGATTCCTTTTCTTGATTTATTGTAAAATTCTTCTGTTCTTCTTGTTCTTGTGCTTGATTAATATTGTTTTTTAAAAAAACAGGCATTTCTGGTGCAACTATTTCTTTTGAAGGTTCTTTTTCATATTCTTGTTTTTCTTCTTCTTCTTTTTTCTCTTCTTTTATATAATTATCATTTTTTTCTTCTTTCTGATATTGTTCATTTTTCACTGGTTCTTCTATAAAATTTTCTATGGATTTTTCTTTTTCTTTCTCAATTTTTTCATCTTTCTTGTTTTGATTTACAAGTTGTCTTGCTCTTTCTGTATTTCTATTTCTTGTTTCAGCATAGCTAATATCTTCTCTATTTCTTGTATCTCTTTTTCCTTTTTTATTTTTATTACTTATAGCCATACCAGTAGAACCATAATAATATGATTGTTCATAATTCTTTGCAGATAGTTTCACTTTATTTAATACAACTCCTGCAATTTTACCTCCTACTTTTTGAATATTATCTACAATTCTACGTAAACTTTCTTTTTTAGTTTTGTTTCCTTCTGCAACAATTACAGTTGAATCAGCTATTCTTGTTAATATTAATGAATCTGTTACCAATTGCGTAGGTGGTCCATCTATAATTACTATATCACAAATTTCTTTTAGTTTTTCCAATAAATGTAACATACTTTCTGAAACCAATAGTTCAGATGGATTTGGCGGCACATTTCCTGCAGGTATAACAAATAAATTTTCAATTTCTGTTTCTTGTACATAATCTGCTAAGTCAACCTCTTTATCATTTTCAGTAACACCAGATAAATAATTAGAAAGTCCTGGTCTAGGTGAAACATCAAATATTCTGTATTGTCTTCCTTTTCTCATATCTGCATCTAATATGATTACTTTTTTTCCTGCTTGTGCAAATGTAGCAGCCAGGTTAGAAGATACCCAGCTTTTTCCTTCTCCTGCTATAGTAGATGTTACTAATAAACTTTGTAATTTATTTTTTGTATTCATAAATTGTATATTAGTTCTTAATGTTCTAAATATTTCAGAAATTGGAGACTTTGGATCTTCTTTTACTATCAGTTCTTTATACATTATTTCCTTCCCCCTTTTTTCTTTTGTATGTCTGGTTCATATACAGGAATTGCTGCTAGTACAGGCAATTTTAATCCTTCTTCTATATCTTCTGGTGTTTTAACTGTTGTATCTAACATATTTAATAATAATACATATCCTATAGATACTACTAAACCTATTAATGCAAAAATTGCTACATCTTTTTTATGATTTATATTAGATGGTTCATTTGGCACTTCTGCTTCATCTACTATTTGAACATTTTCTATTTTATATATTTCTTTAACTTTTTCAGTAAATACTTTTGCTATTTCATTTGCAATTTGTGAAGCATAAGATGGTTTCTCATTTTTTACTGTTATTTGAATAAGTTCAGTGTCTTTTACAGAACTTACTGTTATGTTTTTTCTTAATGTATCTTCTTCTATTTTCATATTTAAGTTAGAAATAACTTGTCTTAATATATTTTTACTTTTTACAAGTTCACTATATGTAGAAACTAATTTAGAGTTTACTGTTACTTCTGTTGCAGTTGACGTTGTTATCCCTGTATCTGGTAAATTTTCATTTTTACTTGAAGATGCAAGTACTAATGTTGTTGATGCACTATACATTGGTGTTACAAACCCCATTGTATATATTACTCCTATTACTCCAAAAATTAATACAATTAATAAAATTTCAATTTTTTTGTGCCAAAAAATATTAAATAATTCTTTTAAATCTAATTCTTCCATTTGTTACTCTCCCTTTAATTATTTTTTTCATATGTTTCTTCATCTTTTGATTTTAATTTACCATATTTTTTATAATTATGTATTAAGTTTGGTATTATTATCATAATAATACCAAATATTAATGCCAAAAGTCCAATTATTAAGCTAGAATTTAAAATTTCAATTAATATATTTCTTAATACTTCTGAAATCGCATCATTTAAAATAAGAATTGTTTGTACTTTGATTTTTATATTTATAAAAATATTAGAAATTAGCATAATTAATCCAATTATCGTAAACGACACTCCCACTGATGTAAAACATTTGTAAATCTTTTTTAAGTTTGGCACAATTAGTAGTAAAAAATCAATACCTATTGTAATTAATAATACTTTTTTTGACATATTTATAATCTTAACCATTTGACTATAATATTGATTAATTTGATTTTCAAATGTAAAGTGTGAAATAGTTGTCTTATACTCATTACATATATGGTTAACAAATGTATCTATTGAATTTTTTTGTTCATTTGTTATGCCTACATTTTGTATGTACTTTTCTATGTTCTTATTTAAGTTTTCCTTTATTTCACTAGTATCAACTTCTTGATTTAATCCATCATATATACTTCCAAGAATTATATGTGTATCTTTTTTTACCTTTTCTTTTGTTATTATATTATCTAATACATCTTCTTCTAGTCCTGATTGATGTATATAATTTTCAAAATTTGATTTTATCTGTTCATGTATTTTATTGTAATAATCATGTTCATCCAATTTTGATAATATATACTGTTCACTTAAAATCGTAGAAGATGCTAAATTAATAAAATAAAATACTATTATTGCTAATGCTAAAACTATAGATAATATATAATTTATAATCGATTTCACTTCTATTTATCATTCCTTTCTGCATATATTACATACCTTTGCGTAGTATAACCAATATTATTAAATGGATAACATGTATAAATCATTAATACTTCTTTATCTTTTTGAATTGGTAATTTATCAATTTCTGTTTCATTTATTAATTGCATATCATATATTTTATATTTAAATTCTCCATAACTTGTTCTTACAGTTATTTCGTTTCCTATTTGTAGTTCTGAAAATCTCCTAAATACTTTTTTAGAATTATGCCCCATATATATTATAGATCCGCCTTCTCCTGGGAAATAACTTCCACTGGAATGTCCAACTCCATTTTTTAATACTTCTAAAGTATCTCCAAAATAAACAGGAAGATTTACATCTATTTTAGGAATTTCTATATCGGCATATTTTGTTCCGTATTCTGGATAATTTGATATTTTATTTTCCTCGTTTATTGTAATTTCTTTTTCTTTTTTATTGTCAATATCTATTGATACTTTATTAATTAGCGATATAGCATCATCTATTTCTTGCCCAAATAATAGATAGATACATAAGAAAAATACTATTGTACTAAATAAAGCAACTATTACATTTATAATAGTTGCTTTTATTGTTTTACTAATAAATTTATACATTAGTTTTTTTCTTTCTTACTATATATACTGTAGCTAGGGCTATTACTGCTACTGAAGAAACAACTAAAACAATATTTATATTATTTCCTGTGTATGCTAATTTTCCATCTGTAAAATAAAACACTTCTATTTTTTTACCATTTTTATAAACTTCTGCTGTACCATTCCTATATGTTAAGGTTACTCCTACAATATCTGCTGCTTCTTGGCAAAGTGATTGGAATTTTAATTTTTGTTGTTTTGTTAATTGCGTATCTAATTTTTTTACATCTGTTACTCCAGCATCTTCTAATACTTTAATTGCTTCTGCTGCTTTTACATATATTTCATTTGCCTTTTCATCTGTTATTGGATATTCTGTTAAAAATCTTTCTGCTTTTACTTTATCTGCTTCTGTTACTCCATATTTAGATGTTAAAGCATATAAATCATTTACTAAACTATCCTTTGTAGCAGCACTTACTATTGTTGTTGCAAACATTACTACCATTAAAAATATTGTTGCTATTGTTACTATTTTTTTCATTAAAAATTTCCTCCTTCGTTTTGATGATGTTATTATATCATTATGAATTTTTTTATGCAATAGTTTTTGGTAAATTTATGATTTTTTATTTTTGATACTTTTTGTACTGTTATTATGTACTTTACATTAATTTTAATTTATACCTTTGGCAATTTCTATGGAATACTTCATTACTCTAAATGAATGCATATATTTTCTTAAAATATTTTCATCTTCCATATTATAATTATTTACATATTTTTTAAATTTTTCTATTTCTTTTTCTAACATAATTTATCTCACTTTTTTGTTATAATATTTCTTACTATTGATTTTAGTCTAGAAATAATTCTTTTTACCAAATTTGTTTTATTTAAATATTTTTTTGCTAGTTTTTCAAAATCAGTATTATCTAAATCATTAAAAAATTTCTCTCTATTAGGATTATTATTTACTGATTTTATCATACTAGGATTATATTTTATAGTCTCTTTTAAATTAGTTTCTTTATATTTAGCATCTTTTTTTATTTTATCAAATAGTATTTGACCTTTTTCTGAATTTATAATTAATAAAGATGTACCTTTATTATCGTTCATCTCGGGCATTATGTTGTCAATTCCCCAAAAATCTGCCAGAGTTATATCAGACAATCTATTATACTTTTTAAATTTACAATTGTAACATGAATCTCTTAATGATAAATTTTGTAAAAATGTTTTCATGTACAAATCTTTTGCCGAAGTATTTTTATACTGATTATTTTTATAATCAAATAATAAATAGTATTTTGACCATCCATCTTTTTTGTTTCTGAAATTAATTTTATTGGGTTCTTCTTTATCTTTATTTTTTCTGTATTGCTTATATTTATTCCAAACCTTTGGTGATGGTACCCCGTGGCATATAATATCTTGTAAATATAAATTTTCATAGTCTTTTTGTAGGTAGCATTTTAAACCTTCAATTTGACAAGGAGTACCTGTAAATAAAACTTTTCTATTTTCATCTAGATATTTCCTTACCTCTTTAAAAGTTTTTCCTATATCACTTTGAACATATTTTGAACCTCTTAATTTTAGTAGTTCTTCTATTTTATCTACTTTAATATGTTTTATATTAAATTCTTCATCAAAAGAAGCTCCAAAAACAAGTCCCCCCTCATTTATTATTTTAGAAGCTATTAATGTGAACATTCCGCCTGACGAACTATTTATTCTTATTTTTTCATCCTTACAATAGCATGCAAATGCAATGGAATTATTTTCTATTTTTTTACTGTTAATTATTGGACACACTTTGCTACATAAATCACATTGAATACATTTTTCTTTATCTATAACAGGATATCTAAATCCCTTTTCATCATCTTTCATTTCAATTGCATTTTTAGGGCAGATATTATAACAAGCATTACACCCACAGCACTCTCTTTTTTCTTTAATTTCTATCATTTTATATTGTTTTCCCTTCTACTTTGCTTCTCACACTTTTGATTATTTTTCTTACTAAATCTTTTTCTAATTTGTTCATTCCAAGCAACCACATTAAAATTAAGTATATTATTGCATAAATAACCACTTTAACACCAAACGTGATAATTCCTGTATTTTTTATAAAAATACAAGTTATTCCTCCTATAAAAAATGATATTAATACAGGCATTGTCATTTTTAATATTTCTTTCCAGAATTTTATCATATCTATATGTATTTTTTTATGATAATATATATTCATTATGAATCCTTGTCCTATTATTAGTGAAATAGCTGTGCCTATTGCAGTTCCTATACCTCCGTATGTTTTAGCTAGAGGAATACTTATTAAAACATTTGCTATAGCAATGCTGAAAAATACTAATGTTCTAAATTTATTTTTATTTTTAGCTTGTATTATATTTAATCCCATATTTTGAATTAGCGGTATTGTCACTGGTAACATTAAAATTAATCCGATATAATATGCTGTTTGATACTCATTCCCAAATAGTATTGTTATAAAAAATTTGCCAAACAAAATATACCCTGTCATAATTAATGCCATTATTATATATTGAATTCTTCCTGTTTTAATAAACAAATTTGTAAATTCTTCATCTGAACAATTTGTAGCCTCCATTTTTGCTGCTCTTGGTAATAATACTCCACTAATTGCTGTAGAAAAAGATAAATACATATTATTAAATTGTGCCGCTACCGCATAAACCGCTACTGCGACAGTACCTGATACTGTTCCTAATATAAAATTATCAACATTCCAATTAATTTTATCTATAATAGTGTTTAAGAATATAAAAAATGAATATGCAAAGATTTCTTTTAATAATTTAAAATCAAATCCTTTAAATTTAAGTTTAACATCTAATTTTTTTAGGGCATATACCATATTTATTATTAAACAAGCAATATTTATTAAAGTTGTCATTATAACTAAAGCTATAGATTTATATCCCATAAAAAGCAATGGAATCATAACGACAGGAGTTAATAAAATTCTTATTATATTGATTATTTTATTAAAAATGAATTTTTCATATGCTGTAATTATTGAACTAAAAATACTAAATGGGAAGGTAATTACCAAATTAAAAGTTAAAATTCCCATTAGTATTTTTGATTTTTGTAATTCTTCATAATTCATACTACTTCCAAATAATTTATCTACATTTAAAAACAGTATAAACCCTATAATTCCAGCAATTATTCCTATTATAATATAAATAATAAAAAACATTCCATGTAATTTATTTTCGTTTTCTTTATCTTTTTTTGCTATGTATTTAGCAGTATATATAGTAATTGCATTTCCAAATCCTAAATCTAAAATTGTTAAATATGATATAACTGAAGCTACCAAAGAATATAGTCCATATTCAGATTGTCCTAACATTCTTGTTAAAAACGGTGTATATGCAATTCCTATTACCATATTTAGAGCTATAACTACATAAGATAGTATAGCTCCTAATTTTATTTCTGTATTTTTGTTCATTCTTTACTCCTTAATGTCTAGTGCTTTCTTTAAAAAGTTTAGTGATTTTTCTCTTTCTTTTTCTAATATTTTGTATGCTTCTGAATAATCATGATTTAAGTTTTCTTCAGTTATTGAACCACTAAATCTCCTATTTTTCAAATTGAATTTTTCAATTAATGTATCAATTCTACTATTCATGCTTTTTAATCCTTCTTGTTCTCTATCAAAAATTATAAACGGTCTGTTATATAAAATTGCAAAAACAGATGAATGAAATGAATCTGTACATATCAAAAAGGCATTTTTTTCTAAATATAAAAACTCTGATGGTCCACTTACATAAAATGGATCTCTTTTATCCATGATATTTATTATTTTACAATTATTTTCTTTTGCTATTTTCTCTATTTCGCTTTTTCTACTGTCAGAAAGTTCTCCTAAAAAATAATTTAATATGTATTTTTCTTCTTTTATTTGTTCTGGTTTTTTTGAAACCTTGTCCCATTCTTCTGCGTCTAATAGCATTGTAGGATCAACTAAGACCTCAATGTCATTTCTTCCAGTAAGTTCTATGATAATTTCTTTAGCTCTATCTTCTCTTACTGATATATTATTCATTTGTAATAAATTCTTTTTATAATAATCTTTTAACTTGTTTGGTATTTCATCTATTCCTATACTAGCACTAAATGAATTTCTTTTATCCTTAGGTGCAAAAGCTAGAAAGTCTATGTCAGACATTCTATTAAAATTCGGATTCCAAACTTGATCACTGCCTGTAAAAAAACAATCATACTTTTCTGCTAATTTCTTAGGCACATGGTGTTCATCTATATAATATTTAGACGCTTTTATATTTTTATTAAATTTCATAAAATTGTTAAATCTAAAATATTTTCTGTTAATAATAGGTATTTTTTTTATTAAATCTTTTATTTTATATATAATAACGTTTATACCATATTTTCCTTTACAATTTGATATTGTCTCTACTTTATTATTATATTTTTTTAAAACTTCTTGTACAGCATAATTTTGTAATCTGTTTCCATAGTTGTCATTATCATTAATTGTTAATATAGCTACTTTTTTCAATTTCACTTTTCTCCTCTATTTAGTAAATTTAATATTTACATTTTTATTTTATTGTTCTGGCAATTAATCCCCTTATATCTAATAATTTTGCCCATACAATTAATAAATATATATTTTTTTTAGTATAACCTTTTTTATATAAAATGGACAGTAAATTTTTATTCTTCGTATCTATTCCTAATATTGTTGTATTTTGTAAGATACGTTTTATTTCTATTTTTTTTTCATTAAATTTTTTTCGGCTTCTTATCACCATGAAAATAGAATTTTTAATTTTTTCCCTAAATATTTTTTCAATAATAAAATCAATATATTCTTGTTTAAATTCTTGTTCTTTCATAATCTTAGATATTTTTGAGAACTCTATCTGGTATTTTTCAAATAAATTCTCATGATATTTCATTATAGCGCTATTTAACGTCAATCTGTATTTATATAATGGTTCGTCAATAATATGAATTGACTTAGCATATAGTACACCAGTCCAGCTAAAGAACATATCTTCATCATATGTCATATTTTCATTAAATTGTATTTGATTTTCTAATAAGAATTGTTTTTTCAATAATTTATTCCATATAGGAATCCCCATACCTAAATCATATAAATATTCAAAGGTTCTCTCTTTTTTTATTTTTTTTATATTATCACATTTTTTATATTTTGACTTAATATTTATACATCTTTCTTTACTATTTTTATCAATCAAATTATTTAAACATACTACAATTTCAGCTTCATTTTCACTTACTATTCCCATCATTTTTTCAATCATAAATTTATCTATTTTATCATCTGCATCCACAAATATAATATAATTTCCTTGAGCCTTATAAATTCCCAAATTCCTAGTTTTACTCACTCCTGTATTTTCTTTATTAATTATATTAATCCTTTTGTCCTTTTCTTTATATTCGTTTAAAATACTTAAACTTTTATCTTTCGAACCATCATTAATACATAAAATTTCTATATTCTCATATGTTTGATTAATAACACTATCTAAACATTCTCCCAGATATTTTTGTGCATTATATACAGGTATTATAATGCTAACTTTTTCTCCTTGATTCATATATTAGTTCCTCCAATTAATTAGCTCTACTTAAATAGAAATTTTCTATATCTTTTGCAATTGCTTTTATATTATATTTATTATTATAAGTTTGATTTATCTGATTTCTAGCATAATTTGCGTTTAGTGAGTTTTCTATTTCTTTTATCCAAATTTCATCATCTGATGACAGATTGATTTTCTTTAATAAACCTGCACCTATATCCGCTTCTGCTGGAACTCTTTCAGATGTAATGCATTTTAGACCTGAAAATTGTGCTTCGACAACCGCAATACCCAATCCTTCATATAATGTTGGAAAAAGAAATAAATCTGCTGCCATTAATAATTCATTAACATCATTTCTATTTCCCAATAGTAAAAAATTATTATTCAAATTGTCATTTTCTATTTCTTTTTTTATATCATCCTTTAAATTTCCTGTTCCAACTAAAATAACTTTAATATTTTTTTTATTTTCTATTAATTTTTTTGAAATTTTTATTATTCTTTTATGATTTTTTTGATATGCAAATCTACCAATATTTAATATTGCCTTTTCATTTTCTTTAATATTTAATTTATCTCTGACACGCTTTCTTGTATTTTCATCAAATAAAAACTCTTGTATATTTATTGCATTGTAAACTATTTTTGTTTTTTTATATTTATGAGGGAATAACCATTTAGCAGCCTCAGTAGAACATGCAAAAAAATCTGTTGCATATTTTTCAATTTGAAGATTTCTATATAATTTTAAAATTTTAAATAATTTTGGAACATCTTGTCTAGCAGTATGTGAATGAATAATTCTACATTTTACATTACTTTTCTTTGCAGCTTTTAATATTACATCCATACTCCCCTGTGTATGTACATGTATTATTTCATATTTATTTTCAGTAAAAAAATTAATTAAACTATCATAATATTGTTTTTTACTTTTATTCTCTAAATAAAAGATTTTTGCTCCACCTTTTTTTATCTCTTCATCTAATAATCCTTTTTGGTTAACTAGAAAATCAAAATGAACTTTTTCTTGATTTATATTTCTATACAAATTCATAATTACTTTTTCTGTCCCTGCATTATTCATTTTTGGATATATTTGTAATACTTTAGTCATTAATTTCACCTTCATTTTTTATTCATAAACTAATATATTATATGGTATAATATTTCCTTGCTTTAATAAATATATGGAAATAAAAAATAATAAAATTGCATATATTATTATAAAAAATACAATAATATTTTTTTCTTTTTTGTTTTTCGCAATTTTTGGAAACATAGATAGTACATATATAGAACATATATTAAAATAGACTGCTATTCTTTTTATATATGGCGAAATAAATCCTGTCAGTTCAAGTATATATCCAACAATCATCATAAAAATATATAGCTTAGTATTTTTATCATATTTCTCTAATGGTTTTCGATACAATAATATTATTGCTAAAATTATTGTATCAACTATTATCATTTTATTTCCTCCAAAATTTTCTATATATCCATAATTTTGATATTTTTGAAACGCACTATATCCTGTTAATATTTTTAAAATACTATTATAGTTTAATACAATTAAAATTAAAAAAAATAAATATATTATTTTTAGCAAATTTTTTAAATTGTTTTCCCTTTTTTCAAAATTAAATATAAAATAAAATGGCAAAAGCAAAATTGCAGTAGTATGAAACATTGATGCTATAATGATTGCAATTGCAAATTTTAAAATATTCTTTTGTATAACATACCTATATGAATAAAGAACTATTGCCACAGCAATTGCTTGCCTTACAACATTTAAGGAACTCGGGAAATATAATAATAAATATAACAGGAAAGCTAATGCTATAGAAATTTTCTCTTTATTATATAATATTGATAAGTAAACCATTAAAACTGTTATTAACGAAGATATAAAAAAAAGAATCCTATAATTATTAAATATTCCAGATATTTTTATAATCATTCCAAATAATACTTCTGTTCGCATGTTAGTAAAAATTTGCGTTATATCATATTCTTTCCATGCATTAAACATTTTCATATATGTTTCAAAATCTGTTCCAACATTATATCTTAAACCAGCAATTAAAATAGGTATCATTATACCTAATAATGAAAAAATAATTATTTTTATTCTACTGTTTTTTTCATTGATTTTCTTATATTTTTTTTCTACAATATATAAAAAAAAGGCTGATAATATAAAATTAAAAATGTAAAATAATAGACTTTCTAAATCGCTCATCCTTACCTCGCTATCAAATTTTTTTAAATAAAAATAGTTGTTAATAAAACTGGTGTTAATATTGTATATAATATACTAATTATAAATATTTTTAAACCATTTGTATATATTATAATTAATGGTGTATTGCTTTTTATTCTTTTTATATATTCATATTTTTGTTTTTTAGAATAATTACAATTATTATTTTTTAAATCCCTAAAACAAGATAATATATTTTTTAATTTTATATATTGACATATATTTACAATTTTTTTATTTTTCAAATCGCTCTCTATTATCCAATTTATCAACTCTTTATTTACTTCCATTAATTGAATGTATTTTTCTTCTTTATAAACCCTTGTCAATGATTTATCATGAATTCTATAATTATACAATTTAGAATTTGTTATATAAATATTTTTTATTGCTTTAAAGTAATTAATATTAAATAATAAATCTTCTCCTATTTGAATATTAACATCAAATCTTATGTTTTGTAAATCAATAATTGATTTTTTATATAATTTATTCCATGGTGCATTCAAAATTTCTTTTTTTAATAATTCTCCCAATATATTTTGTATTTTAAAAAAACCACTTTTATATCCTTTTTGTTTTTTACAAAATCTTTGGTTTTTATTATCAAATTGTCTCAAATTATAAATTACAATATCAGCAATGCTTTCCTTATATAAACTTATAGATTCTTCTATAAGCTTTTTTTCAATCCAATCATCGCTATCAACAAATAAAATATAATCTCCACTAGCATTTTCTAACCCAACATTTCTTGCATTTGATACTCCTCTGTGTTTTTCTTTTATTATCTTTATTCTATTGTCTTTCTTCTTGTACTCATGGCATATATTTACTGATTGATCATTTGAGCCATCATCTATTATTAATATTTCTATATTTGAATAAGTTTGACTTATAATACTATCTATACATTTATTTAGATACTTTTCTGAATTATATACTGGAACAATTATAGATACCTTTTCCTTATTTTCTTTCATACTATTTAGTCTCCATAAATTATTTTCATTTCTTTCATTACATTATTAATCAAATATTTATTTACTCTATACTTTTCTTCTTTTTTAATCATATTTTTCAATTTGCTGTTATTTATCATTTCTTTAATTCTAATTAAAATTTCTTTTTCACTATTAATAATAAATCCACACTTTCTATCAGATATTAATTCTCTATGTCCTCTATTATCTGTCGCAATTACCGGAACTCCTTTATACATTGCTTCCATTATATTAACAGGCAAACCTTCTCTTAAACTTGATGCTAAATATATATCTGTTATTGATAATACTTCATTAATATCTTCTCTTCTGCCTAAAAGTTGAATATTTTCTTCAATATTATCTTCCTTTATAATTTTTTGATACTCTTCATATAATGCACCTTTACCAACCAATAATAGTTTAACATTAGGAATCTCTTTATTCAATTCTTTTATTGTATTTATTAATAATATTTGATTTTTATTTTTATTTAATTCCGCTACATACGAAAAAACAATATCATCTTTTTTTATTCCTAACTCTCTTCTTTTTTCTATCTTTTCTTTGTCTGTAAGTTCTCTTTCAAATCTTGATGTATCTAATCCAACTCCATGAACCAATCGTATATCCTTACACTTCTTAAATTTTTTCTTTGCTATTTCATAATCTTCAGTATTAATTGTAATTAGAGTATCTGTCCATCTTGAGCATATCTTTTCTATTGGATAATATATAATCCAATTTAATATTGGTGCCCCCTTAAAAAAATGGAAACCATGAGCTGTATATATAACTCTTGTTCCATACTTTTTTCTTGCTTTAATAGCAGCTATTCTTGTTACTACTCCTCCCATTGGAGTATGACAATGAATAATATCAAATTTTTCTTTTTCAATTATTTTTTTCAATTGTTTAATAGCTTTTAAATTATTTAATTTTATTGGATTTCTTTCAAAAGATACCATATTTTTTTTATCACAATATTTTATTTCTTCCATCCCATTTGTTGCAACATGAACTTCATAACCTTTTTCTTTAAATAATTTCAAATATGGAATGTGAAATTGTTTAATATGAGAATCAACTGTTGCAGTAAATAAAACTTTTTTCATTTTATAACATCATTCTTTCTTTATACTGCTTGTTTATAATTATAACTTTCAAGTTGTACTTTCTTATTTTTCAAATCAGATATTTCTTTTTTTATACCTTGCTCAGTAATTTCAGCATTTGCTTTGGAAAAAGCAGCTTTAACTGATTCTATTATTAAATAAATATCTTCTCTAAAACTAATTTTTTCTATGTATTCAAGATCATAATCAACTTTCTTAAATATGTCAATACCGTTTCTACCTCGAGCTTGTGCTAAACCAGATAAGCCTGGTAATACATTTGCTCTTTTCTTTTGTTCTTCTGTGAACCATTCATAATAATCTGGTATCCATGGTCTTGGACCAATGAAACTCATTTCACCTTTTAAAATATTAAACAATTGTGGTAATTCATCTATACTGGTCTTACGTATAATTTTCCCAACTCTCGTTACCATTTCAGAATGCGTTAACTCACTATTAAGTTCTTTTCTATTAGTTTTCATTGATCTGAATTTATATGTATTAAATACCTTTAATCCTTTTCCCATTCTTTTAGATTTATAAATAACTGGTCCTCCATCTTCAATTTTAATCGCTAAAGCAGTTATCATCATTGGAACAGATAATAGTATTAATAGTATTAAAGCAAAAGTAACATCTAATAATCTTTTTATTCTTATGTACATGGCAAAATCCCCTTATAAAAAATAATATTTTACAACTTTCTTCAATCTCATTATACTATTACAATATTTTTTTATCAATAGATTTTTTATACTTTTTTGTCATTTTTTGAATTTTTTTAAATTTAGATGTGCATAAAAATACCAACAAATAATTATGTATATTTCGTAATTGTTTGTTGGTATTAATAAACTAATAACTAGTTTTAAAATTAATGTTTTTATATGTTTCTTGAAATCATTTTTTTAATTTATCCGCCATTTTAATTATTCCTAAAATAAATAATCCTCCAACAGCTACTCCTAAAGTATCCAATATGATATCACTTACTTGTCCGCTTCTACCTGAAATAAAAATTTGATGAAATTCATCTGACATAGCATAAATCATACCAATAATAATAGTATAAAATATTTTATTGTTTTCGCTTATGTTATATGTGCTTAGTAATGCCATCAATAAAATACCTACTAAAGAATATATTGAAAAATGTGCAATTTTTCTAATAATATTTTCAATTTGATCTAACACTTTAGCTTTTTCATCTTTATTTAATTTTTGTATTGCTTTAATATTTCTTGTTATGGCTTCAGTAACTTTTTGACTTGTACTACCAGACTTATCAGAATCCTGATTTGAGAAATTGAAAATAACTACAAAAGTACAAAACAAAAATAATACTAAAGTACATCGTAATATATTAATTTTCATCTTATTCCTCTCTTTTTTATTCACACATCAAAGAAATACCTATGTAAAAATTATTTATGAAATATCGAATGCGATTGGAATGTATTTAGAATTTCTTTAAAATTTATGGAATAATGTTCGCGTCGAGCGTTAGCGAGGACTAAGTTAAGATAGCTGTTCGAACGAATGTGAGTTACAGATATCTTATGCTGTGTAGAAAAAGGTTCCAGAAATTTTATTAGAAATTCTTAATATATGTATTGAGCCGAGATAGCTCATAAATAATTTTTACATAGGTATTTCAATACTATATTAACATTTTAACAAACCTCTACATCTTATCTGGCATTTTAATTCCAAGTAAATCAGCACCTTGTTTTAATACTTTTCCTGTTGCATAAGTTAAATAAACTCTTGCATCTTGAACTTCTTTATCTTCAACTATTATTTTGTTTTCATTATAAAACCCACTAAATGCTTTTGATAAATCAATTAAATATCTAGAAAGTATTGAAGGTTCACTTTTTTCAGTTACTTGAACTAAAATATCTTGGAAATTATAAATTAATTTTATTAAATTTAAAGAATATTCATCTGTTAAATTTTCTATTTTTATG